>Ga0314771_100132_pt1 | contig 21241 bp, 17 predicted proteins | sample MetaGCB42018_FD_204522 | JGI IMG/M metagenome (GOLD analysis project Ga0314771, IMG submission 204522) | Cryopeg brine microbial communities from Beaufort Sea near Barrow, Alaska, United States - CB4 2018 | ecosystem: Environmental > Aquatic > Marine > Coastal | place: USA: Alaska | collected...
CGCAGCCATGAGGCACCTCAAGGTGACAAGCACTGTTATCTTCCTCGATATTTCTCTGGATACGGTTTTCGCGCGGATTGGTGACTACAGTTTGCGGGGTATTTCAAAAAGGCCTGATCAATCGCTTTTGGAGCTTTTTGAGGAGCGATCCGCCTTGTATTCCCGCTATGCCGACCTGACGATTCGGGGCGACGCCCTAAGTCACGATCAGGTTTGCGACGCTTTGATAGACGGCCTGGGCAGTATCAAAAACGAGGCGCGCCCATGCAGCTAAGTTACTGGTGTCACGGCACCATGTCATCTGGATCAACTAACCCAAGTTCGAGCCCGACGGTGTAAAAACTGGTGACCGAAAATTCACTGATTTCGCTGGACGTGTGGGCAACCGTAATACCTCTACACAGGTGCGAGCACGCGGCCTTAGTCACTTCCTGCAACAACGCAAAATCACGGAAGTAGTCTTTTAGCGGGTTTTCACCCAGAGCTTTACGTTTTTGACTCTTCCTCTCGATGCGATCATCGATTGCCCTTTCCAGACGTTCCATTATTCCTGGCCGGCTATGGTTTAATACATCGACTAGCTGGGAATATTTAAGCTCCAGAATCACATTGTCTCGGTCAGCATTGGGCGAATGGTACTCAGCAATCCTCTCGTCCAGACAAACAAGACCGCGGGACAGGCCAAATCTGGCAGCAACCAGAGGCGTAATGGCGGAAATACCCCGCCCTTCCAGCGAGTCACCTTGTGTGATGAGGAACTTTGGCTTTTGTATCTGCTTTTGGCCCCAGTACGACATGATTCGTTCTGAGACCTCAGCTGCGACAACAACAGGATCCCGTGGGTCGTAGCCACCCATTCCCTCGACCACGACCACGACAGGATGATAGTGGCCGAGTGATAACAATAAGTGTTGTGTCAACGTTCTTCCTCCCGGGTGCAAGTCTGAAACTGATCAGAGCTTGATCATGCGCAGATAAAGCCGAAGTTCAACTCAACCGTTCAGAAACATACCTTTTGCTTTTTCATTAGATATAGACGGCGGAATAATAACGTCGCCGCCAAACCAAGACAGGATTATTTTTCAGCCCGCTCCACCATCACAAGAATGCGCCTGACCATGCCTTTATTGATTCTTACCGGCAGATAACGCGCTTTCAGCCAAACACCCTGCCCGCTTGCATCAAGATTCAGAAAGCGCCCATTCTGTGCAACGCCAATAACCAGACTTCGCCAGAACACAATGTATTCTTCGCTACCGGTATAGGCACTCTCGCAAAGCACACGGTGATGCTTCCCGGTTAACTCTTCAGCCTTGTATCCCAGCAGCGCAAGGAATGCGTCACTTACCCGTTCAATCAGGCCATCCGGGGTAAGCACCAGAACGGCCGAGGATGCTTCAATGGCCTGGAAATCCGCCTCCAGCTCGATAATCCGCTTTTCGGCCGCCTCAAGTTTGTCGAGAGCAGCCTGCAGTTCTCGTTTTTTCTTACCAAAAAATGCCATCAGATAGCCTCTTCGTGCAAAAGGAGAGCTTTGGAAAACCGGCGCAGCTGGCGATGTGCGTTAAGCAAAGTGTGTTAGAAAATGTGTCATCAAATGGTGATAAGAACGCCGCCGCTTGCCAGGATAACCACCACCGCCCAAGCCGGTAATTTCCATACGCTTAAAAGAAGAAAGCCGGTCAGTGCCAACGCAAATTCGTAGGGGCCCAGAATGGCGCTGGTCCACACCGGCTGATAAAGCGCTGCGCCCAAAATGCCCACCACAGCCGCATTGGCACCGCTCATCAATGCTCGCGCGCGACCCCAGCGGCGAAACCGGTTCCAGTGCGGCAACACCGCCACCAACAGCAGCATTCCGGGCAAAAAGATCATAAAGAGCGCCAGGGCAGCTCCGAAAAGGCTACCGCCCAGCGGCGTCATCACGGTCCCCAGGTAGGAGGCAAACGTAAACAACGGTCCGGGCACGGCCTGAGCGGCACCATAACCCGCCAGAAATTCGTTCGCCCCGACCCAGCCGGATTGCACCACCTCGGCTTCCAGCAACGGCAGCACTACGTGACCACCGCCAAACACCAGGGCGCCAGCGCGATAAAAGGCATCCATCACCGCCAAAGTGGCGGAAGGGGTAACCCAGGTCAGTAGCGGCAGGCCCAACAGCAAAACAACGAAGAGAAGCCCCGCCAAAAAGCCGGCCCGGGCAGAAACAGTTAGCAGCAACTCGGGTGCGTCGTTGTCAGCCTGAACCCGGCACAGCACCATGCCCGCTAAGGCGCCAATGACGATGGCCGTGACTTGGCCCAAGGAGCCGTCGAACAACACCACAGTGAACACCGCTGCCAGAGCGATGCCGGCGCGCTGGCGGTCAGGGCATAAATTGCGCGCCATTCCCCATACCGCATGAGCGACTATCGCCACCGCTGTCACTTTCAAGCCGTGAATGATGCCTTGGCTTACGGGGTCATCAAGCATCCCGGCACCCAAAGCGAACAGCACCAATACAATGGCTGAAGGCAGCGTGAAAGCAGCCCAGGCTGCAGCTGCACCCCAAGGGCCGGCTCGCATCAGGCCCAAGGCGAAACCTACCTGACTGCTGGCCGGTCCGGGTAAAAACTGACACAAGGCGACAAGGTCGGCGTAAGCCTGCTCGGAAAGCCAGCGACGGCGTTCCACAAACTCCGTACGAAAGTAGCCAAGATGGGCAATAGGACCGCCAAAGGACGTCAGGCCCAATAGTAGAAATGCGCTAAAAACCTCTCTAATGCGCTCTCTACTATATCGGGGCAGGTTTGTTTTCATAAATCCCTCTCAGTTACGGCCAGCCGGCCACTTTCTCCCTATTCAGAACAGTCACTGCTGATTCAAAATAGTGACTGCTGAAAATCCTGCTTGTGTTCGCTCGACGTCTCCGCGGACACACTGTGGCGGTCTGAATCGCTTCGCCGCAAATCGCTTGCCCTGTCTTTGGCTTTTTTTGCCGTTGTCCGATGATCCACAACGGCTTCCGGGTAAGGCATATAACCGAGAATTTCGGCGTGTTTTGACAGCCTGAACGCCGTCTTAGACAAGTCATGAAGTTCACTGCCGGGCACATCCGCAAGTTCCGGAACCCACTTGTGGATAAAATGCCCGTCAAGATCATGGTCCCTGCCCTGTTTTACCGGGTCATAAACCATAAGCTCGTTGAACTCTGTGGTGCCCGCTATAATCTGATGAATAACATGATGAATGCCTGGCTCGTAATCCAGAAACTCGGTGGCCAGATATTCCGCCACTTTGGTGGTGGGTATCCACAGATTCATAGTAGCGAATGAGACCAGGGTTGCCCGCAGACGCATATTGATCCAGCCGGTCTGGTGGAGGAACCTCATCGCTGCATCAATATATGGAAACCCGGTTAGCCCCTGTTTCCAGGCTGTGAAGTGTTTTTCAGACTGTCTTGACGAATGCGCTAAAGAGAAATCGGCCTCACGAACCCCGTTAAACTGCGCAAGCATGCACTCAAATTCCAGCTCGGGGCGGGTTTCAAATGTTTGCATATACTGCCGGCGCCAGCTCAACCTATCTAGATAGAAACGCGCGTTTTCCTGAAACTTACCGAACTGGTCAGCGTTCATCCGGCTGTGTGCGTCGGTTACTACTCGATCCACAGCCTGGAATATCTCTCTGTCTGAGACAATACCGTAAGCCAGATACGTTGATATCCGCGAACAGCCCTGCCAAGCCGTATTCGGGCTGGATATCTGAAACGGGTATTGCTTTAAATACGGAACGGTGAAGAATCGATTTAAATTTTTAATGGCTTGTGACCGCCCGCCCTTCTGCCTCAGCGGTTTGTCTGTTCCAGCGGCTTTTGGTATTCCCTTCGGATCACAAGACGGAAACGGCAGGGGCGCGAATCGCTGGGCTAGGTCGGTGCCAATAGGGTCACGAAGTTTGGATGACACAGAGCCGGCAAAATAAGGCGGGAATAACTCGGGCTTTTGCGACCCTCTGGCAATCCCGTTTTGCGCGAGCTCCAGCAGTTCAACGCCATGGTCGGCACACCAGGCAGCAACCGCTTTATCTCGCTGGAACTGGCTGTTTTGAGTGGTTTCTTGATGGGTCCATATCTTGGTTAGAGGCTGCACGCGGTGGATGCGATCAAGAACATCCACCGTTTCGCCAACAGCCTGAAGGAGCTTGCCTCCGATCGACTGAAAATCACGATCAAGCTCTTCAAGAGTTTCCTGAATGAATAACTGGTGCTGCCTTGAAACGTCTGGCTGCTGAATCAGCTCAGGCTCGTGACAGTAGAGGGGAAGCACTTTCCCCTTCTTGCGGAAGGCTCGCATGCTTTCAAAAAAAGGCTCTGAGTCCTGAAGCCTCAGGTTGCGTTTAAGCCAGAATATCTGCACCCATCAATTCCCGTAAGGCGTTGCACTGTTGTCAAAAGTTAGATTAGAAGGTAAATCTGTTCCGCATCTGATACTTCAGGCTTTTGGTTTAACGGTCTAATCATAACATCCTCCGGTGGTTGCACTGCACACGGGTTACTAAGACGAACCAGTTGCTGAGTGACGTTAATCGCCATGGCAATCCGAACCTTTTTTCCTTGCAAACGGGGAGTGAATGAACCACTAATGAGGGCCTGCTTCCGCAACGGCGAGCGATCATTTTATGGATTACCTTACCTACCGCGAAAAACTGCAAAGCCACTTCCCCGAGCCCATACTGGCGTTCAAACCGGACGAATACGAGGCAAGGCTCGCCTCTGTTCGTCAGAGAATGGCCGAAGCCGAACTTGACCTGTTACTACTGACCGAAGCCAGCGAACTGTGTTATCTGACCGGATACACGACCTTCGAGGTCTCGGTCCAGTGCGTGCTGCTAGTCGCGTTTGATAGAACCGTGCTGTTCGTGCCGGCCATTGAGATGGGCCCCGCCGTGTATCTGAGCCGGGTGGACGATGTTATCGGCTATCCGTGGCAGGCGCCCGAAACAGTGGCAAGCGATCTGGCTGCTCAAGTGCGCCGCACGGCGGGCCGTGCGGCGCCGCGAATTGGCTTCAACCCTTGGGCGGGCTCTTTTCGGCCCGGACTGCTTTCGGCGCTCAAGAACACGTTAGACACCGCCACATTTATTGATTTCGGCGCGCTGATCGATCGTGTTCGCTTGGTTAAATCGTCTGCCGAACTGGCGTATCTTGCCGAAAGCGCCGCCATTACCAGCGCCGGCATGGACGCAGCAGCGGCCGTGATACGAGCGGGCGTGGTCGACCATGAAATTGCCCGGGCCGGTGCCAGCTCCATGCTGGGGGCGGGCAGCGAATTCATGAGCATGCAACCGATTGTGACGACTGGCGCGCGCAGCGGCATCATTCACACCAATCATGCGGGTTATGAGGTTGCACGCGGAGATGTGGTGTTCACTGAATTCGGTGCGGTTCGCAAACGCTACACCGCGCCTATGATGCGTACCGCCGTCGTTGGCGAAGCTTCCGCCGAAATTCGTGAATTTCATGCGGTCTGTCTTGAAGTTCTGGCAGCAGTGATGTCGGCCGCGCGCGCCGGTGCAAGCTTCGCCTCGGCAGCCCGCGCAGGCGAACTCGCGCTAGCGCCAATCGTCGACCGTGCATTTTTCTCCGGCGTATTTGGCTACCCGGTCGGTGCGTCGTTTCCGCCATCCTGGGTCGCCGGTTCCATGTTTATAACCACAGACAACCCGGCAATTCTGGAGCAAGACATGGTCTTTCATCTGCCAATCTGCCTGCGCAAGCCGGGCGAGTTTGGCGTCGGTTTCAGCGAAACGGTCCGCATTACAGCCACCGGGGCCGAACGCATCACTACAAACACGCTCTCTCTCAGGGAAATCTTCCTATAGAGGCAGCAAATGCATATTTTCGGCGCCGCTAGCAAGCAGGCAAAGGGTTAAACAGCTAGGATAGGAGGTTGCCGCAGCGCGCAAGGCAACACCCAGCTCCGGTTTCTGCCGTCGTGGCCGTACCTTGCAGTGTCTTTGACCGGCATCAATCAACGCATTCCCAAAGGGCCTACACTGGACCTGAGGAAGCGATTCAACACATCACAGGAGTCTCTCAATGCCCATTGAAAAACATGACCTGATCCATGAATTTCCGGAAGCCAAAGATACGATCCACAAGCTAAAAATGTCTGACCAGCACTTCGCCAAGTTGTTTGAGGAGTACCACGATTTACAGCACGAAGTGCATCGTATTGAAACTGAAGTAGAAACAACATCCGATGACTACCTGGAAACTCAGAAGAAAAAAAGATTAAACCTTAAGGACCAACTCTCCGCAATCATCAAGGATTATGAAGCCTCTTCCGCAAGCTAACCCTCACGCGACTTGATATCGACTGAGTATGTCTGCCGTTGCCGCCGGTATTATCGTTCTGCTGATCAGGCACGCCCGTTCGGCGGCAATGGTGTTTCAACCCGCCGTTAGCTCGGGCTTGCAGGCTCAGGCAACACGGCGTCATCGGCAGCAGCTTCGATTTTTGCCACCTCGCGGCGAACCGCCCGCGGCGCACCAAATGCCAGTATGGCCGCCAGCATTGAACACACCGCCATCACAATCACCACGTTCAACAAAGACTCTTCCACTACCGTGGTAGAAAATGCGCTGATGGCGCCAGCCAGAGTGAACTGCGTAGCGCCCAGCATCGCCGCAGCCGTGCCACCCAAGTGCGGAAAAAACTCCAGAGCGTTCGCCATGTTGTTGGGAATAATGGAACCCATAAAACCCACGGCCGTCACAATACAACCGGCAATGACCCACCACGGAGCTCCAACCCAGGCCAGCGCCACTAACACCAACAACGCAAGAAACTGCAACAATACCGATACTCGCAAAATCGACACCGCCTCGAAGTGCTTCAGCAAATAGCGGTTAGATATGTTCAGACTGGCCATTAACACAATGTTGGCGGCAAAAAGTGCAGAAAAAAGGGTGTTAGAAAGGGCAAACCATTCCTGATAGATAAAAGATGCGTGGGTGATAAACACCAACATAGCGCTGAAGCACAACGCTTGTATGCCAACAAAACGCATGGTCACCGAATGCCGCAGCACTAGGCTGTAGTTTGTAACCAGAGTGGATACCGGCGTTTTTATTCGCTCTTTAGCCGGCAGATGGCGAAACAGACGCAGTTTCAGCACAACGGCCAAAAACACCGCGTAGCCTGTCAGCATCATGAATATCGCCGGCCAGTCGGCCACTGCCAACAAAATTACCCCCATAGACGGCGCCGCTGCCGGAGCTATAAACATAACAAGGCCAATCAGACCAAACAGCCGAGCTGCGTCTTTGCCGTGAAACTGATCGCGCACAATAGCCGGCACAGACACCGCACAAAAGGCGCCGCCCATGCCCTGCGCCAGTCGCCAGCCCAGCATTTCGTTCAGGCTGCTCGCTTGTGCAACCATGGCCGCAGCAACAGCGAACACAAACAGGCCTCCCAGCAAAACAATCTGCCGACCGTAGCGGTCAGACAGCGGCCCACCCACCAGTTGCGAAAGGCCCAAGGCTCCTACATAAACGCTCAGGGTGAGCCCGACATCAGTGTGGTCAACGTTCAAATCCGTGGCAATCTGCGGGAACGCAGGCAGGTAAGCATCTAGGGCCAGGGGCCCGAGCGCCACTGTCATTCCCAATAAAATTGCCAATTGTAATTGTGACACGCGCATTTGCCTTTTCAGTAGTGCCAGCCCTCACGCGGACTGGTCGGTATTTTCGGTAACAAACTCGCTCTGGACACAGTGCCAGTTTGGCAAACTATCGAGCAGTCAAAGGGCACGCAACCATAAATTGTAGCATGCTCACGGAAATGCGTTATTGCGAAACCAGAGTGTGTCCTTAAAGTGTTTGCATTAGGGCAGGCCAGACCGTATAAAAAGTATTGATTTACACTGCCACAGTCCGTAAAACAGAAGCCTTTGATTTATAGCCTCAGGAGCCACCAATGGCGGACCAATCGCCCTTGATCTGTAAGGATATTTGCAAAACCTTCGACAAACTTGAGGTGCTAAAAGGCATTTCGCTGGAAACTCAAAAAGGCGATGTTGTATCGCTGATTGGCAGTTCAGGGTCCGGCAAAAGCACTTTTCTGCGCTGTATTAATCTGTTGGAGACGCCGACGTCCGGCGAAATTGTTGTGCACGGCGACCCCATCCGTTTTGCGCAGAACCGCAAAGGCGAACGCATCCCCGCCGACAACCATCAAGTTGAGTTAATACGCGCCAAACTGTCGATGGTGTTCCAGGGTTTTAATCTTTGGTCACACATGACCGTGCTCGAGAACATCATTGAAGCGCCCATACACGTGCTGAAGGTGCCAAAGAAAGAGGCCATTGAGCGCGCCGAAAGCTATCTGCACAAGGTGGGCATTTACGAGCGCAAGGATTATTACCCAGCGCAGATGTCGGGTGGCCAGCAACAACGGGCGGCCATTGCGCGGGCTCTAGCGATGGAGCCAGAAGTCATGCTGTTTGACGAGCCTACCTCGGCGCTGGATCCGGAATTGGTGGGCGAGGTCCTTCGGGTTATGCAGAATCTGGCCGAAGAAGGCCGCACGATGATTGTAGTAACTCACGAAATGGCCTTCGCCAAAGACGTTTCAACCCAAGTGCTATTCTTGCATCAGGGCGTCATTGAGGAACAAGGTTCACCAACGAAGGTATTCGACAACCCGGAATCTGAGCGGATGCAGCAATTTCTGGCTCCCAAGTTCGGATAACCGGTGTTATCGTGCTTTTTGTACCGTAGTATCCATAATACGCACCGTGTGCGACCTACTGATAAAAAAAGCCATTAAAGGCAAACAACCGGAGAGTTCCCCATGAAAAAAATTCTGATTGCTGCCAGCTGCGCGCTGGCCATGCTGACCGGCTCGGTACAGGCCGAAGACAGCATCCGCATTGCTTTCGACGTGCCCTACGAGCCGTTCGAATACAAAGATGAAAACGGCGAACTGACGGGCTTTGAGGTTGAGTTGGCTAAAGCCATGTGCGAAAAAATGAACGCTAAATGCGAGTTTGTCATTCAAGCCTGGGATGGCATGATTCCCGGCCTGCTGGCGCGCAAGTTTGACGCCATCATGTCTTCCATGTCGATCACCCCGGAACGTGCCGAACAAGTGCTCTTCTCTAAGCCTTACTACAACACGCCAGGCGGCTGGTTTGCGGCTGAAGGATTTGATGTCGACGTAACCGACATGAGCGCCATGAAAGACAAATCCGTAGGTGTACAGCGCGGTACCACCATGGACACCTTTGTCACTGAAAACATGACCGGTATTGTAAACATCAAACGTTATAACACCGCCGACGATATGGTTCTGGATCTTGAAGGCCAGCGCCTGGACGCCGTATTTGTAGACTACCCGGTGGGCGAACAAACTATCAAAAATAAAGACGGTTTTATTGAAATTGGCAAGCCCGTAAAACTGGGTGAAGGCGTAGGCGTTGCCATGCGCAAGCGCGACACAGAACTGGCCGAGCGTGTAGACAAGGCGCTGGACACTCTTAAGGAAAACGGTACTTACGATGCCATCATGAAGAAATACTTCGCTTACGACGTCAAGGCTTAATCATGCCTTCGAGGTGGCCACTCTGGCCACCTCGGATTATCGGAAGATCTCATGCTTGATCTGAAAGGCTACGGCCCGGACCTGTTAAGTGGCGCTATTGTGACCATGGAACTGGCGTTCCTGTCGCTGGCCCTTGCCCTAATTCTGGGCCTGCTTGGGGCCTCAGCAAAGCTGTCGGGCAATCGCCCGCTACGCGCTATTGCCACCATTTACACCACGTGTATTCGCGGTGTACCCGACATCGTTATGATGCTGTTGTTTTATTACGGCGGCCAGCTAGTGGTAAACAGCCTGTCCGACATGTTGTGGGAAGCGTACAAAATTGACTTCTTTTTTCAGTTCGACCCGTTTATCTCCGGCGTAGTCGCAATCGGCCTTATTTTTGGTGCCTATATGACCGAAACCTTCCGCGGCGCTTTTCTGGCGGTAGACACCGGCCAGATAGAGGCCGCCCAAGCTTACGGGTTTTCACGCTGGCATACCTTTCGCCGTATCATCTTTCCACAAATGCTGCGCCATGCGCTGCCTGGCATTGGCAACAACTGGCAGGTATTGCTGAAAACCACCGCGTTGGTATCTATTATCGGACTGACCGACATGGTGCGGGTGGCCGAAGAAGCCGCGAAAGCCGAGCGCATGCCGTTCCACTTTTTTATACCCGTGGCCTTTGTTTATCTGGCGCTGACAGCGGTTTCCGAGCTGTTTATCAAGTGGCTGGACGTACGCGCCAATGTTGGCGTGGTGCAAGGGAGCTGATTGATGCCAGATTTTATCAGCCAGTGGCTGAACCAGAACGATATTTTTACTGCCATGGCCATCCTGGAATACTGGAATGGTCTGGTAACCACCGTACAGCTGGTGTTTCTGTCGCTGCTGATCGGCCTGGTAATCGCCTTACCACTGGCCATTCTGCGCACCGTGCGCAACCCGTTTGTGTCTGGACCGATCTGGGTGTACACCTATCTGTTTCGCGGCACGCCGCTGCTGATTCAGCTGTACATTATTTATTACGGCATTGCCCAGATTCCCGGTATTCAGGAAACCTTCTGGTGGCTCATTTTTCGCGAGCCTTTCTACCCGGCCCTGCTGGCGTTTACCCTCAACACAGCCGCCTACACCACCGAAATTATCCGCGGTGCCATTATCGCCACGCCCATGGGTGAAATTGAAGCGGCCAAAGCCTACGGTATGAGCTGGATGCTGCGTATGCGCCGCATTATTCTGCCCAACGCGGCGCGCCGTGCGGTTCAGGCCTACTCGAACGAAGTGATTTTCATGCTGCACGCCAGCGCTATTGCCAGCGTGGTTACCATGGTCGATTTGACCGGTGCCGCGCGCAATATTTACGCACGCACCTATGCACCCTTTGACGCATTCATATTCGTCGCGCTGATTTACCTGATGCTCACGTTTATACTGGTGTTTGTGTTCCGCAAACTGGAAAACCATCTGCTACGCCATCAGCGCCCGGCGAAATCCTGACGACGAATTCCTGATAAAGAGAAATCGATGACCGCCAGCAGCGCATTTTTTAATAGCAAGCAAGACTGGCTGAGCCATACTCTGGAACACGCCGGCGAAGCCCTTCCCCAATGCCGCCATGGGTTGCCGGGCGGGGGAGAGTTGGTGCAACTGGGCACCGGCATTTTACAGGTTAACCCGCCAGCAAACCGCCAAAACACCCATCAAGACGCGATGATTCTTTCGGCCGGTGTTCACGGCAATGAAACCGCGCCTATCGAAGTGCTAAATCAGCTGGTGAACCAGCTAATTAGTGGCGCCCTACAACCTACCTGCCCCGCCCTGCTGATACTGGGCAATCCGCAGGCCATGGTAACGGGCAAACGATTTATTGACGCCAACCTGAACCGACTGTTCAACGGCGCACACCGGCGTGACGAAGTCTGTGAAACGCCGGAGGCCGAGCGGGCCCAGCAGCTGGAACAGCTGTGCCAAACCTTCGCCGAGCAGGCACAGACACAGGGCCTGGCGTTGAGCCACTACGACCTGCACACAGCCATACGTTCATCCCAGCGGGAGAAGTTCGCACTCTATGCGTTTGTGACCGGCCGCCAGGTACCTGCTGAGCAGTGCGCCTTTTTACTGGAAGCAGGTGTGCATACCCTGCTACTGCAACACAAGGCCGGTACAACCTTTGCCTCGTTTTCGTCATCCGCTCTGAAAGCTCAAAGCTTCACGGTAGAGCTGGGCCAGGTGAAACCTTTCGGCCAGAACGATCTGAGCCGTTTTCACGGTATTCATGACGCAATAAAACGACGCCTAACCGGATTACCAACGCCAGCTTCCGCGGCTACAGCAGGCAAATCATCAGAAATGGCGGTATTTCAGGTGGTTCACGAAATTCTGAACAGCGGTGAGGGTTTTCAGTTTCACGTGCCAGATGACGTGGCCAATTTCACCGAATATGAGCCGGGCACCGTAATTTGGGAAGACGGTCATCAACGCTACCGCGTGGGAGAGAAGCCCGAAGCGATTGTGTTTCCAAACCGCGATGTGCCCGTTGGCCAGCGTGTGGGATTACTGGTATCCCGGCTGGTTGTTTGAACGTTTCATAAGTTCAAACAACCAGCCGGAAAACGGGTCAGGCCGGTGAGTTGTCCGGTTCGGCTACCGGCACTTTGATCAGCAGCGAGCAGACCGCAGGAATCAGCAGCAGGGTCAGCACGGTAGACGCCAGCAAGCCGGAAATAATGGCCCAGGCCATTGGAGGCCAGAGCGTAGAGCTGCTGAACGCCAGCGGCAGCAAACCCGCCACCGTGGTACCAGTGGTCAACAGAATGGGCCGGGTGCGTTGTTCGACGGCCTTGCGCACGGCGTTGAAAATGTCGTGCCCGTTATCCAGCTCCCTATCCATCACATCCAGCAGCACAATGGCGTTGTTCACCACAATACCCACCAGCGCGACCACTCCCAACAACGATTGAAAACCGAAAGGCGAGCCGCTCAGCACCAGCCCGGGGAATATGCCCACGGTGGCCAGCGGCAAGGTCAGCAGAATAATGCCCACCCGGCGGAAGGAATTAAACTGCAACAGCAGGAAGAACAACAGCAGCAAAATACCGATGGGCGCAGCCTTTAGCAGGGCGCCGTTGGCGTCGCCCGAACCTTCGGCGTCGCCGCCCAGTTCCAGACGCGTTCCGGGCGGCAAAGGGTCGGATTCCAGCACACGATTCATGCCATCCAAAGCCTGGCTAAAGCTGAACCCGGTGACCAGGTTCGCCGCTACCGTATTGATTGGCACACCATTGCGGGAATACATCACCGCCGCTTCCCAACGGGTGTCTACAGAGGCCAGCGCAGCCAGCGGTATGGCGTCGCCCTGGCTGTTGTAGATGTTCACCGACAGCAGCCGCTCGAGGGAAATAGCGGTGCCCTCGCGGGAGCGCAACACCAGCGGAATAGGGTCGTCTTCCTGGCGATAGGTTTCCGCCACTATGCCAAAACTCTGGCCGTAAAGACTGTTTGCAACGTCGGCACGGGTCAGACCAAAGCGCGCAGCGGTGGCGTCATCCACGTTAATTGCAACGCCCGGAACGCCAATATCCAAATCATGACGCAGGTCCACCGTGCCAACGGTCGCCCGTAAGGCGCGGAATACCTGTTCGGTAGCACGGGCGCGATCGTCTGCGTTGGCGTTGTATACCCGCACTTCTACCGGCGCGGCCCGCGGCGGCCCCTGCGCCAGAGTGCCTACCACCACCTCCAGCTCGGGCAGATTTTCAGCCACATAAGTGCGCACCCAGCGAATCATGTCGGTGGTATCGGCCAGGGTGGGCGTACGAATCACCAGTCGGCCACGGTTGGGCGCCTGAGGTGATCGTTGAAGGTTGTAGTAAAAACTGGGGCCGGCAAAACCGACAAAACGCTGTATGTCCAACGCTGCCGGCTGGCTGCGAATCGCGTGTTCCAGCTGGGCTGCCACCGCCGATGTCTGGGCCTGATCGGTACCCTCAGGCAGATACATTTCCACTATTACCCGTGGCCGGTCGGCGTTCGGAAAAAACTGCTGAGCCATAAACGGCGTCATACCCAGGCTGGCAACAACCAATAACGAGCCCGCCAGCACCAAGCGCTTGGGATGGTAGAACACCAGCCCGCCCAGAAAACGCGCAAATCCAATCAACCGGTCTTCCTTCACACCGCGGCGGGCCTTCAGAAACCGCGCCGCCAGTAATGGCACCACAGATATAGCCAGCAGGTAGCTAACAGACAACGTCAGCATGATCATGATCGGCACGCCGCGTGTGAAGTCGGCGGCACCGCCTTTCGACAACAACATGGGTGTAAACGCGGCGATGGTGGTGCCGGTTGACGCACCTAAAGGCCCTGCCAGCTCACCCACCGCTTTGCGCAAGGCATCCAGCCGGCGCATACCTTCATCCAGATGGCCCTGTATGTTCTCCACAATCACAATGGCGTTATCAATCAGAATGCCCAGCGAAATCACCATGCCAATAATGGCTACCTGATGAAGCACGCCTCCACCCAGGTCATAAAGGCCAATACTGATCAACGCTACCATCGGCAGAATGGACGCCACCAAAAGCCCCATGCGTATACCCATGCCGGTGAACACCACCGCTACAATAATCAGAACCGACAGCACCAAGCTCCACGCCAGACCTATCAAGCGCTCCTGCACCTTGTCTGGCTGAAAGAACATCTCGTGAATTTGATAAGGCGCAAAATCACCCTCAATCTGTTGCAATCGCTCCCGCACCTGCTGGCCAAAGCGAATGGCATCGGTGGTGTCTTCTTCCATTATCAGCGACAGCGTTACCACCCGCTCGCCGTCATACCAGGTTTCTGGCTGGCGCGGCTCCACTGGCCCACGCCACACCTCCACCGCGGCCGCCAGCGGCACCTGGGAGCCATCTGGCAGCTCAATGGGCGTGGCACGTATGGCTTCAATATCGGTAAATTCGCTGTTCGGCAGTATCGACAGGCGGCGGCCGTTTACCACCACAAAGCCGCCCGGCGTGGTCTGGTTGCGCTGCGCCAGGGTGTCCAACACTTGGGCTGGAGAAATCCCAAGGCGGAAAAGTGCAGCGTCGTCCAGCGCCAGGGTTATCTGTTCATCGCTGTCGCCGTCCAGCTCAACCCGGGACAAGCCGCTGATATCGCCCAGGTTCTGCTTTAACCTCTCGGCCACCGCCGTCAGCTCTGTCACAGAGGGCGACCCCGCCACCGCCAGCACAATCGCCGGAATATCAATCACGCGGTCGTCTAACGTCATCAATCCAACATCGTCAGGAAAATCACGGCGTGCCCGGTCCATCGCCCGGCGCACCCGGTCCCACGCCGGATCGGTTTCATAAATCGTGTCTTTCAGGCGCAAAGTCAGCAGCGCCACACCGGTGCGAGCAATGCCCTGGCTGAAATCCAGCTCCTCCACTTGCCGCAGTTCGTCAGTCAGCGGCTGCATCACCAGGCGCTCTACATCCGCGGCGCTGGCGCCGGGATAAACCACCGACACCAAGCCCGCACGATAGGGGAACGATGGGTCCTCCTGGCGCGGCATGGTGCTGTAAGCAGCAATGCCCAACAGGCACAGCATGGTGACAACCATGCCCAGCAGGCGTTGAAAATTCAGCAGGCGGCGGGTGGTCAAGGCGTTGCTATCCTTCTACGGGTTGAGTGCGCACAGCGTGCGCCGCTTCAATCACGGTGTCGCCGTCTGCCAGTTTGGTCATACCGGCGTACACCACCTGATCACCCGCCACCAGGCCTTCGGCGGAAATAGCCACGCGCTCACCCAATATCCGCAATACCGTGACCGGAGTGCGCCGGGCAACACCATCACGCACGAGGAACACACTGGTGCTCGAGCTGGCACTGGAGCTGGGGCTGGCCAAGGGTATGGAATTAGAGCTCGAGCTAGACAGAGGATTGAAAGCGGAACTGGCAGTGGCGTTGACGTCACGTATCACCGCCAGCAACGGCACGGTTAAGGCCGCGATGGTTTGCGGGGTAATGCCCACTTCTACCGGCACACCTGCATTAAGAGAGTTAGCCGGAAGGTTCACCAGCAGCGGTTGCAACTCGCCACGAATGGCACCGGCCTGGGCGATTTCAACCACGCTGCCCTGCACCGGCGCCTGGCTGCGGTCTTGCACCGACCACACCGGCAAGCTTGCGCCCAGGCTAACGTGGTCCAGCAGGTACACCGGCACTCTTACTTCCACTTCCCGCCCTTGGGGTGAAGATATGCGCATCACCGGCTGACCGGCGGCAACAAATTCATCTTGCTCGACCAACAAGGCTTCAACCCGGCCTGAAAATGGCGCCTTCAGAGTATTTTCCTCCAGCATTTTGCTGGCTTCGGCTAACAATGCCCGGGCGGTGGCAACGCTGGCCTTGAGCCCGTCGCGGCGGGCGGCGATCTGTTCCAGCGCCTGTTCCGACACCACACCGCGCTCGCGTAGGCTACTAGCGCGCTGCCATTCGCGTTGTGACTGCTGATAGTTGGTGGTCAATTCATCTAAGCGAGCGCTGGCAGAATCCCGCGCAGGCTCCAGTGCGGGGCTGTAAATACGCGCTAGCACATCGCCGGCCTTTACAGTTTGGCCCAATTCCACTTTGCGCTCGGTAAGGGTTCCGCTGAGCTGAAAGGTCAGCGTTGCGCGCTGGCTGGCACGCACTATGCCGGCAAAGCGCAGCGATACTGCGCGAGCATCGCCGCCTTCAACCGCCGCTGTGCGCACATACACAACCGCCGGGCCTGCTGCTGTTGCAGACGCAGCAGCGCCGCTATCTTCTGTCGATTTTGAACACGCCACAGTCGTTAAAGCCGCAACCACCAGCAACGCCATGCGCAAATAAGGTCGCACCATGGGTGTTTTTATCCCCGTTGAAAATCGTAAATCGACCCCAGGCCCAGAATGCCGGTGAGTTCGTCCAGCGCTTTTTTTACTTCCTGCAGCAACATGGGATCGGCCAGATCCTGTTGGCTAAGTCTGTCACGATAATGGGCTTCTACCCAGTGAGTCAAACGATCGTATAAAACATCTGTTAGAAGTACGCCCGGATGCATGGCTGCCCGCTCATCGTCATTCAATACTACCCGCAAGCGCAGGCAAGCCGGCCCGCCGCCGTTGCGCATAGACTGCTTTACATCAAACACTTCTACCGCGGTAATGGGCCCGCCGCTGGCCACCAGTTTGTCCAGGTACTGGCTCACGCTGGCCACTTCCCGGCACTCGCCCGGCACGGCTAACAACATGCCGCTGTCGGTGTTAAGGAGTTGGCTGTTAAACAGGTAAGACGCGACCGCATCGGCCAGGGGTACTTCACTGCTGCTTACCCGCAACGCTTGCAGCTCACATCCGGTTAGGCGCTCGCGAATTTCGTTGAGCGTCGAGTTTTCATTCAGAAACGCCATCTCGTGATAAAACAGGGTGTTGCCATTACCGACCGCAATCACATCGTTGTGGAACACGCCAGCGTCAATCGCTTCCGGATTCTGCTGAGCAAACACAACGCCTTCATCGCGCAGATTGTGCAGCCGTGCAATGGCGTGTGACGCCTCAAAGGTCTGCCGCGCAGGAAAGCGCTTGGGTGCCTTCGCTTTATCGTTTAACGCACGCTGGCCATACACGAACAACTCTACTCCGGGAGCGCCGTAATCACTGCACAGACGGGTGTGGTTGGCCGCACCTTCGTCACCAAAATGGCTCACCGCGGGCAGTGCCGGGTGGTGGGAAAAATGGCTTTCGTCGCTGAATATGGACTTTAAAGCACGGCCGGTGACCACGTGCTCGATGGAGCGGTGAAACTTGGCGCCCAGGTTGGCCGGGGTAAAATGCACCCGCCGGTCGCGGGTGTCGGCGCTGGGCGAAACCGTAGCCGCATTCGCTGTCCACATAGCCGCAGCGGAAGACACCGCCGCCAGCACGTCTGGTGATTTCTTTAGCACCTGCGCCAGCACGTCGGCATCAGTGCCGCTAAAACCCAAGGCCCGCAAGGTCGGCAAGTGCGGGCGCTCGTGAGGCGGTAACACGCCTTGCACATAGCCGCGGTCAGCCAGCTGTTTCATTTTCGCTAGCCCCTGCAGGGCAGCCTCCTTGGGATTAGACACCGCACTAACGTTGGATTTCGATGCCACGTTGCCCCAGGACAACCCGGCATAGTTGTGGGTAGGCCCCACCAGCCCGTCAAAGTTGGCTTCTACGGCATGATTTGCCATTTTCAGGATTCCATAGCAGAGGGCCCTGAACGGGCCTTGGATAAACGTGGATGTGCTACCCGGATCAGTCGAAGTTAAGTCCCGGCGCCAGAGTGCCTGGCAGCTCACTAGCGTTGGCTTCCAGCGACGCCATGGGCCAGGCGCAGTAATCCGCTGCGTAATAAGCGCTGGCACGATGGTTGCCACTGGCTCCGATGCCGCCAAAGGGCGCTGCACTGCTGGCACCGGTTAACGGCTTATTCCAATTCACAATACCGGCTCGAGTTTCTTCCAACAGGCGCTGGTACAGTTTTTTGTCGTCCGTCAAAATACCCGCCGCCAAGCCAAAGCGGGTGTTATTGGCAAGCTCCAGAGCGCTGTCAAAGCTATCGTAACGATATACGGTCAGTAACGGCCCAAAGTGCTCGCCGTCCGCCAATTCCAGGCCGGTGGCGTCTATTATGCCCGGCGATAACAGGCCGGAATTGGCTTTAAGCTGCTTCATTTCCAGCAGACTTTTTGCGCCCTGCTCCACCATCTGCGCCTGAGCTGACAGCAATTTCTCTGCCGCCGCGGGCGAGATGACAGCACCCATAAAGGGCTGGGGCTCGGCGTCAAATTCAGCCACCGACAGCCGGCCGCTGACGTCCACCAAACGCTCAAGGAACAGATCGCCTTTGCTGCCTTTTGGCACCAGCAGTCGGCGGGCGCAGGTGCAACGCTGGCCGGCGGATATAAACGCCGAGTGAATAGTGTGGTGCACGGCGGCGTCCACGTCGCTCACGTTTTGCACAATCAACGGGTTGTTACCGCCCATTTCCAGCGCCAGAATTTTCTCCGGCTGACCGCCATGCTGTTCGTGCAAGCGATGGCCCACAGCGGAACTGCCGGTAAAGAACAGGCCATCCAGCCCCGGGTGCGCGGCCAATACTTTTCCAGTCGCGGCGGCGCCTTGCACCAGGTTAATCACGCCGTCTGGCAGGCCGGCTTTTTGCCACAGGCGTACCGTGAATTCGGCCACCGCCGGGGTCAGTTCGCTGGGTTTGAAAATCACCGTATTACCCGCCAGCAAGGCTGGCACAATGTGGCCGTTGGGCAGGTGCCCGGGGAAATTGTAAGGGCCAAATACCGCCACCACTCCGTGGGGCCTGTGGCGCAGCACCGCATGGCCAGCGGCCACCTCAGATTCACGGGTGCCTGTGCGCTCGTTGTAGGCCTGTTCTGAAATACCGATTTTGCCGATCATCGCCGCAACTTCGGTGCGTGATTCCCACAGCGGCTTGCCGGTTTCCCTGCCTATTAATGTGGCCAGGGCCTCTTTGTTGGCTTCGAGCAATTGCCCAAATGCTTTCACAATGCCAAGGCGCTCATCAAAACGGGTATTGCGCCAGGTACGGAAGCTTTTGCGGGCGGCGCGCACGGCTGCGTCTACATCTTCTATACCAGCGGCGCTGCCGTTCCAGATCGTTTCGTCCGCTACCGGGTGCAAAGATTCAAATTCATCGCCGTGGCCGACTAGCCAAAGGCCATCAATGAACAGTTCACCTGTCAGGTTGATCATGGTGTTGCACCTCACTTAAACAATGTGTGTTAGCTATTGGGGGGCTTTGAATGAATTTATCGGCAGCGGGCCGCTGTCTTTCAGAGGCGCCAGGTGCACTGTGTCGCCGGCCTGAACCTGAAGTGCCGCAGCAACGTCTTGCGGCAACGCAATCGTGTCGGCGTTTACGCAGGTAAGCGGCAGTGTGGTTGCACGGAAATGTCGCATCGAACGGTTAGCCACAATAACGCGTTCGGTAACGGGCACATCGGTGGCCACCGGCTTGTCAGTAATGGTGACCGTGCGCTCAACCGCTTCGCGTACCGTGCGGATATTGTCGATAAACGTTTCTACCACCGGGCCGCCGTCAAAAATATCCACTAACCCGTTGAAATTAAAACCCTCCGCCTGAAGCATATTCAACGCCGGCGCCGTATTGGCGTGCACGCAGCCAATAACCGAGCGGGCGGCGCTTGGCAGCATCGACAGGTAAATCGGGTATTTCGGCATCAGCTCGGCAATAAAGGATTTATTGCCCATGCCCGACAGGCGATCAGCTTCGCTGAACGCCATATCAAAAAACTTGCTGCCCAGAGCATCCCACAGCGGGTTATTGCCCTCGGCATCACTCACACCCCGCATTTCCGCGAAGATTTTCTCAGAGAACTGTTTACGAAAATCGTCCAGAAATAAAAATCGGCAACGGGACAGCAGCAAGCCGTTGCCGCCACCTTTGTAGGTATCCGCCAACAGCAGCGAGCAAATTTCGCTTACGTCGGTCATGTCATTAGACAGTTGCAGCGTTGGCGTTCGCACGTGTACACCCAGCTCCCGCGAGGCATTCACGGTCACGCTCAGGCGATAGTTGTAAAACACCTCATCACGGCCAACTCTGGCCTGTATGCCGCTTATTCCAACCGCTTGGCCTGTTGTGGTGTCTTCAAGAGCAAACAGATACAGCGCCGCTTCGGGGGCGCAACGCTGGTTAAAACTGTCTCCCGCCAAATCGATTTTCTTCTGTAACAGGCCACGATCTGCCGGCAGCGAGGTCAGGCCCTTGCCCGCCTTTTCCGCCATGGCGTACAGGGCATCAAGGTCGCGGTCAGCCAATGGGCGTATCAGCAGCATGGTCGCAGCTCTCCATTACCAAGGGCACTCATGACGGTACTCATAATGGCGTTCATAAAGATGCTCATAATGGCACTCCGCGCACGCTGTCACCGGTGTCGCTACCCAAGCGGTGCCAGGTGTTTACCGGAACTTTCAAGGCGGCGTCCAGCGTTTCCCCAACCGGGGTCAACGTGCAACGAAAGCCCGAGCCTTCGCCCGCAGCCAATAACCATAACGGGCCGTCGGCATCGGCGCTGCCGCGAAGGATTTTGCGGCGGCTTGCCGCAATACTGTGCAGGCTGTCGGTGCGCGCTTCCAGCACCGGGCCACCGTCAAAAATGTCCACGTAGTGGCCGGCACCAAAGCCTTCTCTTTGTAACAGCTCCAGATTGCCGACCGTTGCCGGATGGGCTTCGCCCAGAGCCTGCTGCGCGGCTTCGCTGAGCAGAGTTACATAGATAGGGTTGGGCGGCATCAGCTCGGCAATAAACGTTTTGCTCAGCTGTGCGGAGTGCCGATCGGCGGTGGCAAAATCCATATTAAAAAAGTGCCGGCCCAGGCTGTCCCAGAATGGCACACTGCCGTCACTGTGTTGTATGCCTTGCAGCTCTACCACGGTGCGCGCCGCAAACCACTCTCTATGGCCCGCTATAAACAGCAAACGCGCGCGGGAAAGCAGTTCGAATGCCTGGGTGGCGCGAAGTTCCTCGGCGATCACCAGAGAACACAGCAGGGTGCAGTCGGTCAGGGAATGGGATGGGTAGAGCGCTTCCACCCGCCGGGATATACCCAGTTCGTGGGAGGCGTGAATCAGCT
>Ga0314771_100136_pt1 | contig 20968 bp, 20 predicted proteins | sample MetaGCB42018_FD_204522 | JGI IMG/M metagenome (GOLD analysis project Ga0314771, IMG submission 204522) | Cryopeg brine microbial communities from Beaufort Sea near Barrow, Alaska, United States - CB4 2018 | ecosystem: Environmental > Aquatic > Marine > Coastal | place: USA: Alaska | collected...
GCAACAATGGATCAATTAATCAGCCAGGTTGCCGACTTTTCAAAGAAAGTTATTCAACCCGTCGCTGCTGAATATGATAAAACAGAAGCTTATCCTGAAGAACAACTGAAACAATTAAGCGATATGGATGTTTTGAGGATGCCGTTTGATGGGTTGTATGGTGGACTTGGAGGGTCATTTAAAGATTTTTTGGATGTCATTCGAATTGTTTCAAGAGATTGTGCATCAACAGCTAGCATTTTGCTGACTCAATCTTCAATGGGAATTTGGCCAATATATCAATACGGTACAGAATACCAAAAACAAACTTATCTGCCTAGTACGTTAAGTGGAGAATTACTTTGCGCATATGGTTTGAATGAGCTAGGTATGAATAATGATCTTGAAAATATGGAAACTCTTGCAGTTGAAAGAGAAGACTATTGGGAATTAAATGGAGCTAAAACTTTTGTTTCACATGCGGGAAAAGCCAATATCTATTTGGTAGGAAGTAAGACAATTGCTGAAAATGGAACAAAAGGATACGGCAATTTTATTTTGGATGCTGAAATGTGGGGGCTGACGATAGGGAATGCCGAAGAAAAAATGGGGATGCGAGCTCTTCCGGTCGCTTCACTTGAATTTGAAAATATTCGTATCCCAAAAGAAAATTTGTTAGGTGGTCAATGTAACGGGGCGGAACAATCCCAAGCAATTAATGATCGTATACGATTATCCATTGCTGCTCAAGCTGTCGGAATCGCTGAAGGTGCTTTTGATCGAGCGTTAAATTATGTTAGTCAAGATCGTAAATTTGGCCAAAGATTGATTGATTTACGCAATACGCAATTTAAACTAGCTGAAACGTATACGGAATTGCAAGCAACAGCCGCTTTATTAAACCAAATTGTCAGCAGTCATCATGCTGATTCGACGATGATCGCCATGGTCAAATTGAAAGCCGCTAATACTGCTGTAGAAGTAACAGAAATGGCTATCCAGGTGACTGGAGGATATGGTTATATGCGGAATAATGATATTGAGCGCTATGCAAGAGACGCTAAATTAACAACTATTTATGGCGGTTCTATAGAAACGCAACACGAAATGATTTCAAAAAAATGGGTAAATTAAACACAAGTTTAGCTTGCTTATTACTTATTTAGAGGAGTGGAAAAAATGGAAATCAAAAAAATTATGGTCATTGGATCAGGACAAATGGGCAGCGGTATTGCCCAAGTTATGGCGCAAGCCGGATATGGTGTCATCCTGAATGATATCAAAGAAGAATTTGTACAACGAGGGTTCGCTAAAATTGAGAAAGGGCTAACGCGTGATGTTGAAACAGGTCGTAAAACAGAAACTGAAAAAGAGAGTATTCTGGCTCATTTTACACTTTCAACAAATATTCAAGATGCAAAAGAAGCTCAATTAGTTGTTGAAGCAGCAACAGAAAACAAAAAAATCAAGTTAGCTATTTTCAAAGAATTAGATGAAATCACTGATAAAGAAACAATTTTAGCCAGTAATACATCTTCGCTTTCAATTACAGAAATTGCTGCAGCAACGAATCGTCCTGAAAAAGTTATTGGACTACATTTCTTTAATCCTGTTCCAGTCATGAAACTGGTTGAGATCAATCGAGGAATGGCAACGAGTGATAAGACAACAGCTATTGTTAAGGAACTCAGTGAAAAAATCGGGAAAATCACAATCGATATCAAAGATTCTCCGGGATTTGCTGTTAATCGTATTTTGATTCCAATGATCAATGAAGCAATTTTCACGGTACAAGAAGGAGTGGCGACACCTGAAGAAGTAGATCAAGCTATGAAGCTTGGCGCAAATCACCCTATGGGACCAATTGCTTTGGCGGACTATATTGGACTAGATGTTTGCTTAGCAATCATGGAAGTTTTATATACAGGATTTAATGATTCAAAATACCGTCCTTGTCCACTATTAAAAAAATATGTCGAGGCTGGTTGGTTAGGCAAAAAAACAGGCAAAGGATTTTATGATTATGCCTCATAAGGAGAGAATGCAGAAATGACAACATACAATACACTTACTTTAGAAAAAAACGAAGGAATCGGAATCTTAACCATCAATCGTCCAAAGATGTTGAATGCATTGAATCAAGAAGTGTTAGAAGAATTGTCTTTTGCACTTGATGAAGTGGAAACTGATTTTTCGATCCGCGTGCTGATTGTGACGGGCTCAGGGACTAAAGCGTTTGTAGCGGGTGCAGATATTAAAGAAATGAAAGAAAAAAATGCGGTTGAAGGAAGAATTTTTTCTTCATTAGGAAATGCAGTCTTTTCAAAATTAGAACAATTGCGTCAACCTACCATTGCTGCAGTTAATGGATTTGCACTAGGCGGAGGATGCGAACTTGCTTTAGCATGTGATATTAGAATTGGGGCTGAGAATGCAAAATTTGGCCAACCAGAAGTTGGATTAGGAATTGTTCCAGGATTTGGCGGAACACAACGTTTGCCGCGCCTAGTTGGAATAGGTAAAGCAAAAGAATTGATCTATACCGGAGCCAATGTTGCAGCAGCAGAAGCTAGCCGAATTGGGTTATTGAATAAAGTTGTAGAGGTTGAAGCATTATTAGAAGAAACAAAAACAATGGCTAAAAAAATAATGAGAAATTCGCCTTTAGGTATAGAAGGCAGCAAAAAAGCCATCAATCAAGGGATGCAAATGGGTTTACAGCAAGGATTGGTATTGGAATCAGAAATTTTTGGAGCATTATTTGCTACTGAGGATCAAAAAGAAGGCATGGCAGCTTTCGTTGAAAAACGTAAAGCTCAATTTGAAAACAAATAAAGACTAAACTAATCTGATTGGGGGATTTAGACATGATAAAATTATACGAAAAAATGTATGAAAAGAAAAAAACAACAGCGCAAAAAGCGGTTCAATTGATTGGACCAGGAGAAGGAATCATTTTCCCTATTATGCCAGGTGAACCGCCAGCACTTTTGGAAGCGCTACCTAATAATCAAAGGTTGAATGGAAATACTTTGTACCGTATGCTACCCAGTTTTCCAACAGTAGATATTTCGTCAACTAAGTTAAAACAAGTATCGATATTTTTATCTGGTATGGACCGAAAAGGCTTTAATCAAGGGAACATCGATTTACTGCCAAATCACTTTTCCGATATACCTGCATTACTTAAAAGACGCACAAATCATCCAGTAATCATGGCAACGGTATCGCCAATGGATGAAGACGGTAACTTCTCATTAGGAACGAGTCCTTCTTACGTAGCATCATTGATTGAAGATGCTAAAACGATTATTCTTGAAGTGAATAAATACATGCCGCGAACATTTGGTGAAAAAAACACCATTCATATTAGTGAAGTGGCAGCGTTAGTTGAACATGACTTTGACTTACCAACTTTACCAAGTCCCAAACTGAGTAAGAAAGATTTAATGATTGGTAAAATTATCGCAGAGACCGTTAAAGATGGGGATACCGTACAAATTGGCTTTGGTTCGATGCCGAATGCAGTAATGGACTACTTGATGGATAAACGTAATTTAGGGGTTCATAGTGAGATGCTGCCAGATAAAATAGTAGAACTTTATGAAAAAGGGGTGGTCAACAATAAATACAAAGCTACTTATCCAACAAAAACAGTTTCTACATTCGCAATTGGATCAAAACGATTGTATGACTTTATGGATAATAACAGAGATATATTGATGCTGCCGTGTGATATGACAAATGACATCCGTGAAATAGCTAAAATTGATAATTTAAAAGCCATCAATTCGACCGTTGAAGTAGACTTTTTAGGTCAATGTAATTCAGAAACGGTGAGGGGGTTGTATTACTCATCAACAGGCGGGCAAGGTGACTTTACAAAAGGGGTCAGATTAGCGAAGAACGGGTGCGGAATTATCTGCTTGTATTCAACAGCTAAAAACGATAGTATTTCTACAATCGTTCCTGAGCTAGCTTTAGGATCTGCTGTTTCAACTTCAAAAAATGATATTGATACCATTGTGACGGAGTATGGAAAAGCTGAATTGATTGGAAAAACGATACAAGAACGGGCGGAGGCTCTGATTGAAGTAGCGCATCCTAAGTTTCGTGAAGAATTACGACAAAAAGTAATTGAAAAGCATTTTATTGCAGAAGAAGTGGAAAACCAAAAGGAGACCATAGGCATCATGGAAGGCTAAACTAAAAAGCACTTTCTTATTGTTCAGTTTTTATGCTGACCCCCTAATGTTAGACCAAAAATCTAATGTTTGGGGGTCAGTTTTTTTATGGCTAAATATAGTTTTGAATTTAAATGGATGGTTGTGAAGGAATATATCAAAGGGATTGGTGGATATACTTGTCTAGCTAAGAAATATGGCATTAAAAGTAGAAGCCAAGTTCGTGATTGGGTAAAAGTCTATCAAGAGTTTGGTGAAGAAGGGTTATGGAGACGGACAACGAAGAGCGGTTATACTGTTCAATTTAAAATAGATGCGGTAGAGTTGTATTCAAGAACAGAGCTGACCTATCGAGAAGTAGCCAACCAACTGGGATTGACTAACCCCGCATTGATTAAAGGATGGCAGAAAAAATTCCTTGAAGAAGGGATAGATGGGCTCTCTCAAACGAAAGGACGTCCATCGAACATGCCTAAAAAGAAGAAAAAAGATTCTGAGATTACGAAAAACCAACGAGTAAAGGAACTTGAGAAACAACTCCGATTCTTAGAAATAGAGAACGCCTATTTAAAAGAATTGCGGAGGCAGGGCTTGACCGATCCAGAATTTCTCGCAAAAATAAAACGAGAGTTGCCTGTGACCTCCGAAAAAAAGGACGAAAATTAAAGGAGATCCTTACTGTTATTGATCTTCCTAAAGCCACGTATATGTACTGGCAAGCTCGTTTTGATAGAGAATCTCCTGACCAAAAAATCATTGATGAAATGCATAAGGTTCGTAAAGCACACAAAGATTTTGGTTGTCTGCGTATGACACACGAGTTGCGTGAAGCGGGTTATTTGGTGAACAAGAAAAAAGTCGCACGTTTACTAAAAGAGACTGGTTTGTCTGTCACCTCTTATACACGCAAATCTCGTAAATACTCCTCCTACAGAGGAGACACGGGAAAACCAAGAAAAAATCTGATTCATCGTCGTTTCTATACAAGTGTTGTGCATCAAAAAATCACGACTGATACAACAGAATTCAAGTATTATGAAAGAGACATGACAGGTGAATTACGTCAGAAGAAAGTATACCTAGATCCATTCATGGACTTATTCAACAGTGAGATTCTCTCCTTTCGTATATCTAAACGTCCAAATGCCAAGGCAGTGATGGATGCCCTTGAAGAAGCTATTCAAATCACAGATGACTGTCAGTACCGCAGGACGTTCCATTCTGACCGTGGTTGGGCGTATCAAATGGGTGCTTATCAAAGTGAGTTGAAGAAACAAACCATTTTCCAAAGCTTTCCTCGTAAAGGAAATTGTTTGGACAATTCACCAATAGAAAATTTCTTTAGTCTTTTGAAACAAGAAGTGTATTATGGACAAATTTTTCATAGTTACGAGGAACTAGAAGGAACCATCGTTACCTTTATCGACTATTACAATCACAGAAGAATCAAACAGAAACTCAATTGGATGAGTCCAATCAACTATCGTGAAACGGTTCAGAACGCCGCATAGGTTAAGAAGTTCTTTACGGAAAAAGTGTACAAAAAAAGAAGTGGATTTCTCCACTTCGAAAAAAGTCTAATATTTGGGGGTTACTACATAGTTCATAGTTTTGGAGTGTATTTTTTTGAGAGACCTTTTGTCCCAGCCTCATAGTTTAAATTTACATTTTGAGTAAATTCTCTAAATTACCATGTTCCATTGTCGATTTATTGAAGGGAGTAATTGAACCAAACCTCGGCTTCTTCGTAAATCTTCTTTACTGTTTCAGGTTTATCAATACCTGGAAGATTTGCGTCAATATCATAACCTTGTTTACTAAAAACATAGGAGAGATTTGCATAACTAGATCTAAATTTTGATATTTCCTCCACAGGCACTGTTATATTACTATTTGGATAAACAGGAACTAGAGAATCTTTTTCGTAAATACCATCCATAGATACAACATACCAAATACCATCTATTTTTTGTGTACGATATAAAAGTTTAACGTCTGACTGTAATTCCACAGGATAACCGTCTAGCTCACTACGAACCTGAATAGTTGCCATTGTGAGAGAAATAGCTTTGTTGCCATTAATCCATACTAAGGTGTTATTGAGTTTATGTGGCGCATAGGATTTCATTTTACTAGATGCATCAACAAATTCTGCTCCAGTACCTTGAAACCATGATACTGTGACTTTAGAATGAGCAGCGAAACATTTCTTCATCTCTTCCCATTGTGAATTATCTCTACAAAAACGTTCAAACTGTATAAGCTCTATTATATTTGCTTTGTCAATTATATTCTCTTTTGTGATTTGAATTGGTCTTTTTAAAAACATATTAATAAACTCCTTAATTTTAATATTTTTATCTTACTTGTACTCCAGCAATCCAAACATGCTGAATATTCCTAGTCGCTTTTATGTCAACTGTTGGATCTCCCACCACAAGGACTAAATCTCCACGTTTACCCGGTTCAATAACACCACGATCCTTAAAGCCAAACAATTTTGCTGGTATGCTGGTGGCACTCTGAAGTACCTGTACGGGGGTCATACCTGCAGCTACTAACAACGCCAACTCATCATGAAGAGATTCGCCGTGTGGCAAAGTGAAGAAAGATCCTGGTGCGCTATTAGCATCAGTGCCCACAACTATTGAAACACCTGCTTTGCTAAGCGCCCCAACTGTTAGCTCTACATTGTGGAAATTAAGCACCCTATGGCTTGACATATTTGCATTTAACTTCACTACTCCTTGCAGCATCACCATGGTTGGCGACACTATTAATCCTTTTTGGGCTATGGCTTCCGCTAGTGATTCTGATATTGGTGCTTCAAGAGGGGCATGAGATAACTCATCAATACCCGCATCAACAGCAAGTTTAACGGCAGCTATACTTGTTGTATGGCAAAATACCCTCTTGTTTAAGCGGTGGGCGGCCTGAACCAATGCTACCACAATATCAGGAGTCAAGGCAGCAGGCCCCATAATAGCTGGATCTTCCAAAATGATTTTTATATAATCTGCACCTAATGCAACCTGCTGAGCTACAAATTCTTCTGCCTCTTGAGGTGTTGTAACAACAGAGGAAAGTGGAAATCCCATTCGAGTAGTTTGGATGCTACCAGGTGCTGAGGCAGGATGATAACAACTTTGTATATCTGTAAGTCCTGGTAGATTTCTAAGGCTGTCAACTAGCTGTGAGGATGCAGTTGCCATATCTAGCATAGTAGTTACTCCCCAGTGAGCTGATTGTTCAAGGTCCCCAATACCAGATAAATGAATGTGAGCATCTATAAAGCCTGGTAGCAATGTTCCACCTTTACCATCCACCACAATTTCTCCCATAGTTTTGGAAGATATTAAACCATTTTCTATAACAACAGTTTTTATATTGGAGAGTTTAGTGCCCTCAAAGACACGTACATTGGTAATCGCAATAGTAGACATAAAAAACCTCCTTTATTTAGTAAAAAAATATTTATTCAATAAAATATATTTAAAGTTTGAGCAGTCTTTCTGCATTCCCATGGGCTATTTTTTCTTTATCTTCATTACTAATTGGTGCGTTCTCAAGAAATTCTCTGGCACCATCATTTGCAATATATGGATAATCTACAGAATACATGATTCTGTCTGCACCCATAACTTGATGTGCAAGCATGAAAGGTGGAAGAGTAAACATGCCACTTGGAGTTACGTAAGCATTATTTGTAAAATACTCTGTAATGGTCCTATCTAATTTGGTAGCCTCAGGTGGCAATGATTCATTAACCCGTGCCAAGAAGTATGGAATCATCTCCCCCCAATGACCCAAAATAATTTGTAAATTAGGGTATTTATCGAAAACTCCACCTAAAATCATACGAAGTGCATGAATGCCAGTTTCAGCATGCCATCCCCATGCTGTAGTTGCAAATCTGGTACTTATCATAGAACTAAACCCACCATAGTAGGCATCCTGTACATTTTTTGATGGAACTGCTGGATGTAGATAAATAGGTACATCCAATGCTGCCGCTGTCTCTAAAACTGGAGAAAAAGACGGGTCATCAAGAAAAAGATCGTTAGTTCTACCATTTATCATAGTTCCCTTAAATCCAAGTTTGTTAACAGCTCGTTCTAGCTCCGCTGCAGCGGCTTCTGGTGAAGACATTGGCAATGTTGCAAATGCAGCAAAACGGTCTGGGTGAGCTTTAACGGCTTCAGCCATTAGGTCATTTGCATCCCTTGCTAATGGTACTGCTTCCTTTGGAGAGAGATTTTGAACGCCTGGCGGATTACTTGAAAGCACTTGCACATCAATGCCGGCTGCATCCATAGCTGCCAAACGTAATTCACCTAAATCCATTGCCATTTTCATGGATGGGCTGTAGGGTAAATCATTACTGTATGCATTTTGAAAACCAGGTGATAATTTTTTATTTGTTTCTTGGCTAGCCGCTAAGATTGCAGAATTCATATAATGTTCTTCTAGTGTAATAATTTTCATATTTCATCTCTCCTTCTTGTATTAACATCTCATTTACTTTACGTTAACCTATTACATAAAACTTATGCTCAAGAGTATTGTATACCTCATGATTTATTAAATCAACTGTATACTTTAACAACTATTGTTGGCGTACACAGTTGGTATTATATACTTGTTTGCTTGCACAGACAAGCACTATTCGATATAATAAAATGAAATTAGTCTAGATTTTGTGGATACTACAAATTTTTGCTTTAATAAAGGAGTACTAAATGTTATGGATGAATTATATTTTGGAAGTTATTATGGCGCTTTATACCGAAAAACACAGCTCTATTTAAGAGCTGCTCTATCAGATCGAAACATGAGTTTCTCTGAGGCCATTGTTTTAATATATGTCTATGGTAATCCCGGAACGATTCAAGACAACATTGCCATTGGATTGTCCATTGATAAGTCAGTTGTGGCACGTTCCATTAAATCTTTGGTAGCATTAGGATTTTTAATAAGAACAGAAGATGCCGCCAATCTAAGGGTTAAAAAGGTTTATGTAACAGAATCTGCAAAAGAATTCAAAACATACTGGCATAAGGTTGTCCATCAATGGAATCAAACCATTCTAGCAGACCTAACGCCAGAAGAACGATCCATGGTTGTTGGAGCTAATTATAAAATCAAAGAATCAGCCATAGCAGCTGATATTGAAATGGAAATTAAGAAATTAGATAGGTCGTAATATAACTTCTCTTCTTCTCCCATCCTATTTTAACAAGAGATTAAATATTTTAAATACTGCAACCAGCTTTACTATAGTTGCTGTTGTTTCTTTAATGGTAAATGGTATAGATGCGGTTACGATAATATTGTATACACCAGAAGACAGACTATAAAGACTATGATGTAGCAACAAAGATTGGAAGTTTTTGTTGCTACATCCTTTTACTTCATAACAAATGGTTCGTGGATTACGTAACTTCATCCATGGATCCAACTATGAAAATGTCTTATGATTTCAGAAGTTTTGTATTTCTCAATGGACTAAAGGTTGGTCCGATTTCTGAAAGAATAAAAGACAATTAATTAATAGATAATTCAGAAAAAAGAGCTGCCTCGCTCTAGAAATTAATTTCTATTTGAGACAGCTCCTTACCTATTCTGTTCGCTTGGTTAATTTCATCACCTATAGATCTTTTGCTTTTAAATTTGTTTATACCTTTTTTTACTACCTGTAAGTGCAGATGAGAATAGTACTTACCGCCAGTGTAAATAATGTACTTGCCTTTATTATCTGGTATAACTTCTGGTGTGTTTGGCATCTGACCACCAATAATGTTGTGGCCTGCTACTACTAACCTTAGCTTTTCACCCTTACTAAATATCATTCCGATTGGAAGCATAGGAATTTCAACTGGAACAATCTCACCAGGTTTCAATAGCTCTTTTTTGTCAAACGGAAAATAGGGAATCCATTTTGTTGATTTACTTTCATCAATGTGACGCATAGACACCTTCAATCTACCACTAGAACCTGTATACCTTAATACCGTTGCTCCGTGACTTGGTAATATATTAGTCACAAGATCATTTTTCACTAGTGGTGCATTAAAAATTAACAATCAGATTTTTCTACAAAAAACAAAAAGTCCTTTATAATGGTTGGTAAGATGACTTATCCAAGACCACTATAAAGGACTGATTCTATGGATGAGCATAAGCTAAAAAGTTCTTTTTGTAAATGTCCTTGACATAGGGTCCTTTTCAATCGCTACAATGATCAACAAGGGTTCTTAGCTTCTCGTCTTAAAACCATACAGTTCTAGATTATTAGAAGCCATACTGCTCTTCTTTGGCTAATCGAATGGTAGTATAGGTTTTGGTCAACACAACGGTATCTTCTACTAATCGTTGGATCCGAAAAATTGCATCATCATTTATAATCTCTTTTTGATAAAAGTCTTTTTCTTCAATAAAGACATACGTCTGAACAATCTGTGCTTTCATATAGGTCAAGATTGGTTTTAACTGTTGCTCTGCAATTAAATAATGCTTGGGAGAACCGGCAGTCACAAGTACACTGACAATTTTATTACGAAAGGCATTTACAGGGAGCAAATCAAAAATGTTTTTCAATGTGGCAGGGATAGATGCTTGAAAGATAGGTGTCCCAATAATAATTGCATCTGCGTCCATAAGCATTTCGGTGATGTATTTTGTGTCACCTACATATTCGCGGTAATCACGGCCATCACTAAATTGGATGTCATAATCTGCCAAGTCAAGTAATGTTACATCATTTTCTGGATAGTTCTCATTAAGCTCTTTTAACGTATAATTCATAGCTATTCTAGTTTTGGTACCGACTATTGAAGCGGATAAACCAATGATTTTCATTTGACATCTGCCTCACTTTTAGCGGTATATTTTTTAATTGCAGGTAAAATCTCATTTCCAATCAAGTCAATATTTTTCATCAATTTATCAAAAGGTACTCCGCCAAAGTCCATTTGAGCAATATAACGTTGATGATCAAACATCTCATGTTGGTAAAGTATTTTTTCAATAATTTGCTGCGGACTGCCTACGTTTAAGACACTGCGTTTATCTTGTGCTTGCGCGAATTGTTGTTTCGGATACCCTTGTCCATTTAATAAACGCATACCAGAATCAACATGAGGATAGGCTTCTTGCATAGCTTGTTGAGTTGTTTCGGCAACATAGAAAGTCCCTGCTGTAGCAATGGGAAAATCTTTTGGATCGTGTCCAGCTTGTCCTAATGCTTCACGATATGCATCTACAGAGACTTTAAATGATGCTGCCGGTCCTCCTAAATGAGCCAAGTACATTGGCACACCTTGAAGGCCTGCTTTGATTGCACTTGCAGGTGCTCCGCCGACTGCACGCCAGATTGGTAGAGAGCCTTCTAATGGTCGAGGAATAACTTCTGCATTGTGTAAGGGAGCACGGTAGTTTCCACTCCAATTGATTACCTTTTCTTGGTTGATTTTTAATAGTAGTTCAAATTTCTCTTCAAATAATTCTTCGTAATCGCGCACGTTGTAGCCTAACAAATCAAATAACCCAATCCGTGATGCACGACCAGCAGTAATTTCTGCTCGGCCATTTGAAATCAAGTCAATAGTTGCAAAATCTTCAAATACGCGAACAGGATCAGATGTACTAATAATGGTTGCCGAGCTTCCAATTTTAATGTCTTTGGTTGCTTGTGCAATAGCAGCGAGTACGACTGTGTGTGCTTGTGTAGCAAAGTATTCTTGATGGCTTTCTCCAACACTGAAGAAATTCAGTCCAGCTTGATCTGCCAGTTTTGCTAATTCGATTATCTCGTTAATGCGTTGTTTCACGGGTATTCGGTTTCCGGTATTTGGGTTAGGAAAGTGATCTCCTAATGTATAAAGCCCAAACTCTAATCCTTTACTTTCATCTATTCGATATTTTTCCATTCCCATTATATTATTGGCCTTCTTTCTGGTTATCTCTTTTTAGAGGTGTTAATTTTAACTAGTACTATCAAATTTCCGATGGTAATGTTAGTATAAACCTCAAGGGTAAAAAAAGAAGTACGCACTTTGAAGTGGCATAGTATACAAAAGGATACCTTAGAGTGATGGAGGGATAATACATGGCTGATAAATTAGAACCGAATTTATGCCGAGTAGATGATGCTTTAGACATTATTGTTGGAAAATGGAAACCAATCATTTTATTGCATTTGATGAAAAACGGTACAATGAGGTTTAGCGAATTAAAACGAAGCATTCCTGAAATTACACAAAAAATGTTAACGAAGCATTTAAGAGATTTAGAAAACGAAGATATCGTAAAACGAGTTGTCTATCCTCAAGTTCCACCCAAGGTTGAGTATTCGATCACTGAGTATGGTCGCAGTCTAGAAGATATTTTAGGAGCGATGCATGAATGGGGAACGAGACACAGCATGCGAAACAGTCAAGATAAAACACAAAAAATGAGCGTTTAAACGACGCTCTTTTTATTTGAAAATAAATGTACTAAAAAATGCAAAAAAGCACACCCATTCTATAATTTAATTAACAAAATTTTTAATTTTTATGCTATTGCTCTAGTCTGTTGCCGCAGCCCTAGAGCTTTTTTAGTATCATAGTGACACTTCGTGCTTAAAATTTTATAGATAATTCGTAATAGTTTATGTGCACAAGCAATAATGGCTTTCATTTTGGAGCCTCTATTCGAAATCCGACCATATACTGAATGAAAAACTACATCCTTTGATCTTCCTGCAGTGCCTCCGGCCTGAAATAGAGCAGTTTTTAAAAATCTATTTCCCTGAGTCGTGCGAGAAGATTTTTTTATTCCAGCACTTTCATACGAACCCGGGCAGACACCCGCCCAAGATGCAAGATGAGCTTCTGATACAAAGGCCTCTACATTTGGGCCAATTTCTCCTAGTATAACAGCAGCTACAATCTTACTTACTCCGGGAATTTCTAATAAAAGAGTGTATTCAATCTGGAAATATCCTTGAATGTATTTTTCGATTAAGATTTGTATTTCATCTAGCTGTGCTTTTAAAAATTGAAAGTATTCTATTGATTGTTCAAGAAGAAAGCGATCTTCAATAGATAACTTTCCATCCAGTGCTTCAACTAATTTTTCAGCAACCTTTAAATAAGTAGTACTTTTTCTGTATATTTTTGTGTCCGTTTAGGGTGTACCCAAAGTCGACAATTGTAAAATGTTAATTTTAATGTGTTATCTATGTGGTTTATAAGTGTATAATAAATATTGTGAGATTTTTGAATTAGTGTAGAAGTTTATTATAAAAAGTATTATAGGAGTGTGAAAGACTATTATGTATTTTAATCAGATTATGGATAAAGTGTTTATTATAGCAAAAGTAAAAGATAATCAGTTAATGCCTATAGGGACATGTTTCGCCCTAAGTAAGCCCGGTTATTTTGCCACTGTAGCCCATAATTTCAATGGTTCAGATAACGATATAGTTATTTGTCTAAATGATCAATTTCAGAACGGGTATCAAAATACTGTAAATCCAAAATTTCGTTTCAGTGGGGTCTCTATAGTAGCCGCTAATCCATTACTTGATTTAATTGTTTTTAAATCAGAGGAATTCAAAATAAATGGTTTTCAAATAGGGAGTACTGATGAAATTTCTCCTGGTAAAATGGTAGCGATTTTCGGATACCCTCATTCTGAACATGGCAGAGTTGTTTTAACTCAACAAGAGACAATTGTAGGCGCTAAAATACTATTAGAAAATGGATCTTTACCTTCTAAACATATTGTCATAAATATACAGGCTAGGCCCGGCCAATCTGGAGGGCCTATACTTGATATGTCTACTGGTAAGGTTATAGCCTTATTAGTAGGAGCGTATGTGCCTACTAATGAAGCAGGAATCAGTTTAGGTGGTATCGATCCCCAAAGTTTAAACCAGACAACACATGCAGTCTCAGCACACTATCTTGAAGGGATGTATTAAAATGGATTCACTGCAGGAAATTATTCAAAATACTACAAAAGATGAGTGGCTCTCCTCACTACCCGATTATCAACAGCAATCTCTGATTCCTTTACTTTTAAAATTGCCTGAAGAAGATGTTGCACAAAACTGGATTGACTCTTCATTTAAGACTACTTCTCCTTTTAGTGCCGATAATTCTAAAAAGAGCTATTTTGATTATGTAAAAATTGAATTCACAAATTTTATCTGTGGCAATCCCAAATATGACGAACAAAGAAATGAAATTAAAGCTCAAATAAATGTTCATGACGGTATAAAAACATTTATTGTATCCTCAATCTCAACTGCAATCGGCTCACAAATTGGAGCCTCGGCAGTTATAATTGCCCCTGTAATTGTTATTCTCCTTTCCCTAGCAGGGAAAATAGGAGTTAATGCATATTGTGAGATGTCCCATTACTAAAGCAAAAATTAACACAAGATTACTCCATAATGCTCAGTGGTAAAATAAGGTAAGAAGATACTCAGTTAAGTTTTTTTATTTTCAATAAATGACAAATATTATTATCTCATTCGATATACGCTCAGTAAAAAAATCTTATTTATGAATCACTGGTGGAATAGCTATTGTAACGGAGCTTACTATAATCACATATAAACAACCCTAAAGTCTAAAGTTGATTTCTATTGTGAATCAGCTTTAGGGTTGTTTATGTCTACTATTAATGAAACCAAAACTTAAGAGTATTAATTATGGTTTTCAGCTCCAGTAAAATCAAGGCATACAGGACGTCATAACTAATAGTCAAAATAGAATTAAAAAAAGGGTGAATACCATGAAGTATGACTATATGCGAGTGAGTAGTAATCACTAACTAAATTATTAGCCTGATCATTTTCAAAGAAAAACCTTAATTCTAACTGGTTCGATTTTTTATTTTAATGTCTATTTAGGGTATGCTCAAAATAGGAAATTTGTAGACAGTGAATTTATTCGATTTACACTATCACCTAATATGAGGCTGTTAAATGATTTAGACATGAAAAAAACGAAAAATTACTATCACGTTTTATTAAGATAATCGTAACTTTAGAAAAATAGTTAATCTAATATATAAGTCTGAATAATATTTTTTAAGTGCGTTAACTTCTTTAAGTATTTTTTTTAATAATGAAGTAAGGCAAGTAAAGTCAGATTATTAATTATTAGAAGATATAAAAAGAACCTTAGCAATAATGGTTTCTAGATACACGAATTATCTAACTTCATATATTCTATATAAAAAGAGAACGGGAAAAAATTTCTAACTACAATGCACATAATCAGAGTACTTTTTCCAATCATACAAACATAAAAGCTTGCGATAACTAGTTTTATCTTTATTATTATATATTTTTAAATATTCTTCTAAATTATCAATGCTTATTTTATTATGATAAACTGACCAGAATATTATTCTCATCATCTTAACGTAGCCAAGTTGATCACATTTAAGAATATCATCTATAGAATCATAAAAAGTATCTTCTCCTATACCTATCCTTTCTAGTTCTTCATTGATTTTTATAACTTGCTGTTCTTTTAGCTTCTTAGCTGAATTAATTGAAGGATTAATTTTTTCAAATCCGAACATAGGAAAATACTGATTTGATTGAATCCTAATTTTATCTATTGGCTGAAGTATCTGAGCATTTTCTTCTTCAATTATATTAAAATATTTATCCATTAGTTCTGGGGCATTCATAAAATCGTAAGAAACACTTTTCGAAGATCCTATGACTAAAATTTTATCGCTATTACTCATAGAATCAATATCTTCTGTAATCTTAACTTCAATTTCTCCCCCTGAAGTAATTTCTTTCATTACGTTTTGTACTTTTCTAATATCCATTGCAGAAACAGGTAACTGAAGTTTTGATAGCCCTTTATATAACTCAAGATAATTATCAGTTTTAAATTTATTTATTCTTAAAGTAGAAAAACCTTCTATATCGATATCATGCTCTATAACTTGAAGATTGGTAGAGTCTTTTTCATATTCAACTAATAGAAAGTTATTCCTGATTTTTTTTGCTTGCTCTGTATTAGGTCTTACGTATGAAAAAATAGTTTTTAATATATCTTTAATATTTTTATCACTAATACTATATCCAAGAAATATTATAGGGTTGTGAATAAAAAGCGATAATAATTGCGCTCTTATTAATTCATAGCTTTTACTAAATTCTAAATAATCATTAACTGTTATGATTATATTTCTAGGTTCACTGATGGAACCATGTATCTTGTATACAGCACCATATGGATTGCTAAGTAATATATCATTTCCGACAAGTGGTATAAAATCAAATATATCTTCAATTAATTTATCGTAGTTAGTTGTTATGATAGATCCGATATTTTTCTTTACTTTTTTTAATTGAACTAATTCATCATTCATATTATCTTTATAATTTAATTCATTTAGTAATTCTGAAATATATATTTTAAACCTACTAATATTAAGATCATTTTCCATATTTTCAAAAAAAATATCATTTATATATTTAAACTTCCCATTTCTATTTTTTTCCAAAAAGTCATTAAATTGAGCTTCTAAAATTGTTGCTATTTTTTCATAATTATATTTCCCGTTCTCTTCACATCTTGATTTTATATTATAATATTCTTCACCTGTTTCAAAAAGATTAATTGAAACTTTTTTCAACAAATTATCCCAACTATATGAATTTTCTAGATATCTAAGACTGAAACCAGTACCAATAAAAAGAACTGGATGATTCTTAAAACTTGATATAAATTCATTTATGTTCATAAATATCCCCCTCTTAGTTTCCATAGTAAAGCTACTTATTCTTAATCTTTTTCAAAAATATCTAGACTCTAGCTATTAATTCCCAAAAAAATGATTCAGTATTTTCACTCTTACTATTATATGTTTTTTTTAAGTTCAGTTATTTCATCTATTTGAGCTATAATTTTTTTTGACTCTCTTTCTTTTATCTTCCTATATAAAGATCCTTGAGAAATACTAGTGATTCTAATGATATCTTTGACTGAATAATGACCTGAATCATATAAACGTAAAGCGTCTTGTACTTTTTGTTTATCCATTGTCGGTCTACCAAGCGTTACTCCACGTGCTTTAGCGGATGCTAATCCTTCATTTACCCGCTGTACGGTTAAATCACGCTCCAACTGAGCAATCACAGCCATCATCTGAAACATGGCTTGACCGGTCGGAGTTGAGGTATCTAAATTCTCTTTTAACGAAATGACTTCTACGCCCTGCTCTTTTAGTTCTTCAACGGTAGATAGAATATCTAGCGTTTTTCTCCCCAGCCGACTAATGGATTCAATGATGATTGTATCTCCTGATCGAACAGTATTAAATAAGCTATCTAGACCTGCTCGTTTTTTCTGTGTACCTGTAAATTTCTCTTGTATGAGTTTATCATATCCAACTTTTTCCAATGCGTCTAATTGACGATAAAGTTCTTGTTTATCTGTTGATACTCGAGCATAAGCGATTCGCATAGTTTCACCTCTTTATAAAGTTCTTCCTATTATATAGATAAATATATTGATTGCATTCTTTTAATCTTTTTCCTTTATATAGTATAGCATGAACGTCATTATTTGTAATAGTATTTGGTAATGATTATGGGAACGTATTTTGGTAATATTAAAAAAGCTGACTTTATAAGGTTTTTTAATGTTTTTATTTTTGTGCAAAACCCATTACCAAAAACACTTGTTTTTGGTATTCTGTTTCTCACCTTCTAATTAATCTAACCTAAACAACTATGTATTAAAAGATTTTAACTGTTCTTAAAAAGCTTCTGAGGGACACTTAAATAAAAAAATATTGAAGAATAACTGCTAAAAAAGCGTTAATCTTCAATTTCTTTAATTTTTTCTTTCTCCATATTTTGAAATGCTACCATTCGTTTACTTTCTTTATCTAAGGTAGATTTAGCAAAAGTTAAAAAAGAATCTACGTCTTGAGTTGCTAAAATTTCAACATACTGTGCTTTTGTATCCTTTTCAATAATTAATGGAGGAAAGCCCTCCTGTAATAAAGAATAGTTCATCATCATCCGACCAGTTCGGCCATTCCCATCTGAGAATGGATGAATCCGTTCAAACTGAATATGAGTATCCAAAATGGACATTAACATAGCTTCCCTATCTTTAGATATACTTAAACGATAATTTAAATTATCAATTAATTGAGAAACTAACAAAGGTGTTTCTGATGGTGAAGATGTTTGAAATTCAGCACCTAAAATCATATTTTCATTCTTTTTAAATTGACCTTTATCGTATTGCAAGCGATCGGTTAAATCAGCGTGCATCTCTTTAATAATTGTGGTAGAAAGGGTCTCTTCATTTATTAAATGATTTACCATATGATCAAAAGCTTGCTTGTGGTTCTCAATCTCATAAAATTCTCTAACTGTAGCGCCGGAACTAATGGGTAAAGTACCATTTACAATGATAGAAACGGTAGCGGGTAAAGAAATTGTATTTCCCTCAATCCCTGCCGAATGATGAGCTAATCGTACTAAAATATCTTCAAAGTAGTCGCTAGTTATGGATTTGAAAAATTTATTCACTTGAAGGCCTCCTACATTTAATATCTACACAAAAGTATACTTACGCAAGCTATTCAACAGTGTCTGTGTGAGTATTCTTAAAATTCTGAGCTTGAAAAGTCTTTTTTCATCTACGGATCTTTAAAGTTAACTATACAAAAGTATACTAGTATACTTTTGTATAGTTAACTTATTTTCTGCAAACTTATTTTTTTGAATGCTCGTAAAGATGTTCGTACATTTGATTGTAACCCTCTCTCTGACGGTTAGTTAAGCGTGCGTTTACATAACTTTCAATTAGCATTTGCATCATATCGTTTACAGTTGATTTATCCATTTCTTCTAACTCTTCAATAAAAGGTTTTAATGTGTTTAGTCTTAGTAATACATCTGGAGATAATTTAGCTGTTTTTGTAGCTTTAAAAAAGTTTTCAGGTACCTTCTTCTCTTGTACTTTAAATTGTTTTTGAATTTGTGTTTTTTTAATTTCAATTGGAAGATCATTTGGTGAATGGATAGGTGATCTACCAAAGTCATTAGTTCCTTTTATGGATACGTTTTTTTCTTGGAGACTACTTTTTTGTCTTTTGATAATTGGTTCAAATGACTTACTCATAAAATACTCCCTTCTCCCATTCTAAGCAGTTAAATATTTTCTAAATACGCTTCATGGTCATTCAATTCATTTAAAACATCTATGAAAATTTGGTGAGCTTTTCCATCCCACATTTCTACTTTTCCATTTGCATTAGTGTTCATGTGAACACCTTCTACATCATATACTTTTAAACGTTCTTGGTAATTTACAATAGTATCAATAACATTGCTGCCATACATTTCTCTTGCTTGATCTAAAACTCTAGTATCCACTCGTCCACCTTGTCTTAACATCATAGGAATAATTCCAACAACTTGTAAGTGGGCATTATAGTTTTCTGATAAAAATTGCATGTAAGCAATATATGTTTGGGCACCATCTAATGAGAGTTCTTGGGTTTGAAGAACAATAATACAATAATCGGCAGCTATCATAGCATTGTCTGAGTAATCAGATATCGTGGGTGGAACATCTATATAAATACGATCATAACTATTTTTGAAGGGCTCAATTAATTCTTTTAAATAAGAAATTTGAGCTAGTTCATTATCTGGGTATTTATCAAAAAGAATCTTTGATAAATTTCTAAATGATGTATTTGCTGGTATCATATCTAAATTATCCATGACATGAACGATCTCATCGGTAAGGTTTCCGTTTCGAAAACCATCAGTGATTGATTTTGATATGTTATCAAGATTTCCAGTTTTAGCAAGCACTCTAGTAGCATTGCCTTGAGGGTCCATATCAATAACTAAGATACGTTCCTTTAAATATGTAGCTGCTTCATATGCCAGCATAGTTACGGTTTTTGTTTTGCCAACCCCGCCCTTAAAGTTTCCAACAACATAAACTTTTCCGTTCATTTGTGTACCTCCTAATTTATACATAAGTATACTTATGTGTAAATTTTAACATTTACACATATAATATGCAACGGTATACTACTGCAAAAGTTACTTATGTGTAGATGTAACAAAAATGAAATATAAGCATAAGTATACTAGTATACTTATGCTTAAGTTAAAAAGTATACTAGTATACCAGTATACTACGCACAAGTATACTGGTATACCGATGTATAAGTATACCAGTGTACTTGTGCGTTACCTTATAATTCATTAAGATCACTGACATAGTAACATTTCCCTATAAATTGCTTTCGTTTATACCTAATTAAAACTATACAACAGTATACCAGTATACCCTTGTATAGTTTTTTTGGTATGTAAAAACCTCTACACAAACTATGCGTTAGTATACTGGTATACTAACGTTTGTTTTATGCAGTATACTAGTATACTGTTGTATAGTTTGTTAATAGAAAAAAGCATTTACATCACATTTCAAGTGCGTTAGGCTCGATATAACACTAAAATTAAATAAAAAAAAGCCCCACGAATTGGCGTTCGTAGGACAACAAATTATTCTGATTTATGTATTGTCATTATACCAAGCACCTGGACAAATGGCAATTGGCTTTTTTACCAACACAGGAGCCAAGCTGTGTGCGTGACAGCATTTAAGTAGACAGGTTAAGCATACGCCGCTGCAATAAGGAATGCTAGGAACAATCAAATAGGGTCGCTATATCCTCTATTGTTCTGAATGGTGACCACGACCGATTTGAACTGGTGGGGGCGGTAATCCAGGTCTGAT
>Ga0314771_100137_pt1 | contig 20856 bp, 22 predicted proteins | sample MetaGCB42018_FD_204522 | JGI IMG/M metagenome (GOLD analysis project Ga0314771, IMG submission 204522) | Cryopeg brine microbial communities from Beaufort Sea near Barrow, Alaska, United States - CB4 2018 | ecosystem: Environmental > Aquatic > Marine > Coastal | place: USA: Alaska | collected...
CCAGGTAGTCGTCGCGCAAGTAGGTTTTGGCTTGGTAGTCCATGCCCACCTGATTGCGGTCGGAGATCTCCAATTCCTGGTAGTTACTCTTTATAGAGGGTGGTACGCGAATCTCGCCGTGGTTGCGCGCCCAATAGCGCACTTCCTCAAACGTCATCGCCTCGTACATTTCTTTAATGATCTCCGTCAAGCGGATGTGAAGTTGATTGGGGTCAATCACCTCATCAATACAGCGTCGGGCATTTACGTAGATTCGAAAGATCTTGTCTTGGCGGGAACTGGGTAGACTGGCCCAATACCCATTGATTAAATGAAACACTTTCTCAACAGTAGCGTTTGTAGGTCGACCATAGAACTTCTGGAGGTCCCACGCAATCTTTTCTCCATTGTGTTCGGTGAACATCTTGGAAAACGGTTCGTGCGTGTCACCGGCATCGATAATCTGCATTCGTTAACTCTCCTACGGTGCAGTGAGTTGTAAGTCCAACAACGTGTACACCTGGATGATATATGATTCTATTTTTTTGGAAAATCGAATTGAGCCTGGGCAATTAACCAAGACCCAAAGCCAAAACGGCCTCGGGTCTTGGTCCGGTCTTACAGTGGGAGGTCGTCTTCGAAGTCAGCGCCGCCCTGAGGGGCAGGACTGCTTTGACCACCGCCTTGGGGAGCGCCACCGCCACCACCGTAGTTACCAGCTGGCGGGCGTCCACCGCCACCGCCGCCGCCGTAGTTACCACCAGGACGACCACCGCCACCACCACCAGCACCCGGTGGCTGAGCGGGCTCGTACGTTTCACGCATCAGATCGAGCATGATCTGGTTAAGCGTGTTGGCAAAGCCTTTTGCAAACACTACCGATTTCTCGGCATCGGAGATTGGGTTGCCTTCACCGTCGGTCAGATCGGCGTAGATACCAGGTAAGATCGGAATCTTCTTGGTAGGGCGGCCTTTCTTGTTGATGGCGATGTACACCACACCTTCGGCATCTTTCCCCACGATCGTCAGTGAGTCAGTAAACGTCTGCTGTGGGGGGCCTTTCCGGTTTACCAGACGACGCTGGAAGTTGGGCTCGGCCGCCGCGGCCAAATGAATCAGTTCAATGAACCCACCCCAGATGACTGGGTCCATCGCTGCTCGGATGGGCTTCTTTTCAGGGTCGGCCGGGTCGTTGGTGAAGACCACGACATTCGGGTTACCACGAAAGACACCAAACTGCATCTTCGGGGCACCACGCCCACCTTCGGTAGGTTTGCCGTATAGAGCGAATTTCTTGTCATCGATGATGATAGGCTTATCTTGATCCATGGGAGTTCCTCCTAGAGGATTACGGATTTATGTAGGAAATGACGTATGGTCCATTAAGTCCAAAACGTCTTGGCGAATGGTTGGGTCCTTGATCGTGTTCAGCCCCATGCGAATTTTCGCAAGAGTGGTCACGCTAACCCACCGATCGTTTTTAGCGACCTCTAGGATCGCTCGCCGGTACTTGATCGACATAGGCGATAGCAGAGTTGCCCCATCCCCAAACGCTTGCAGCGTAAAGGTATTGAAGGGAACAGTCTCGTCTTTCACGCCAAGTTTTGTGCCCCACTGTGAGCGAGGCTTGATCTTACCGGTGTGCGACTCCAGTAATGCCAATTCATCGAAGTGCCCCACGGACAACAGATCCACCGCGCTGTGCGTGAGAATCAGTGCCCGCCCGTCACCGTCCAGTATCCCGTCCGTGTGGCGGAAATCTACCTCATCTAGGTAATCTGGAAGGTGTCTCAGCGTCTCAGCTCGCAGTCCGGCAAAGATCCTCTGCTTAGGCGTCGTAGGCTTCTTCAAGTTGGCTTTCGGAAACCACTTTGACATGTGACTGTGGTGGTTCTGATAGAACGTCACCTTCACTTTCTGTCCAGCAGTTTCAGCCACCGCGGCGTCGATCGGAGAGAACTCCGAGGCTAAGGCTATGGCCAAGTCCTTAGCTGTGACCCGCGCTTGATCTTCTGCAGTTAGGCTCCCAAACAAATTTCGGAATAACGTATCTACATTGATCCACAGACGATTGTATTTAAGGAGGGGCGCTGGGCTTTCTTCCCGCTCTGGATACACACCGTTAGCGCCTTCAAGGGCCAAGGAGGTGCCTATCGAGATGGGATACTGACCCATTTCCCGTTCCGCGAGGATGTCTTCAGAATTTCTCATCAGGTAACCTCACCCAGTGCACTCAGACACTGTTGAATCGTCGACTCATCGCATGCCATTTGTTTCAACCTGTCACCAACCATGTCGCTAATGGTGCGCTGGGTGATGGGCGTGGTCTGATACTTGGCACGCATGTCCTGTAACATCTCTTTCCCTGACTTTGCTTTACTTTGGAGTTTGCTGGACCAGTTGAATTCCGGGTACTTCCGTTTCAACACGTCCATCGATGAGGCGATGGGATCGTTACGATCTGCCTCCACTCGGACATGAGACCCATTCGTCAGCGCCGTCACGGCCGTATCGACTTTCTCCAACGCCTCTTCCACACTCAGATGGCAACAATCGATGCTGCGATAGAGCGTAGCGCCTTCGTTTTCAACGAATACCGCTGAACTGTCCCCGGAAGGGTCAGCCAATGCCCGCCAGTGACCCTTAGCATGCTCTTCCCCGTGCGACAGTCGATCGTACGACCCAGGTACCACAATGTTCTTGTAGGTACTAGGGATGTGCACGTGACCGCAGAAGACGTAATGTCGACAGATCGACACGTACCGATCCGGGTCATGCGTTGGGACGTTTACATGCGGGGGGAGCTGATAGGGAAACTGCCCGTGCATTAAGATGAAATCCACCTGCTCTAACCGGTGTTCACTCATCAATTGACACACCTGCTTCCACGTGTCGTCGTTGTCAATAGACCATTCGTCTGGGATGTAGAGAAGGTCCATTCCATAACGTTCGTGGTGCTCGATGGAAAGTTCGGACACGTGACGTGCATCTGCCTCTATGCCCGTATTTTCGTTAATGCTTTCCACGAGACGACTCTGTTTCCAGTCGTGCGACGGGGTTCCTTCAAGAACACGTAGTACTATGTCACGACGTTTGCAGGTTCTCAGTAAGCGGGCGATCCAAGCGTGTATTTCATAAACGGAGGCGTCGGGCAATGACAGAAACCGGTCAAATAAATCTCCCGGTATGAAAATCACATCCAACTCCGCCGTGGCGGCTGTGTCAGGGATGTCGCGTTTCAGGTTGCTGATGATCGACTCGGTTGGTGTTCGGCGATGTCCAAGGTGAACGTCGGAGAACACGGCGATTCGCAACTTTTGATTGAGCATCAGGCCTCGTCGTATCCAGAGAAGTCGACGGTAGCCTTACTACCGCCAGGACCAATTGAGGCTGCGGTCTCAGACGCTTTGGCAGTACCAGCAATCAGGTGGTCGTAGCCGTACCGACGGTAGATGTGATTCCAAGCTTCAACTGCCTGTTTTCGATCACCTTCAATCCGTATCCGTCGAGTCAGACCTTTAACTAACATCTCGTCACCGGCTCTGGGAACCACGCGCATCTTTTTCTGAGCGTTTTCGATCAGGTCGTAAGCCGAGTTGGAAGCGGTTTGTAATGTGGGGTGTCCCGTACCTCCTACTAAGGCCGGTACAGTGAACAGGACCTCACCGGTTCTGTCGTCCTGAACGTCGAGCGCTCGACGCCAGGACCCTGCCACATTAAGCCACGATTGCAAGTTTCCATCATCGCCTTGATCGATTAAAATCGGTAGAAGGCGGACTTTGAATTCACTTTCACTGAGCTTAGCGTTGTCGTGCTCATCCCGCTCCAGGATAGCATCTAACGACTTTTCATCGGGTTCAGCCATGGGGTTTCCTTCCAAGTAGTGTCGGTTGTGGCCAGTCAAATTATGCCGACATACCGTTAGAATTAATCAGCGACTTTGTCGGCTGCCGCTTGGTTGGTGATGTCGACGTGAAACCACACAACCTCCAGGTCCGACATCTTATTCTGATATTCCCCCACAGCCCGTTCCAAGTCCGCCCGGGTTACGTTGGTGTGGTCCAGATGTTGGGTAAGGGTTTCGTCGCTAACTTTTTGGCGAATCTGCTTTCTGGGGCCCACTTGTACCAGTGGCTGAGTCGGCTCGGTTGAGGTGACGGTCAAGCGTGATGACGATTCGGTATTGGGGAACTCCAATTGAAGACAGTACGCCGTGAGATCTTCGTCGCCTGGGGCGATGCGGTATTGACCGATCTCCAACAATCTCTGGAAGACCAACAGCGCTTCGTCGTTGGTTTCCTGAGCGTAAGCCTTTAACGCCTTATTGGTCGGGTAATAGGTAGCCAAAACGGTGTTGGGTATACCGTCTTTCATCTGGCGCTCAAGAGACGTCAGTACGATACTGGCTTTCTGGTTCACCAGTGAACTGACCCCTCGATCAATGTCGGCGTCTGTAGTGGGGCAGGGGTTTTCACTTAAGACCTTGGCGATGTCGTTCATTTCACCGGTCAGTATCTGGAGGCGACGCACCAATTCAATGCGTTGACTGTTACTAAACATAATGTTTCCTTTGTTATCGAGTGGTACCGTCGGTTACGGAAAGTATCTTTGACTCACCGACCTCTAACAGTCGACCTAGACTGTGTTGTTTGCCGTCTTTTGTAAATAAGACGTCAATGCTCAGGTTGTATCGACCGTCAGGACTATCGAATCCATTCACGGTGGTGTTAACCTGCACTTCATCAAAGTACCGTGCCAGATGGATTTGAAGGTTGGCTCGAGTGTGTTCGGACAACGCTTCTGGGCGATTACCGTGTTGTTGCACCAAGTAGGTCATCGATGTGATGTTACCTCGGTACATGTGGGACTGACTGTGCTCGGTGACCAAGAAGTAGTCCATCAGCTTTACGCCCATGGAGACAACGTCATTGACCCAGCCGGCTGGTGTCAGAGTAGGAAGACGAGTCATTAGATCTTATCCTTTCGGCTCTCACCGTGGGACCCCAATCCAGCGTTGTAGACATGTGCGCCTACCATATTGGCTGCCACACTGCCGGTCTTACCGCCTACTACTACGCGGGTTAAGAGACCGATCTGGATCAGTTCGTCTCGGTGTTCGTAAAGTTCGTATCCTTGTGCCAAACAGGGACCTTCTTTTAGGTGATTCTCCAAAACGCCCCGATGATCAACAGGCATCATTTGGTATAATTTTAACGCTCGATCGTTTGGGGCGTCGGCTTTGGCCACTTCTGCAGCCAAACCGGCCATGCGATTCACAATCAAACCGCTGAGTTTTCTCATCAGTCGTCTCCTAGTCTGTGGGGGTTGGGTTCTGTATAACAGACGCCCTTCAAGGTCTGAGTAAGTTAATCCAAGGGACGCCAGTGAAACCTTCAATTCACGGTAGATACCTTGATAATCAAGACTGCCAATTATCCACTGGGGCATACCATCCACCACTTCGCAAAAAGGCAATCCTTTAGTCAACTGTGGGTTGGGGGAAACCAAAGCCACCACCAGACCCTCCATCAAATAGATAGGGGGCAGGGTCTCAACTCCGCTGGTGGGACTTAAGTAGGGCTTCATACTCCCTAGCATATCGTCACCTATCGACAAAAAAATTTAGGCAGGGGAGGTCCCCCACCTAAACTCCATTACAGTTCGGCGTTCCAACGCGAAGTCGGATCGTCGTCTTTAGCCATGACGGCTTCGGCCAGAGTGTGCCAGCTGCGAAGTATGTCGAATTGCTCTTCAAAGATGAACTCACGCTCATCCTCAGGCAAGTCGTGCAAATACTCCGTAGTAGACCATTCATGTTCCGAGGCGTTCGGGTTCTCTACGACGATGCCATTCATCACTCGCTGATAGTCTTCGTGTTCTGCCCCGATGAAGCCAGGTGCAGCGTCCACGTAACTGTCGCTGTAGCCATCGCACTGTCGCTTGTGATACAGCGATCGTATTGAAGGCTCAGCCATCAGCCAGCGTTGCATCTTTACTGGCGCTGTCTGGAGACTTCCTGTGGTTTCCAGGGGTAGTATCTCATTGCGTTGCCAGTGACTGGCGATCTGACGCCCAGCCGCTCGTATCCGCCGCACTGCCTGAGAACCCATGAATCGTTCATAGAGTTCTCCGGTTTGCTGCATCAACTGCTGACTGGCAGCGCCAATGGCGTAGGTGGGTTGAGCAATCATGTCCTCGATGTAGCGCGTGGTACCTGGGTGGGTTTCACCATGCGCAAACGCCGAGACCATGTCTTGATCACCCGTGTAGAATTGAGCCATCCACACTCTCCTCCTTAAGTCTCATACGGTACGGGTTGTCCGTGCGGATTGGTGCAACTTACTCCTCGTCCATGTGCATCCACGAGACTATGGTTGACATGGTCGGGCCGGGAAGCTTGATGTTGCCTGATATCCGAAACGGTGCGTGAGTGTCGAGTACGCCCATGTGTGGGGCTAGACGACTAAACGACTTCAGTTCCTTCTGATCGAGCAGCAACTCACAGTTCATTTCGTCTCCCGAAACTGCGAGCGGCTGTAATCTGTCTAAATGCATGAACGCTTCACGTATTGTCCAGATACTGAAACGAGTACCCATTTACTGGGCGGGGGTCACCTTTCCTCAATCTACCGTATATCTGTTTTCTAGTTAATCGACCTTGCATTATGTTAACAAAGTCAATGGCCTTGTCGTAATGAACGACTTCGCCAGACGTTACCTCAGTAACAGCAACGGGTCGCGGTCTCCCATTTTGCGGTTTATCTAGAAATGTCTTGGGATTTTCAGGTCGTGGCATGTCCTGAGTGCGCATCAGATATCGACCTTTAAAGACCCTCGGCTCCCCTCCTAGGTTGATAGCCTGCCATACTCCCGAAGTGCCCACACCGAAGTGACGTGCAGTTTCATGGATCGACAAGAACGTTGTTTCCTCCTCTGAGGTAATGTCCATCACGATGACTGCTCGTTTACCGGTACTACTGCGATGTGCACCGAACACATGCGCGTGTGCCACATTGTCAGCGCTAGTGAGCCATTCAAGATTGGTTACGTGGGGATTTAACTTATTAAGGTCCATGTGGTTGATGATTAACTCATCGGCATTCGATGGATACCATCCATGAGCAGACTTAACCATTCGATGAATCAAATAGATCAGGTTTTGACCATCGTCGCGACACAGGCGCATGTTGTAATAACCATTGCTACCAACGTATGGCGTTAGGACATCGCCCGAATGTAGACTGATGACAACGCCGTTCTGATCGATAACATACCGACTGTAGCATGGGACGTAGTTAAATCCCGGATACTCGTCGCATGGAATACCGTCTTCTCCGTAAATCCACATTAGATTCTTAGGAGATAGATCGTCGCTGAGTCGAATAACCTCAAGGTCCTGCATTTTGTGGCGCGGTAGATAGACTGGTTTGAAAGCAAGTGCCACCAGCAGATCCAACCTAACCACTTCACCATAAATCGTGGGTATGGGTAACCTCACGACGTGTTGGCCGTTTATCTCTTCTGGTTCAATACGACGATCGTCGTTAAACCGGTCGATGATGACATAGCTTTCACAATCCGTAGCTACCCAAAACCGATGGGAAACGTGGGGAATGGGTCGGAAGTCCGATCGGACATAGTACGAGAACATTAATCACCTTACGTTTAATAGACAGATTACAGGTACAACCTTGAGATTTCCCCAAGGACTAGATCATATCACGACCTTCGGCATTACCCGGTCAGGTCCCTCCCGTTTCGCATCCGGCGGACAACCGGACACTACGAGCTTGCGCTCTGATCGTTGAACGTTCCTCCTATCTCATCTCACGACGATACTTAGAGGCTTCGCTGCTGATTGCCCATATATCCTAGTTGTTTTAAGACCGTGATCGTGTGGTTTCCCCACGACAGTGGTAACAAGGCTTTAGGGAGTTCCAGCAATTAGAGAGGTTCTTCGACCATCCTTTCAGATGGAAGCGACAGTGACGAAACTATCGAAGTCTGCGTTCGGGGCAGCCAAAGCCAGCACGGAAAAGCTGATGGTGTTGATGATCGGGTCTGTCTTGATCTTACTGATGTACAACTGCTGCGCTGAGCCACGAACCAGTGAAGGGTTTCGCTGAAACAGTACCGGTAACCGCTTCTGGGGATGTTCATCCAACAGTTCGTTGAAGATGGTCTCCAGTAGTGGGTGGTACATCGTGGTGTGCAGCATCAAGAACTCTTCCGACTGCGAGGGCGTCATGCCACGGCGCAAGAGCTTACTGGTAATGTGCGTCTTCAGCATCATCACCGCCAAACCCCAGGGGAAGTGCAGTTCATCGTACTTGTGCGGATGCGACAACGAACTGATCACCGCTCGACCTGAGAAATCCAGACGAGAGCCATAGACTTGACGTCGGAACATGCCCGGTTTCTTGGACAGGTTGTTCTTAGTGTACTCCGTGTAATACGTCGACAGTTGTTGCACGACCTTAACGGTTCGGTTTTCCTTGACGCGCTGAGTAGCTGGCGATATGCCAGAATCCAGAGACGTCATGGTGCGCACGGCGTCGATAGCCGAGTACATCACGTTATCCGCGTAGGTACCCATGGCCGTCTTCTCAGTAATGAAGATCGAACGGTTAGGGATCGGCAGGTAAGTCGGGAAGAACCGGTCGCGGTTCTCTTCGATGAATTGCTCAGTACGGCGGCGTCTGGGGATCGGACTGACCACACGATGATCGAACATCACGTTCAACGCAACGTCGAAGTGTTCAATAAAGTGGTTGATGGAACGCTTCCAATTGATGTCTCGGAAACGGTCGAACAGGGCGTCGGACTTGTCCACTCCCTTATTCGGAGTATAGGTTGGGTCGGTCAACCAACGTACCATCTGTACGCCACGGTGACTGAACATGGAATTGAGTACGTTCCACGCTGCCGGTGAGATAAACGCTTTGACCCCTTGGGGTACTTTAATCCACAGCAACGATTCCATAGGTCGTTCGGTGATTGAAACCACCACAGTCCCACAGTTCGTACAACGCACGCCTTTATTGTATTCGCCAGTCAGCTGACCACAATCACACGCGGGCATCGTGTCCAGGGTGTCGCCTTCGTACTCGGTGTAGAGCAAACGATTCAGCCGCTCTTTCTCGGCGTCGTTGCGAATGTTAAAGGTGTTGACCAGCATCGCATGGTCCGATACCGACTCATAGAGGCGATCGTAGTCGATCATTTCACAGAACACACCACTAAGTGTGGGCGGGTTCGGTGTCGACGTGGGGATCTGCATCGACTGGGGCTCCTCTTACACGTTGAGAAAAAAAGGAGGACCCGAAGGTCCTCCTTTTATATTGCCGCAATGGCTTATGACTGCCAGCGTGACATTGGGCGACGGAACAGGTGGTTGCCCTGAGGACCGCCTGTGTTCACCATACCGCTAGAACCTGCGTGTGTTGCATACGCATTCAGGAAGCTGTTACCCACCTGATAGTTCTGACCGTACATGGACTGAAGACCGTCTTCGTCAACCATCAGACCAGCACGTACTACAGCTGCAACCAGCGTCTCAATGAACTCCGGTGTGAACGTGATACGCTCAGCGAAGCCACGGATCTTCAGGTTACCGCCAGCCAGGTTACGGATCATCTGCAGTCGCTTCTCGAGACGCAGCTCGATCGGGGCTTGCATGTCGTTGAAGGTAGATTCCCAGGCGTTGACCGCACTCATGTCGTTGTGACCATGGTGGTTCAAGATCGCCAGTGAATCGATTTCACGCAGGTCGCGCGTTTGACCGGCACCATCTACGTACGTACCCAAGTGTACCCGGTTGTTTTCAGTCACCGCGATATGACCGCCCTGCCACATCTGACCGAAGTTACCGTTGGTCAGGTTGTTAGCTGCTGCAATCAAGAAGTTCGTAGAGTTAGCGTTACCACTAGCCGAATCAACGAACGCACCGGTCAGCCAGCTTTCAGGACCCACGTCTTCACAGTCCATAGAGAACGCAGGATCTTTCCAGCACGTGGTCTGGATCAGATCGAACAACTCATTCTGACCGAAAGTGTTGGTCTTGGTATCAACCGGCTGCGGTTGAGCGTTGGGATCATTTGGGTTCTTCAAACGGTAGCCGATGCCGCCGATGTCGTGGATCTCTTCCTGTGCGAAGTTGGCAAACTGTGCGGCCCAGGCGTAGTTATCGCCAATCAACACGTTGGTTGCCAGACCCAACAGGAACGTCTCAGGCGTGAACGGTGCATCCAGTGCAGAGATCTTAGTGATGGTTACCCGTGGCACGAAGATCTGAGTTGGAGGCATCTGACCTGGCGCAGGCGCCTGGTTTGACGGTGCGTAGACCAGGTCCACGTAGCTGTTCACTTCCAACAGATCTTTCGCGGTCTGATGCTGGAACGACGACAGCTGGTTTTGCTGTGACGCGGCATTGCGCTCAGAACTGGACATCACCAAGGTCATGTCGCTGCGCACCGGAAGACCGTTGACGGATTCGCCGTCTGGGCCGTTGTAGGTGAACGACGCGTTCATGCGATCGCGGCTGGAGTCAAAGATTTCGGCCAGGTTGAAATGCTCAAACTGCTCTGGGAAGGACGATTCCATGGTAGACAGAACCGCTTCTTGTGCAGCCCAAACGATCTGCCACACGCGCTCTTCGTCTTTAACGTCAATGTCCTGTGGGACAACCGATGCACCGGCGTTCATCACTTCGATGCCGTCACCGTACGACTGCTTCACAACCGCTTGCACTTTTGCCCAGGTCAATTCGTCCCAAGCGTCCATTGCTGTCAGTACCACTTCAACTGACTTACCGTACATGTTCAAAACGGTCGGACGTGGCTGAGAGGCTGACCCTTCCAGGATCATGGTGTACGTCGACGCTACCTTACGGCCGCCTACGTTAACCAGACCAATCAACATCACCGCGCTGTAATGAAGGCCATGTCGGCCGGCGTCCAGAGCCAACACCTTGAACTCGGTGCCGTATGTTGCCATAGAGTCACCGAAGATGGCGGTGACCGCACGATCGAATTCGGCCAGCATCTCACCCATCTGATTCCGTTTCATAGGCCGTTGGATGCGCTCGCTCAGCGAACTCATCCCGATGCGGCCGCGAGGCTGATTACGCTGCTGCGGCTGGTGTCCGTTATCCGCAGTTTGCTTCTCAGACTCTGCACCCGTAGCGCGACCGGCGCCCGTGTTAGCTTCGTCATCACGATTAATTCCCATGAAGTTACTCCTTAAAATTTACTATGGTTGTGTTTGCGCAAACAAAGCTCTAGGGCGAGCTATGTACCTTGATGATGTAGGTTTCAAATTTTCTACGATCAACGGATTTACACACCGGTCTGCAGCCATCGCAAGGTCAAAGCGAATAGACTGTAGGTGGACTGAGCGATCCTCCGTCGAGGGTGCCCAGACATTGTGGTGTCTATATAGTAGGTCTACTGTGTACTAAATAATAGATTCCTTACATACCCGCTCATTAAATGTCGCGCCTGAGTGCGATTTTACAGAAGACATTGGGTATAGCGGGTATTCCCCAACGTTCTAGAAACGTTAGGAAACGGAGGATGCGATTTACTCGCATACTATGACCTAACTCATCCTCCTTTTTAATCCAATCGCGAGACACCGATATGTATACGCTGTTTACCAACCCTAGTAAGATGGACGCTCGCGTATCGTTACCATCTTCATACGGGTACGTTAAACGCGGTCTGCGTAAGAACTTGGCCATGGTCCTTCGGGAATGTCGTGGTGCAAGCTATGCGGTAGACAGCGCCCACGTACTGGTCAAGCTCTTAATGGGACTGAACGTCGATCCTACCTTACCCATCTTTGAATACCACCGCAAGGTTGAATCCAGAGCAGAGCGCATCGCGCGCGCCAATGGCATCACAACGCCTGGAATGAGCGGTAAGACCTTCACTCGTGACACCTTCTATGGAAATAACGTGCAAGAGGTCCTACTGTCCGTCAGTCAAGACATAGATCTGTTGTCCGTGGAAGACTCCTGGCAACGATTGATGTCAATCAAAGTTCTTCGCCATCCGTTCACAGGTATGACGTTCGAACCTTTGGATGGGCGACAATATACCGAGTTTCCCACCTGGGCGGTGATTCAGGTCGACCTGCCCAAACTGGCCATTCAATACCGCCAGTGGTACTTGGCGCAGAAGCGAGCAGGCGTGGACTTTATTCGTACGCCTATGCAGTTCGTCTTTGAGTTCCCACTGGCCAATGCCATCGTCTCACACGTTGACGTGGCGTTGTTCAATAGGTTGTCTGCGGTGGCGGCTGGACACAAGACTGAGGCGTTCTACAATACCTGGCCCATGCACCTGTCGGACTACGATCGGAAAGTAGATGCTTACTTAACCGATCGAGTCGCACACTTGACTCAGAGACCCATGGTGTTCGACGACATGATGCAACAGGTACAACTGGTGGCGCTGAATAACCTGCAAAACCTAAGTACCATTCCTGAAGTGGCCATTACCCGACAAAACAGTTGGGCCATGACGCTGTGGGTCTTACCGATCATTGAGTTCTTAGTACAGACGGACATGGCTGCTGGGAGTTCTCGTAATACCCAAGGGGCCAGTGTGTTAAGGAAGCGCTACCGGGAACTGTCCCGAGATCGGGACTTTCAAACGGCGCTTGGTGCAGATAAGGCACACGAGATACTCGATCGCATTGATCGAGCGGTGATGGCGTACTTATGAAGTGGCGGCTAGACTAAGCGGAACGCATCCGCTTAGTCTAGCACGCCTATTATGTCGCCTGGGTTGGAAGATAGCTATCGGATATCAGTCGCAGTTGGTTATCGTCGATGGTGTAATACCCTAGTGTCTCCAGTAGGACGTAGTGCGGTTCCAGTAGGTTAGACACAACCTTTCGAGAAGAGACCCCGTTAACGATCTCCTGAGGGATGCCTGTGTCTTCTGCAATGGCTTGAGGAACTTGTATGGTGGTCAGTTTCTCTTTGCCGTGTTTCTTCAAAAACGCTAACAGCTTATCCCGGATGGCGGGGTCATCGAACGACGTCACCCACTTGTTGAAATCGGTCTTAGAGTCTGCGTCTATGGAGACCTTGATGGCACGATAGGGAACAGATTCAATGGCGCCGTATTTGTCAGCAAACACTTCAGTCCAGAGTAGGTAGTGCATATACGGACTGGACGATTCACTCAACTTATACGAGTCGGCTGTTTTGATCTCACTGCGTTTATAATAGTGGGTCTCACCGCGTTTGATGGAATCGATGATCGTTTGTTCCATCGTAGCGACTCGCTCTAGGATGGGGTAGAGTTTGATCTTCTCCCCTGTCCCTACGGCGTCCAGTATTTCATTCACCAGCGCCGCGGCGTCGTCCATAACGAACTTTGGTGAAGCTGAGCCTTTCAGGACCGCTCCTTTTACTTCCAGGTCGGGTTCGAGAAAGACCTGCCGCTCTTGGGCTGCCGCGTGCGCAAAGTACGTTTTCGCTCGTGAGGTCAATGCGAACACTGGGAAGTAGAATTCAGACTTCATCTGGTACTGGTGTAGTTGTTCTTTTACCACCCCCATATTGGCTGACATCTTCGCCAGTATATGGGTGATAGACGCAGAGGACAAGAACGACACCGCGTGGCCAATATTGACGGTCTTCTCATCAAACGACACTTTACCAGAATACCACATCAACCAGTCTTGCACCGTATAAATGGTGGAGTCGGTATCGGAGGTAATCGCGTTGCGGCGAATGATGCTGGGTAGGTTGGCCATACTTGCTGGCATGACGTCGCTGACCAGAAGAACTTTGATCAGTAATCGGTAATGTTCGAGCGTTTCCGTTAACCGTTGGGCTGTAGTGAATACCAGATCTTTGGTCTCTTGATCGAACTCCTCAAACGAATCCAGCTTCTTCCCCCCCAAACGATTGCCGCACAGAAGAGAGACCATAGTGCCCATTTCATCGTTCAAGGTCCCCATGATGGCGTTAGACACCCCTGAGATAGGTTCGGGGACCGTCGCGATCTCATCCAACATGGTGCGTACCACCGATGGGTTGTGTTTTGCCAAGTGATGTAAGTCCCCGGTGTACACAAAAGCCGCTCTCTCAAGGTCTGACAGACCACTGACCAATCGATGGATTTGCGCCGTCTTCCCACGATCCCGCCAATAAAAGTCGGTACTGAATTGAATGCACTCCATGGTTTCGTCGACGGTAGGAGATACCAAGTCGTACTTATCCATAGCCTGAGCGAACGCAACAAAGTCTACATGGTTGATGATCGCCAGAACGTTGGCCACCACAACGTCAGAGGACCAGTAGTGACGGTTGCCTGATAATACTTTCTCGTTGTTGGCGTTGCCGTATCCGGCGGCGCTGCGACACGTGGAGGTCAGACTGGAGTGGATGGTGTCCAAATACAAAACGGTGGAGTCGGAACAGTGTGCACCAGACAGGGCATTGTTCTTGATCTTGTGGGTTTGCTGTTCATTCTTCTTGAACGCGTAGAGTGAACTGTTTCCAACCTCTTTAGCGGCAAACATCTCGTTCTTTGACTTTGAACGCTTCTTGATGTTCTCTCCGATGTAGATGGCGGTGACGGACTTCTCAACCTTGGGGTTCTGATAGACGGTCAGTGACGGGGCTAAAATCAGCTGATGTTGATTGACTGTCCTCAGGTATCCCAGGAACGTGGTAATCTTCACCACGCGATCGCCAGACGCCTTGCGGCCGACGTATTTCATCGGGGGGTCTTGGTACGCCAATCGTCCCGTAGCGCTGGTCACTTGCTTAACGTATTCCAGGCACGCTTCGTAGTTGCGACCGGTCACTCGGGCAAGTCCGCTGGCCATGTCACGGTAGTACGCGGTTTGTACGTCTAGGTCGCGGTGGTATTCCTCGACGGGTTTAACGAAAAAAGACGACATTGTTCACCTCCTGATGTGTGCATAAGGATAGTGGAGACTCATCCAAAAAAACAGCTAAGTCAAAAAAAAAAAGAAGGACCCGAAGGTCCTCCAAGGAGTCAACGATCGCGGGCAGGAAACGCTAGTAAACCTGACGCGAACTTTTCGATGCATACCATGTGCGGGCGTGTAGTCAATAACGCTTCGCTTACTCTAACGTAATGCTGCCGATGGTGAATCCATTGCTACTCAGCGCCTGTTTTAACCGAGACATGTCGTCGGCACCGATGTCTTCAATGCTAACTACCGCCCGGCCTCGGTCCTTAAGTAACACGCTGGCGCCGTCAATCCAAGGGAGGCCGACTGCTGTCCGGGACCCGTTGGTCTGCACCACCACTAGGTAGTAGTAGCGCGTATGGTCATCCGGGGCGGTGTTCTCCGGCAGGGAACTGTAAATGTTGGCGTGATAGGACGCCGGGTCGATAAATTGCTGGGCGCCGCGGTAGTCAACGATGCCGGTGACACGCACGTTGGAAAACGACCCCAACACCGATGGGGCGTAGGTAATGAAGTCGTACGCTGAACCCATCTGGAATTGGTTCGATGTAGCCATGGATGCTCCTTTACTGGTAGTGTAGTATGAGATCGCCGAAGACCCCGATGACGGTTATGTGTCTCAATTTGCGGGACTGGCGGTTAGTAAACGGATGACACCGTATCTCTTCCAGCAGTCGCTCAAGTAAATAGACTTCCGGAGCTACAAACAACAACTCATCGTCGTCTAACTCGTTGTCCATGAGCATTCGCTCAATGGCTGCAATCACGTCGCCGTTGGGGAGAAGGCAGTCGAAAGCCTCACTGATCATACCATTGATCCGTTTAAGAACGGTACGTGAATCTACGGGAGCGTCTTGACCGAGGTCAACTTCGATCATCTCGATTACTGGTTTGATTGAAGCCACGCTTACGATGATGTTCATCGCAGTGTCCCTTACGTTGTGGGGTTGTTATCAAACGGGGCGCTGGATACAACAACGTCGCCGTGGTGCAGTTCGAAGTACGGATGAGTTAGACGCCCCGTTTGATCGTAAAGTCTAAACACGCAAAACGCACAGTATAGTCGTTCGTACAACATCCGCATCATCTGATTTAGCGTATTGATGTCTGCGATTGACATGTGTGAGACGCCTCGAGATTCATACGCCAAGCTGACTTCCGATTCAAACGACTGTGGGTACTTCTGTGCAAAGTGCAACGCATCGATCGCAATTCGCACGCACTCATAGACATCAAAGTCCAGAGACTGCATGTTTTGTGAGTACGTGTAAAACTCTTGGATCACGTGATCCGTGGGCAAGATGATTGTCCCTTGCATAGATTACCTCATATAAACCGAATCAGCACGTCATAGGATCGCCAAACGATCTGACAACTGAGTGAGCCGTGCTCGTTAAGTTCTTCCCAATAAGTATCTTGTTCGGGCATGTCCACTAAAACACCTTGCGCGGCGTGATGGAGGTGCTCTCTCGGGAGTTGTAGTTTTTCAGAATACTCCATCTCTTCCAAAGCGTCGTCAAGGACGTCGCCGACAGTGGTGTATCCTTGACCCATGCAATGTACCCACTCTATACCGTTCATTCGAACTGCCGCCCATTGTGACATAATGACCAGTTCAATCAACTCACGGGCTATGTGTGGGTCAAGTCGACAGACATCGGTCAAGAACGTTACAGACTCATACATCGACAAAATCAATCGTCGGATGGGGGGACTTGATCTCATTCGAACCTCACGGTGACGCGTACATCTAAACGGTTAGGGATAGGGTCGATGATCAGGTCGGTCATCGTCCAGTCCAAGGTGGCGTTGTCTGGATGGAAGAATATCTTACCATCGTTGGTTTGAATGATCACTGACATTATTTTTTGTAGGATTTGACCTACGGCGTGAACACACAATGATGCAATCTGGTGATGAACAAATCGATTCTCAATAGAATCGTTATCAAAGTAGTTGCACTCAAAGACGTAATTCGAGAACTCGTCGAAGTAGATGTCCTGCATGTGGGTGGAGACCATGATTTTGTGGAGGCCCACTGGGTGCAGGTGTCGCTTCTGAGTTCCGGCATCTTCAAAGAAGGCCACGCTGTCTGAGGCGCGGTGGATAGCGATCTGAAAGAAATCGTCGATGACGATGTCCATCGGGTGGGCAAGAGTCTCCCGACGCAAGACCTCGGTCATGCGGTTGCGAAATTCAACAAATACTTCGTATAAGTCCAACAGCATCGGTTGATTCAACATAAGAGGAATACCTATTGCGAATAAAGGACGGCCAGAGCCGTCCTTAGATTAGAGGTTACGATAGAGCGGCGTGGGCCCCATCGAATTCGTGCACAACGATGGTGGCATCGTAGTTCGGCTTGACACACACATCAACGACCCGTTCGCCTTCGTCCATGTTCAAGTACGGTCGAATCTCCACCAAGATCATGTCGTGGAGTATGTCCGTTAAATGGTCCACCTGATCGGGGGGTAAGTATCGACTCAAGGTCCGATTTAGGACGTGGGCTTCGCTGGAGTCGTTACACACTAGAAAGTTCAAGTACGTCTGGAGGGTGTAGTTCATTGGTGCCGACGACAAGGGCTCGGTAGCGTTGTCGTCTAAGTAGCTCCGTAGATAACATCCCACTTCAAACAGACTGATTCGATGAATGTATTCGAAAACCATAGTAACCTCACTATAGCGACCATTCGCCCGATTCGATCTTATCGTTAAAGATCTTGACTCGGTAGTCTTCGTCCGATTCAATTAAAACGATGTCGTATCTGTATCGCATGCTCCAAACCCACCAGGGATTGGGCGAAACCAAGTCTGACACCACCTCACTGATCAAAACCACCACTGGATCAGTGAGTTCAATAACGTCGTGGAGTAAGGTTTCTTGATGGGCGGCGTCGGAGATGACATCTCCCATATGGTCCTTGAACAACGCCGTCAAATACTCAAGGATCACAGCATCTGAAGCATTCGTTGAACGGGCCCACATAAGTTGACGATTGAATTCATCGTCCAACTGCGCTTGAGTCCACTGGATGGAATGCTTCATTGTCCACTGAGTGGTTAAGTCGTGTAGGGTCTGGGAGTCTGTCACGTAGGGTTCAAGGGTGACGTAGGCGAAGTGCCGCACCAGAGCGGTGACGGCGTCGGCCCAGTCGCTCATGTTGAGTATGTGTGATTTCGGTTGGTGGTGCATGTGCTCCAATCCTAGTTGTCTCTAAGGTGACCCAGAGGTCGGTGTTGTGTAGTTGTAACCGTCCGTTCATCGCCCTGCCCGCCACTATCGAGGAGGCCACCAGCGTCAATTCAATCAAGAACGACATGTGGAAGCGGCGGTAGTGTTGAGCGTAGGGGATACTGAGCGACATATGTTCGAGTCCTGTATCGAGGTGGTGCTCTCGGTATAGGTGATACCCAACCATACACAGCAATGCAGATTCGGGACAATCGAAATGATGCTTTAAGTCGTGCAAGTGCTCATCGACGTTGAAGATTAATATCACGGGTTGTCTCGCTTCGACTAGGGAATATGTCTATCACCTTGATAATATATCCCTGAAATCGTCTGGAGTGGTCTGTAAGGACCATTACATAGGAAGGGGCAGTTATGTACCAATTCACACATAGGGGGGGCTGTAGACGATCTGAGACGCTGTATAACAAAGACAAAAAAAAGAAGGTGGGAGAACGGATGGCGATACGGAGGGGGTGAATGACTCACTCCAGTGTCCGTCGTCCAGTCCGTTCTCCCGTACCGCATTCGCGGTTAGGTCGACAAATGTGCCGCCCTTTAGGTACTACCTATGCACTTGGTTGTTCACAGAGTCGATTACACCGACCACGGCGGTGCGGCATCACTCCCATCTTCACTGGTGAAGTCGGCAGTCTCTACCTCAATCGTCTCGTCTCGAACAACCTCACTGTCTTCGTCTGCCGCTAACGGAAGCATCGCGCCATACGTGAGTACTGGACGTAACATCCAGAGTACCGCGTTTGCAAGGCGAGCTCCGTCGCTCAGTATCATCAGTCGTCTCATACTGACCTCATTCAGTAAGTGAGTCTATGTCCGAGATCCTACCGACCCCACAAGTCGGCGACCACTGTGGACAACCCTCAACCGAATGGCCAGTCAAAGCGACACGGCCGGGTTTAACGTCAGTTGGAGATACTGTAGGTGCTTTGAAGCGTCTCATTGAAAGTCTTAACGTAAGACTCATCCACACAATGAGATTCGACAGCGCCCAACCAACGTAGAGGAACGGTAAGATCAAAGAACCAGGTCCCCACCCGATTCGTTTTCTTCCAGAAGAGACGCAACGTCAACCCGCGCGTTGCGTTCTTCAAGCATGCCATTCACCTGAGCCTTCAAGTCTTGGCCGATTCGACCAAGATCGTTGACGCCGATGACAAAGTGGACCTGTTCAAAGTCGGTGCCTGAGAGGTCGGCGTAGCCTACCGATTGGTAATCCGCTGAGGTGGCCAAGTGTTCCTGATCGGGATTGGAATACAAGCTGGCTACCGACAACGGCCCGGTGATGCGTTTCATGTGCTCGGCGGACGTGGCTATGTGCATGGTGGCTAACTGGGCACGCCCGCCGTTCACCTTAGTGTATTGAACCCAATGCACCAGGTCGCGGTAGTCCATTTCCATGTTCTCGCCAGAGGTCAAGATACTCAGGCAAGAGATCACCGACCAAACGGCCCGGTCGGTTTCTGAACGACGGCCGGTCAGATCGTTCTTGTGGAACGACATGATTACAGGCACGTTGCTGTTCTTAGCAACCAGTTCCAAGGACTTGATGGTCTTGAGTGTGTTTTCAGCGGCGATGGTGGATTCATCGGTACCGATAACGATGGCAATGACTGGCAGTTTCTTTTCATTGAGTTGCTTGATCAACAACGGACCCAGCACCGAACCCGAACCGCCTGAGGCACTGAACACCACGAGGTTGAAATCGCCCGCTGGTATTTGCACCAGGATCTGTTTGATGGTCTTGTTGATCTCGTCGTAGTTCTCGGACCGAATCTTGCCCGAGCCGTCCAGACCTTCCACCAGGTAGGTGGCGTCGTTGTCGATGTGGTGACCTTTGAGATTGGATCGACTGGTGTCTATCAGAGCCGGGGCCAACTGTGCAGTACCAGCGCCGCTTTCACGACCGAAGTAATGACTGACCAGATTGATGCCCGCACCACCCGCGCCATACACTCGTAATGTCTTACTCATTTTGTGCTCCTAAAGTTTCATTTGGAAGTATTGCGCAATACCTACATTCTATTGGCCAGCGCCGGTTGAGAAAGATCGCAACACGCACTAGCCCTTCTATGATATATCTTTCAGATTCTGAGGGTTCGACAAACCACGCAGCATCTTATGATCGGACTAAGGAGTCTAACGATGAATGCCATTACTTACGCCATTAACAACGTACGACACATGATCCCTGAGTCGGTACTGCAACTGGCCTTTTCACCGCAAGCCATCACCGGATTTGGTGCACGCTGGCGGGGGAATCAGGACGCAATCTCAATCGATTCAGCGATTCGCGATAAAGTTATTGAAAACCGAGTAAACATAGATTGTAACCTCACGGGAGGTACCGTGATTGCGGTGGACTTGTCTGGCTGTGCGTATGAGCAGTTTGACATGGCTACCCGCGTGTTTCGTCTTCCGTACGAAGCCACCGGTGGCAGACGCATCGTGTCGGTGCGTACCTTGAACTATTTAACCTACCACGGCATACCCACACAACACCAAGGACAGAGCAGTCAGTTGCTGTCTGCGGCTAACGATCTCATGAAAGCCATTTCCTCCATGCCCATTGTGTCCACCGCTAACTGCCAAATCATCGGTGACAACACAGTGATGGTACGCGACGACATTCAACACCTCAGCGATCAGTTGGGGATGACCTGCCT
>Ga0314771_100138_pt1 | contig 20719 bp, 20 predicted proteins | sample MetaGCB42018_FD_204522 | JGI IMG/M metagenome (GOLD analysis project Ga0314771, IMG submission 204522) | Cryopeg brine microbial communities from Beaufort Sea near Barrow, Alaska, United States - CB4 2018 | ecosystem: Environmental > Aquatic > Marine > Coastal | place: USA: Alaska | collected...
CCTTTCCGGTAAACGGGCTAATCCAACGGCCGGTTACTACTCGACAACGCTTTGCATCTGCAAATCGAACCGATGTGGTTGATGTGGCGATTAAAGCCTCGGCTCGACTGTTCTGACAGTCGCCGTCAGAGTCGTCCCAGCCGTGGCCAAAGGCTGACCGTTCATAACCTTTTTTTTCATTCTCATTCAGGGTGTTATCGAGTGATAGCAGCGATAAACCTTTAGGTAGCCGCCCCCCTTCATTTAAACAAGACTCCAAAGAATCAAACGCAGTGTAGTTATTGGTGCGCTCATACCAACTGCTCTGTGATGGGTGACAGATGCCACTGCTTGACCGCTTAATTATATTGGCTGCTAATCCGGGGTTACTGGAAAGGATGCAATAGATAGAAACTACAAAAATTACTTTAAACATAAAATATAGAGTCGATAATAAAAGTGTGAAAATAGTGCTGCTTTAGTGCTAATTTGGTGCTAAATTAGCACCAAATAAACACGCGTGGAGGGTTTTCAGCGTCATGATAATTCTTGTTGGATCTCAGAAGGGCGGCTGTGGAAAATCCACTACTGCAGTGAATTTATGCGTAGAACTAGCTCGTAATGGGGCTGACGTTGTTTTAGTAGATGCTGATCGGCAATGTACAGCCGCTCGCTGGGCAGAAGACCGCCAAGGACACGAAAAAATAGCTCCCGTGCACTGCGTGCAAAAATACGACAACGTTCGAGAAGCGCTTCTCGATCTAGATACTCGTTATGAAATCGTGGTTGTTGATGCCGCCGGGCGAGATTCTAGAGAATTGAGAACGGCAATGACTGCTGCAGATATTTTACTGGTCCCATTCCGTCCGTCACAACCTGATCTCGACACTTTGCCTGCACTGCAGGAAATCATCACTGGTGCCCAAGATTTGAATTCGAAACTGCGTGTTTTAGGCGTTCTTACGATGGCATCGACTAATCCGGCTGTGAACGAAGCTGACGAGGCCAGGGCTTATCTTGCCGATTTCCCGGAAATTAAAGCGCTTCGATCAATTATACGCGATCGCAAAGTTTACCGAGATGCAATGAGCGATGGATTGGGTGTTGTAGAGATGGATAACGGCAAAGCTCGGGCTGAGATTCAACTGCTGACTGCGGAGATCATGAAGCATGGTTAAACGTCGAGAAAAAAAGTTCAGTGTAGTAGCCGCAGATCAAGAAGAGCGGATTGCAGCTTTTGCTGCTGGCGCAGATCGAGAGAAAATAGAAAAATTAGACACTGAGGCCCCGCGCAATTATAAAAAAATCAATGTGCCCTTTAATGAGTACGAGTTCAATCAGCTTGAGCGTGCTGCATTGAAAATGGGTCGATCGAAATTAGATTATATTCGTCGGTCCATGCTTGAGCAGGCAAAGAGGGATGCAAAAAAAGCAGCACTAATTTAGTGCTAAAATAGCACCAATTTAGTGCTGCTTTAGCACTAAAAAACCAATAAAAACCGAGAGTTATTGCCAAACACGAAAACATGTTGTAATTTCTTTTCATTGAAACGAAAAGACCCGCCACGTAGGCGGGTCTTTTCGGGCGTAACAAGCCTGCAAGCTTGTTACGCCAACGGTCTCGGAGAAATTCTTGCTTTGGCGGGCGAGATTGCGAGACCGGAGAATTCCATTATATAGGCGATTAGTCAAAATTCACAGGCTAATCTAGTAGGCCATTGGCCTATGCCTAACTTCTCCGGTCACCCGAGCCAGCACAACAGTGCACGCGTCCATTGGCTCAGGGTGTAGCTTTCGGCTTGTCCATTCCCTGTTTCACCAGTCTCGGTCCCGCTGTTGTGTCCGCCGTCCGCGCTAGGATGGGGATCTCTCAAAAGCGCACGGTAAAGGCAGTTTGTTGTGGCTCTAAAGAGCGCCGTCACGGGGGCGTAGACAAATACCCAAGCTGGGCCCAGCAGGCGTAGGAGACGCCGTGAGAGGCGCTTTGTAGAGCGTGAACTCCTATTCACTGACGCTAGAAACGATCAGTGACCGGTGTTGCGACCGACTGACCGACGGGCTTGCCCACGGCACCAGGTACACTCATCCGGCCAAGCCAGAAGTGCTTATTATTAAGCGCTTTAGGGTAAGGCTTGGCCGGAACAAAGCTCCCTCCCTTCCTCCAGGCTGCCCGGCGGCCAAGCGTTAAAAAGGGGACAAGTCGTATGCAGTTTTAATTAAACTTGATAAGAATAATAATGTTTCAGTAGTGGAGTAGATCATGGCGGCGGCCCCAGTTTAGGGTAAGTCAAATATTCGTAACGAGAACCGGTAATACCGGTAATACCGGTAATACCGGTAATAGTGTAGCTCTGGTCAAGCACCAGACAGGCAGCTTCCTGTTTGAACTCTGACGTGAAAGAACGTTGGTGTCTGGAATCATTGAACCACTACACAGAGGAGATAAAGCATGAACGCTCAATTATCCCCCATCGTTTCCGAGTTTGAGACTGAAACTCAAGCGCTCAGCTATGACCGTTGGTTATGCGCCAAGGTAGAAGCCTCTCTGGCCAATCCTGGCCCAGGTACTGCCCATGACGAGGTTATGGCTCGAATAGACGCGATTATAGAAGAGGCTGAGCGTAAGCAGCGCGCGCGCCTGATGCTGCCGGTTGTCTAGCTCGACTCCGCTATTGCAGACCTCACCGAAATCATCACCGTCATCGCCGGAGAAAACCCTGGCGCCGCACGTCGCTTGAAAGACCGGCTAGAAGCAGCCACTCTGCCTTTGGCAGAACACCCCTAATTGTGGGATCGTAATAAAGTTGGTAACAAATCAGCCCTGAAGGCCGCATTAAACGGATTTGCGAACACGACCCTGAAAAATAGAGTAGGTAACTTTTGGCAAAAATCGCTTCTCAGATGCCGGAACGCCGGCAATTCGTGCTAATAAAGTTGGTAACTTAACGCTATTCTTTGCCGTCTATTTACCGATGTACTGGAAATGCGGAACCTTCCCGGCCTTTTTGTCGAAAGTGGCCGTTACTTCGGCGCCGGCAGCCTTCCCGAACCAAGCAATAAGATGGTCCGGGAAATCTGCGCTGGACTCGCGATAATCGCCCAAAGCGCGACGTACCAACTCTCGGTCAGCGACCACAAGCTGCTGCGCATCCAGCAGTGCGGCTATCTGATCGGCTATGTCGGCCCTAGACACCTTGTAAGCCCTTTGCAGAACCCAGGCGAGCTCACAGAGCGCAATGGTTGAGACAGCGCATGGGGACTCTGCTGTGCAGTGAGTCTCGATGAAGTCAGCGGCAATTTCGTGCTGTTTGGGGTCGCCTTTGGCATCGACCAGAAATCGAACCAGAACATTTGTATCCAAGGCCTTCACTCGCTAACCGCCCCGGCCGCAACCGCTTCATCCATTTCTTCGATAGAGACAGACCTGCCGCCGCTTTTAATCCGGCCCTTCAGTGCCATCAGGTCCCCCTTGGCCACCGTTACCCGCAAGGTGCCATCGTCCGCCATTACCCAAGCCAGCTTATCGCCACGTTGGACATCCAGGGCCTGCCGGATCTCGCGGGGAATAACCAACTGGCCTTTTTCACTGACTGTGGACTCACCTTTAATCATTTCTTCAACCTCTTGGGTTAGCTATACCGTTCCACAAAAGTATAGCGTCTTACCCTTCGTAAGACAACAGGTAAGATTTCGGGAACTTGCACAGAAGCTCTCATCAATTTTCTATTCCTTAGTTACCAACTTTATTACCTTGTTACCAACTCTATTACCACGCCACACTAATTGATTAAAAAGGGTTTTTCTACATATCCCCACAAATTCTCCGCATTAACCTACGGTTTTTTAGATGTGGGTTGCGAGGCTTCGCTAGGAGCTAAGCGTACGATTTATTCACGGTTCGTGAGTCGACCCCTTCAAGACCTAACAGCACCTGGTAGTACCGGCGTGGAATAAATTGGGCGGCATGGGCGTGAATATGCAGGCCCGAAAGCTGGAAGTGAACGAAGCTGGGAAACTGACTGGCCCCTATTACTGGGAAGTGATCAACGCCCAAGACACTTGTCTTGAAACTTACCTACTGGCTGTCGTTTGAGAAAAGCGGAACCCTGGCGCGAACCAAAGACCTGGAAAACCCTGAGCGCCTGCAAAGCCTCATCAACGGCGAGGATTCATGACGCTCGGTGAGCCTGCGGCGGGTTGATGCGCCCCCAAACTGTGAAACAGCCGGCTGAAACGCCGGCTTTTTTGTATCTGATGATTTCAAAAATATTGCATTTATATAAATATAATATACAATATATTTTATATGATATATAATATTTTATATTAAATATTTAATATTATTTTATCCAACCGAGGATGAGAAAATGACCGAATTAAAAGTTAGCAGAGAGCGGGTAAACCAGGCGGCGGAGCAGATCAAGGGCAGCGGCGAGAAACCCACCATTGCCAGGGTGCGGGATAGTCTGGGCGGCGGTTCACCAAACGCCATCCACCTGTTTTTGAAAGAGTGGAAGGACGGCCAGGCCGCTGAAAAAACCGAAGTGGAGCCAGTGCCGGAGCATGTGCAACGGTCGCTTATGGATGAGTTTGAGCGCAGGGCAAGTGCGGCCCGTGCCAAAGCCGAAGCCGAGGCGATCGAGTCCGCCGAAACCGCTTACGATCTGGCTCACGTGGGCGTAAAAATCGAAGCCGAAGCCGCCGAACTGAGAGAGCTGAACGCTCGTTTGTTATCCGAGCGCGACAACGCACTCATTCAAGCCAGTGAGCGCCAGGCTCAGATCGACAAACTCACAGCGCAGTGCGAAGCCGAACAAACCGCGGCCACCGATGCGAGGCGCGAAACGGCCAAGGCCGGCGCAATGCTGGATCTGCAAAAGAACCAGATTGAAAAGCTCGAAGCCAACCTGACTACGGTACAAACGAAGTTGGACGAAGAGCGCGAAAAAACAGCCACCGCCGTTCGGGAAGCTGCTGTTTCTGCCGGCAAATGCGCTGCGGAAACCCGCCGCGCCGATGACGCTGTAGAGTTGGGAATTAAAACAGGTGTGCGCGACCTGGACACCATTACCGAGCTTAAAAAGGAGCTGTCAGAGGTGCGCAAAGACGCCAAGGAAGCCGAAAAACTGAAGGACAAAGCGCACAACGACGCCCTGAGATTCAAGATTCAGTTCAATGAAGCCAACGATAAAAACCGCGATCTGGCAACGCAGGTCCAACGCTTAACGGACGCGCTCACTGAAGCGAAAAGCGACACTGCGATAAAGCCTGGTTAGGGCCGCTTTCAGAGGCAATTTTTGGGATCGGTGGCGCAGTCGCGGGTAGTTCACTGCTTAGGCAAGCGTCTGTGTTGCCGGTTCAAGGGCCATCCAACACGCATTGTTGCCGATTCAACGGACATTCAACTGCGATTGTTGCGACTTCAACACGCATCCAACCGCGATTGTTGCCGGTTCAACCGCCATTGTTGCGCGCTGAAACAGGCATCCAGGCATCAAAATACGGCGCACTGGGCGATCTTTGGCGGTGATATTTTTGATGCGTGCAAACGGTCAAAAATATGGCCTGAGTCGTTTTTTCGGCTGTGTTACGGAGTAACATAGGCGGGAAAAGGACGGCGGCGCGGCGGGGAGTGAAACGGACCGCCGCCAGTGGAGCCGGTTACGGCGTAACGACCCGGAGCCGAAAGGCGTAGGGGGACAGGGCAGCAAAATGGATACAGGCGACATGCGCAAACTCGCCCGGAGCATTCGCGACGGGCGATCCGAGGCAACCACGGCGGAATATGAGCGCGCCTGGCTGCGGCTGAACGGCGAACCCTGGCGGGCGTACGCTGACCGAAAGCGGGTGAGCAAACGTTACGCTTACGTTCTCAAGGCCTCCGAGCGCTACGGGCGCGCCGGCAGCCTGTTAGGCTGGCTGTCTCTGTCGGACAAGGCACAAAAAATGCGAGACAAGGATTCCGCGCGGCACTATCGAAAAACAGCGGAAGCCCTGGCGCACGGGCTGCTGGCTACCGAAGAGCCTTACCGCCCGGAAGCCCCAAAACAATCCCGCAAAACCAGCAAGCGGCGGTCGTTGTCCCGGTTACCAGACGACTGGCGTGAACAACTGATTGGCGCGCTAAAAGAACATGATCGGGTGCCGGCGGTGGTGCTGGCGTTGACTGGTTGCCGGCCGGCCGAGTACCGGGCCGGGGTGCTGTTTGAGCGTCAGGGTCAGGACCTGGTAGCCACGATTTTTGGCGCAAAAGTGAGCGAACTGACCGGCGGCGGGCAAATCCAGCGGCAACTGACGTTCGACGCATCGGACCCGTTAGCGCGCTGGCTGCTGGATCACCCGGCTTGGCAGGATGGGCGCTTGGGGGCCGGGGGTGATCTGGGCGCCTGGCGCAAGAGATTCACCCGCGCCGCTGAACGCCTGGGGTTTAAAAAAATCAGCCCATACTCGTTGCGACACCAATTTTCGGGCGATCAAAAAGCGCGGGGCTGGAATGACAACCGACTGTCGCAAGCTTTGGGTCACACCTCGGCGCGAATGCGCCAGCATTACGGGCATACAGAGCAAGGGCGCGGCGGTGGCCGAGGGCTGAAATCCGTGGCGGCGACGAGTCCGGTGCGCAACCCTGCGGGGCCACTCCCCACGCAGGCACCCGCCGCTGCAACAGCACCCCCACCGACACCAGCGCCAGCCCCAGCTCCAGCTCAACCCCAAACTCCGCCGTCGCTGGATCTGGGTTTTGACGACTTCGACGGCGGCCCAGCGCCGGGTTAAGACTGGGTGACAGTGACGGCGCGAGGGCCGACATTGCGGCAGGCTGAAAAGCTGATCAAGGTGCGCTGGCTGCTGTGAACTGTTATTGTTTTCATGGGTTTTTGGATGGATATCCGTTCAAACCCTATGCCGACTCGGATGTCTGGCTAGAGCGACACCTGCAAAGTGGTGTGACCCGCCAAGGAGAGGCTTGGCTTCGATTTGCCACAAGATCGGCGCTTCATTCCCCCTCTATTAGATTTGACCCAGCGAAAAAAGCGCTTCAAAATACTGTATAAATAAACAGTATTAGGTGCAAACCATGTCCTGCATTTTGCTTGGTGACTCTCAATCGTTTTTGTGCCTGAAAATCCCGTTATTTCTGGAGCGGGTATCGGCTGGTTTTCCGTCGCCGGCTGAGGACTATGTTGAAAAAAACCTGGATTTAAATGAGCTGTGTGTCCAGCACCCAGCCGCTACTTTTTTTGTGCGAGTGCAGGGTGAGTCAATGATTGATGCCGGCATCTTTCCTGATGATGTATTGGTAGTTGACCGGTCTTTGCACGCGCAGCACGGTGACATCATTATCGCCAGTCTAGAATCGGAGATGACCGTCAAGGAGCTACACCTCACGCCACCTCCAGTTTGCCTACTGCCACGGAACCCTGCCTATCAATCCATTCTCATCGAAGAGGGTATGGTGCTGGAGGTTTTTGGTGTGGTCACCAACGTCGTTAGATCGCTCAAGCGGAGAAGGGCGCGTTGATTCCCGCTTCTACGATACGTGGGTGAAAGCAATGTTTGCTCTCGTTGACTGCAATAATTTCTACGCAAGTTGTGAAAAGCTGTTCAGACCGGACCTACGAGATACGCCTGTCATTGTATTGTCGAACAACGACGGCTGTGTGGTGGCCCGCTCGAAAGAAGCTAAAGCTTTGGGCATCAAGATGGGCGTGCCGGTCCACCACATCCAGTCGGAAATCCGTCAGCACGGTATCCAGGTCTTTTCTTCCAACTACACCCTTTATGGGGACATGAGCCGGCGCGTCATGGTGACCCTGGAAGCGCTGGCGCCACGAGTTGATGTGTACTCGATAGACGAAGCGTTTCTGGACATCACGGGGGTCGACCGAGTTGTGGCTTTGGGTGGTTTTGGACAGCAGGTGAAAGGCACAGTTGTTCGAAATACGGGACTGCCAGTGTGTGTTGGTATCGCGTCTACTCGAACTTTAGCCAAGCTGGCGAACTACGCAGCCAAAAAATACCGTGCAACAGACGGCGTTGTTGATCTGAGCAAGACTGATCGACAGCGCCGATTAATGGCATTGGTGCCTGTCGACGAAGTTTGGGGGGTTGGTCGGAAAATTTCAGTAAAACTTCAGGCTGTAGGCATCACCACGGCGCTGGATTTAGCTGACGCAGATCCCGCAACACTGCGGAAACGATTTTCCGTGGTATTAGAACGCACGATGTCTGAGCTGAACGGTGTGGCATGCTTACCCTGGGAGGATGTTCCACAACCCAAAAAGCAGATCATGTGTTCTCGTTCGTTTGGTACCGTCGTAAAAACGCTGTCCGGATTGTCCGAAGCTGTGGCGAACTTTGCCGTGAGAGCCGCTGAAAAACTCAGGGCTGGAGAACAATGTGCGGGGGCCGTGATGGTGTTTGTTCGAACCAATCCTTTTCGTTCCGAGCTTCCTCAGTATTCCAACAGTGCTTCGGTGAAATTGATCACGCCAACGCAGGACTCTCGGGTCATTGTCCACCAGGTACTGAGCTTGCTGAAACCCATGTTTCGAGACGGTTACGACTATGCCAAGGCAGGCGTTATGTTGGGTGATCTGGTGAGCCAGGTGCACTACCAAGAGGATCTTTTTTCCATCGAACCATCGGGTAAAAATGAACGATCCGATCGGCTTATGTCGGTTATGGACGAGATCAATCGCCACTCTGGGGTGAAGGTGCACAGCGCCCGTCAGGCCGGCCCTGCCGCTCACAAGATGCGTAGAAAGCATCTCTCGCCCGCGTACACAACGGACTGGCGTCATTTACCAACGGTGCGATAAGACAGCGCTGAATTGCAGTAGTAACGCTCATAAAAAGTAGGGCATTTCATAATGGGTATTATGTGCAGTAGCAGTGCCACTAAGGGGAAAGGGGGTCACTGACCTCATGTTAGTTCCCGATTTCGGGGTTGTATCCAGGTGCCAGTTGAGCACTTACTACATCATAGAGAGCCGGCGGATTTCTCAAATAAAGCTGGTACTGTTTGCCGCGTTTTGATTGGTCTAGAGAGCAGTCAACATTCCACAAGCGAAGCCAGTAACCTACGTTAGCTGCACGCACTTCCTGAATGATGAAGCCATCCTGCATACCGTATTCAAATTCGATTGCTTTCGGATTTTTTAAATTTTCAGAGCTTGGATGGGGTGCCAATTCCAATTTAACAATACGGTTCCACTGATGATCAGCATCGACTGACTCAGTGTCACTGATTGGATCAGGTATGACAGTAGCGTTGGAGATTCGTCCTAGCACAAAGTCCCAGAATTTTTGTTGTGTACGGTCAAAGGCACGTACATGCCAGCGGATTCCATTATCTACCAATGAATGGGGGGCGATTTCGATATTTTTGCAAGAACCGGAGGCATGCATATAACGAACTCGTATTGCTTTTTTGTTGGCAATCGCACGAGTTACACAAGCTAGAACATCAACCTTGGGCAAGGAGAGTCTGGGGGCGCCAGTTGCGAAATTTAGACCCAACAACGCGCTGTATTTTTGACCTCTGAGTTTCGACAAAACTGACTGAGTACGATGTTTAAAGCATGGCTTGAACGAATCGGCTTGGATTTCCCACCGCTTGGTTACGCTATTCAAATGCATATTGCCAGGACAAGATTCGTTGTACTGACGGAAATCTCTCGTGGCTGCGGCTTCACCTATCCCAAAAGCCTCTATTAGGTCTTGTCGAGAAATGGATCCTCGAAAAAGCAGGACGAATTCTATGTGTTCAAGTCGAGATTCGGCGGCATTAGACATCGGTGGCTCCAGTTTTTATTTCTCTTGAACTGTGTAACATAAATGATCGTTTGACAAGATCATTTTGATCATGCATGATCAGAAAGTACACTGATTTATGGTGTGCTTATGTAAACCACTACGATAGGTGATTAGCAATGGCAACTAATAGACCGTATGGAGATAACCGACGACAAGGAGCAGTTCGAAGTCGTTCACAGTTCCGGATGCCCTCTGGAAATTGGGCAAAAAGAGATGCGGACACAGGGCGGATAATGGACGTTAAACAGGATGGAACGCCATTTAAAGGGGTAAGGCGAGAAAAGTAAGCACTGACACCACATCAATGCCCACTTAGATTGATGGACACCCAGTTCGCCACAAACTGCGGTGTTGGCCCTATGTGAGGAGGTTCTTAGCCCCACCCGTACAAGGCTTACATCAGGTAACGCGATGAAGCATAGACGGTAGCGTCAATCTTTTCAAGGAATCCCTCCTCTTCTCTGACATTAGGAGGAGCAAATGGCTAAACCGAAAATTGTACACGTGAGTAGTTACGTTCGTTTTCGATTTGGACGCTGGGAAAGCGTCATAATGCACTGGCGTTCCGCGCCGGCTTAACTGCAATAGAAACCTCAGGGATGAGGTTTCTATTCTCAGTATCAAAGACTCTGTGCAAAGTCCGATCCATCCCACAGAAACCTTATCCTCGATTAAAACAGTATTCGAAAAATTACCCCGTCCAGCCTACTCTGTAAATATTGAAAACTTCAAATCATGGGTGAATCATGAGTTTTAATGAGCAGGAATTGATTGCTATAAAGCACGCCACTTCGGGATTTTTTAAGGGCGGAGCAAGGAGGCAAATTGCCCAATCCTTACAGAAACTTGCTGGATATCTTGAACACATCAAATCTACGCAACAGCAAGACCATCACCAGGAACTGCTCAAATTGTTAAACAGCTTTACAGAAATGCGGCAAGAAGCGCTGCGTCGAGGGGCTAAAGGGTACAGTGACCCAAACTGGGCTTCCGCTGCCGCTTGCGAATCATGGCTTCAAGAATTATTAGGAGGGGATGAGAAAAGCGTTCAAGACGTTGAGATAGTCGTCTTAGACCTGATCGAACGAGGGTAGGAAACCTTTCGGGCATGTCGATGAAAATGGCCTAATTATTATCGAACGAAACAACTTTCCAGGGAGGTGAAATGGGGATCTCGAATTGGTTGGCAAGAAAAGGCAATGTGGGCGGAACGGCAAGGTGGACAGGAAAGTTATATTTATCGATCTCGCAAGAAAATCCGAGAGCTGGGCCCACAGTTGTTATGAGAGACGTTGTAAAAATTCGGTACTCAGCGGAATCTTCACAAAGCATAAAAGACGCGCTACTTTCCCATATTGACTCTGGTGAATCACGAGGGCTGGCTCACTTGGTGACGAACATCTTAACGATAGAGTCGGGTTATCGCGAAAATACTCAGGAGAATAGAGTTAAATTTATGAAAATTATCCAGGAAGAACTCCGTCAGCTTGGTATACCCGAAAACATTATATGACGACTGAACTTCGGTTGTACGCTGGCAAGTCTCTAGGGGCTGCGGATTAACGTTTGGCGCCTATCGAATGTGGTTTTTAGCTATTTTAATCATTTAAGTTTGTTGCTCGGCAGCTTCACGCTAAGAATTCGTGACCCTGCAGGCAATGTTTTCAAGAACTCCACTGTAACCTCTGGTTTTTGTTTACCCGCTTCACCCTCGTTCTGCATCTCTGACAGTTCAACTGTGCCTCCGGACTCCAAACCTAACTGCATTTGCCTCCCGGCTTGCACCGTCGCCATGTCGTCTTCCTGATGCCCCAATTGCTCAATAATGCGGCCCATCAGGCTGTATCCTGCATGTGGCTGAGCACTCTCCGCCTTGAGATTATCGGCCTTAATTTGTTCAATAGGCGTCTTTTTTAGGTACTCATTCACTTGCTCACGGCTCATGCCTTCTTTCAGCATTCGATTGGCGGCCCGGTGAAGGATCAGGTCGTTTGCTGCTTCGATCATTTGTTCCCTGTTCATAGCTCAGTAACTCCCGGTTTCAGATCCTTGAGGGCGGTGAAGCTCCAACTCTTGTTCGGCACGCCGCTTAATAAATCGCTCAGTAAAAGTGTCAGGCCGCGGAGCCTGAAAAACGCAAAGATGCGTACCTCTGATGATAGAAAGCCATGAGAGACCGTTCTGGTGCAGCGTGGTTTCCATCCAAGGCAAGAGATAGGGGCTGTTTATGTACTCATACATCTCTGGTGTGGAGACAGAGTCTAAATTGGCTTTAATCTGAGCAAAGTTCCTCGACGATACGCCATCCCTGACGGCTTTTCGCACTGTTTTCGGATCAATTAGCTGTGGCTGCCCTGAACGACGGCTCAATTTGTTGACCAAACCTGCCATACCACTAGGCATGCCTAAATACGCCATGAAGTTACTGGCAGGTGGTATAAAAGGAAACGTGCTTTCCGGTAGTTCTATGCGGATTTTTTCAGCCATTCAGGGGTGAGCTCGTCGTGGTCGGAATCCCGTTGACGAACAGCACCAGATCTAGCCGAGGGTTGTACTTGCCTTCAGGTTTGGCGTGGGGTGAGTAGGACACCTCCTCCACTACGCGCAAGCGGTTAGCGGTGTAACGGCGCTCGGTGTCTGGGTTCATGCCGTGGTCGGGTTTGAAGCTGCACAGATCCACTTTGACGCCAGGTAGCTTGAAACCGTGGCGCAGCACATCAAGCGTGCCTTTTTTCTCCAGTTCCCTGACGGTTTTCTGGATCAATACTTTTTCGGGGTTTTGTGGGTTGGCCTTGGCGAACTTGTCCCAGCGCTCCGGCAAGGCCTCCTTGAGATACCCGATCAGGTCTTCCGGGTAAACGGCGTTAACCTTGTCATACTCTGACGCCTTGCCCACTAACCAGCCCTGACTTTCCAGAGCGGCAAGAATATCGTTCTGGAATACGCGTTCGCGGGTGTCCGCCATAACTGCTCCTTATATGGCCTGGCTCTGCTGCCTGACTCAACGATCCTCTCGGGTGTGCCACACTCTCAGAATGAAAATGGCACTCCCCTGAATTTCATATCGAACTTCGTAACGACCGACTTGTAGGCGTCGAACGTCTCTGGGGTCAAACTGGCTCAGCGACTCGCCAAGCCGTGGATGCTCTCCCAGCCGGGTTACGCCGCTCGTCAGTGACCGCACTACCTTGATGGCGGCCGGTTTGTTCACCGGAACCAAGAATTCATACACGCGCTCAATGTCTGATAGCGCCTTGTTTGTCCACTGAACCTTCATCAGCGAGGCGCAGGTAGGGGCTGATCAGAGTCTAGGCTGTCGGCCCATGCCAGCACCGCCTGGTGGTCGATCACGTGTCCGGCGTCCACATCGGCCAGCGCTTCTCGTGTTAGTCGGTCTTGTTCTTCTTCCCGAGCAATCCAGTCGGCCAGTGCCTGCTTGACGATCCAGCCCTTGGAGCGCTCCATGCGTTCGGCAATCAGCCCCACCTTGTCCGCCATTGCCACGGGTACATGGGCGGTCACCACACGGGTGTCGATCTTGGACATGGCAATGTACCTCACGGTGTTAAATCAATGTGATTCAGTATAAATCAGTTTGAATCACACTGTCGCTTGTTCCAGCCTCTCGCTTTGCCAGTCGCCGTAAGACATTCTGCTCTTCTTTTCAAACCAAACGATCCTGCCATTGGCAGAATGGCCGGACACCACAGCCGCAGCGGCGCTTGGGCTGGAAAACAGCTGATCCTGCGAGAAACGAATAACGCCGGAGGCGTCTGGCACCAAAACACCGTCCACCGTCAGTTGTTCATAGAGCGGCCTATAGCTTGCGTGGCTGGCTGTTACTGACCCATTTCCCACGGGCCTGACTGCCAGCCACACAAACTCGCCGTCTATCTCCCGAGCTTCTGCGGAAATTCCGTGTTTAGGCAGTTCCATGGCAAACGTCACCAGTTCACTGTTTGCGTCATCAGATGAGTGAATCTGGTCAGCCAATTTTTGCCGGTCACGCAAGAAGTCAAAGCCTGCCACGGCGCCTGTATAAACGGACCCCTGCCTGATGCTACGATGCTTGCGAATCCTTTGATCGACGTGATCGGGATTCCGTGCCGACTCGGATGTCCGGCGCGCGCGACACCTGCTTAGTGGTGTGACCTGCCAGGGAGAGGTCTGGTCTTCATTTCCTGCCTCCCCTTTTGTTCACCATAACCCCAGATTATGCGCAGTGTTTATGCTTGGAGTTAGCACGTCAAAAGCACACCTAATATCTGTATATTGACAAAAAATTTCAGTCTATTACTATATATGGTGATTTGTGGCATATAGACACTGATCTTTTTGGTTGGGAAGTCGCCACTATCGTTTAACACCACTAATCGTGGTTGGTGAAAGATAGGTTGGTGCTCTCAACAGCTGAAGATAGCTGATACCACCTCGAATAGGTGGTGCGGGAATCCGGTTGGAATCCGGGACTGACGCGCAGCGGTATTGGGGAACGAGCGTAGCATAACGACACAGGTGAAAACCGGGAAGTCGCTACGCAAGGCGAATCAAATGATTCATGCCCCTGAGTCCGAAGACCAAGCTATCAATCGCAACACGATTTTTGTGTGGGCGACTGATAGTAGTGGTGAGGACTCAATCTTTTTTCTGCTCTCCCCCTACCTAAAGTTGCTCACCTCATTTCAAGTAACGGTGGGTAGCATGAATAAAGAACCTCAGCAGAGACCAACTGCATTTTCTCGAACCATAGTAGTTTTTTGCTTGGTGGCTATTTTGACGCCGATTGGCATCTTATTTGCGGTTGATATTCCGGAGTCGCTTCGCACTGATTGGCAGCCATGGGCTATGGGCCTCTATACCGTGGGCGTCCTGAGAATGCTGTCCATAAGCGTGAAGTTTTAGATCGCAATAATCACCGATTGAGAGCACTCGGTGATCCAGACTTGACTTGGATCTGCCAACGCGATGCTAGGTGACACACTATTTCAGTGAACACCTAGCATCGCGTAAATTTAGAGAGTTTCCAGTTTTGGCAGATTTCTTACGATCTCCTGGGTTCTGAGACTTACGGTAATCACGCGCAGGAACAGTTCAAGCGGATACTGAGGATTACCCATGGTTTCGATTGCCCAATCATTTGCATCGTTGATGATGCCGCTGGCCTTATGAGTGGTCACAGCCTGGCGTTCCATCACCCAGTTCAACGCCGCCTTACCGTTCACGACGTAGTCCCAGGCCTCCTCCGGAATGCCGGTCACGGTGATCTTGCCGTTGTAGATGACGGTGCTGAGATCGTTAATGTTTTTACCGGTTTCCTCGCAGCGCTTCTTGCCGAATTTCATCTTGGTGACGCGGTAATCCTCGTCCACCAGGTTGCCCTTGGCTTGAATGTTTAACGGGTACTTTTCTACGGTTTCATAGTTCAGGTGCAACCCGGCTAAGTCACGGCCAGCCTTTGAGAACGCCCAGAAATCGGCTGAACTTTTAACTTTTGGAATGCGTGGAAGCTCTTTACTCAGGTTGTCGGCAAAGCGGGTGCGGTAGTCCTCGCTGTGCAGGATGCCGTAGACGTAATAGAACAAGTCTTCCTTGGTGATCTGCTCGCCTGGGTAAGCTTCTTGGAAGTGGGCCAGTCCTTCCTCGGTGATGGCATCGCGACGTTTCAAGCCAGTTTCAGGCTGTTCCTCTGTCGCAAACAGATCACCGCTGCTGCTATCTTGCGCTTGGGCCTGCTCATCGTAGAGGTAAAGAGGGAAGCATTGGCCTTTTTCAATGGTATCTAAGCTCGTAATGCTGTCTGAAATGAGTACGGAGAAGCCTGCACGTGCACCAGCTCCAGCCAGTTGAATCATCAGGTTCCCCTGCCCTCTTTGCGGGAAGATGCGGGGCATTTGGAGCACCATCTCGTTGAAGGTGCGGTTGAAATACATCCATTGCTTGGTGAAGGGACGGTAGAGGGAAGTGGTAACTGATGACTCTTCGTAGGCAAAGGATCTATTTCTGGCCAGATCCTGTTTGAGAGCACGTGTCCAACTGATGCTCGCCGGGTCAGTATTGACAAAACCATCTGTTTTCGCCTGTCGTGCCTTCGTATCCAGCCCTGAATGCTCCGAATTGAACCGCAAAAGCTCGGCGTTGTAGAAACTAATCATGCTGCTCACATTTCTTGAAAGATTGGCCTTGCTTGCGTTGTACACCCAAGCATCGCGGTTAGTTGCTACTCCTAGTGAGAAGTTATCAAACAGCTTGGGGCCATCGCCTTTCTTATCACCCAACACAATATGCTCACCAAAGCTTTCATCACGCTGAGTCAGCCAATCTCCATGGAGGTCAGGAACTATCTTCTGCCATACTGGGATGCCCTTCAGGCTGGCATAGCTCGTTAACTTTTCCATTTTTTCTTCACGACTCAAATCACTTCCTATGTCGTGGTAATAAATTTGGCCGTTCGAGGTGGCGTTGATGTTTTTTACCAGAATCGAAATAGCAATACCTGCCATACTTCCGCTTCCAAAAACGTTACCACCCTCCTTAGCACGTCCTTTACTAAGCATGTTTTTGCGTATATCCCCTCGCAAGTTGAAGACATGAATGCTGGAAAACTCATCAACTAAACATTTACGCACACCATCCATGGCGGTTTTTTCTAAGAAACCACCATTGGTCACAAAACCAATAATTCCAGCATCTCCAATGCGCTCTGATGCCCAGCGGATGGCCCGAATGTAACTGTCATACAATCCCTTCGACAACGTTGCTTTGGACTGCGCGGCATAGGTTTCTTCAATCCGTCTATCCAGCTTAGGGTAGCTGACATTGGCATTGTTATCGTTCTGGCTTGACTGTCCAATAGAGTACGGCGGATTACCCATGATGACCCGAATATCAAGATCTTTTTGACGCTTACGCCGCTCACTGTTCTCCACCAACAAAGCATCAATCATGTCTTCACTTTCGTACATCTGGAATGTATCGGTGAGACAAATCCCAGTGAATGGCTCGTAGGGTACCTCAAAAATTTGGTCGCTTTCTTCCAGACCCGTCACGTTGTCATTCATGATGCCATGGTAGGTGGCCTCGATATTGATAGCCGCAATGTAATAAGCCAGCAGCACCAGCTCGTTGGCGTGAAGTTCATGTTTGTATTTATGCGGCAATCGGTCTTTGGGAATCAGGCCAGACTGGAGCAACCGAGTAACGAATGTGCCTGTGCCAGTGAATGGATCAATGATATGCACATTGTTATCAGCCATGCTCTTACCAAATTCGGCTTTGAGCACGTCTTCGATGCTGTGAATGATGAAGTCCACCACCTCGACGGGGGTGTATACGATACCCAGGCGATCAGTCACCCGACGGAAAGCGTTTTTAAAGAATTTTTCGTAGAGCTCAACAATAATGCGCTGCTTGCCTTCAGCGCTTTCAATGCCTGCTGCTCGCATTTTCACCGACTCGTAGAACGAACGAAGGGTGCTGGCTTCTTTGTCAATATTGTGCGCTTCTAACTGTTCATTAACGGTCTGCATCGCAATAGACATGGGGTTGTGCTGGGTGAAGTTGTACCCCTCGAACAACGCATCAAAGACGGGCTTGGTAATCAAATGCTGAGCCAGCATTTCAATGATATCTGCATCACTAATGGCGTTGTTCAGGTCATCACGTATTTCTTTAGCGAAGTCTTCAAAAGCAGCGATTTCAGTGGTGTTGTCTGGGTTCTCCAAAATGGCTTGGATACGGTCAATGTGAGTATTGGCAATCTTGGCGATGTCGTTGGCCCAGTCTTCCCAGTGGTGGCGGTTGCCACACTTTTTGACGATCTTGGCATACAGCGCACGTTCAATATCGCCGACCTCAAAGACCAGTTCCGCCTGCTCTGCCGAGGGATTCGGTTCTTTCGATCCAATTCCGCGCCCGCCGCGAGCTTGGCCAGCTTTACGTTCTTTTGTGGATTTTTTGGTGGCCTTTGGAGTCACTTTGTCAGCCACAGCCACCACTTCCATTTTGGAGGGCATGCTGCCGTTGAATTCCAGCTTGTTGATCATGGCGTCAAAGCGGTCGTCGTGTGACCGCAGTGCGTTTAAGACCTGCCAGACAACTTTGTAGGTTTCGTTTCTATTCAGCGCATCTTCTGGCTCAACACCGGCAGGAATAACCACGGGAAGAATGACGTACCCAAGATCTTTCCCAGGAGCTAGCCGCATCACGCGGCCCACAGACTGCACAACATCAACCTGAGAAGAACGGGGCGTTAAGAAAAGCACCGCATCCAGTGCAGGCACATCGACGCCTTCCGACAAGCAGCGTACGTTGGATAGGATTCGGCAGGTGTTGTCTTCAGTGGTGGCCTTTAGCCATTCCAGCTTGGCTTCTTTCTGGCTGGCATTCATCGTGCCGTCTACATGCTCGGCGGCACAAAGCATGGTCAATGCTGAGTCCAGAGGGGCATCAGGGTCTTTCTCACGTATGGATGCGATTTCAGCTTCCTGATATTGGGCGACCACAGCACCAAACATTTCTGAGATTAGCTTGGAACTGACCTTGTGGTTTTTGCCCCTATATTCTTTATCAATGACCTGGCAGAAAGCCACGGCGCGCTTCATCGGATTAGCCTGCTGGCCGGCTACCTCAAATAAACCCTGTTTTGAAAGAGCCTTCCAGCACCCCACGATTTTTGCCGCATCATCGACTTTGAGTGAGTTGTCAGCGTCTTCAAGCAGACTTTGCAGGCGCCGGTTGACGTGTGCTTCTTCAATCGCTAAAACGATGACCTTGTAGTCCACCAGAAGCTTACGTGCGACAGCTTCAGAGAAGGTGATGACATACAACTCTTCACCGTACAGCGCCTTATCATCCATCGAGCATAAGGTAACGTTTTCAGTTTGTTTGGCACCTTCACCGTAGATTCTGGGTGTAGCGGTCATATAGACACGCTTTGCGCTTTGGATGTAGTCGTTGTCGTGAACTCGGACGAACGCAGATTCTTCTTCGCCCTCAAAGGTGGCGCCAGTAGTCCGGTGCGCCTCATCACAAATGATCAGGTCGAACCCTGGGATGGGCTGACTGCCTGTTGTCTGCGCTTCGTTTATCACACCGATCGAGTGATACGTTGAGAACACCACCGTCATCGAATCATCAGCATGGTGGTCAGCCATCTGCTTTTGCAATGACAAGGCTTTGGTTGTTGCCGGGTATTGAAGGTCGCTGATGCCCGAAATTACACGATCATCGTCTTTGCCTTGGCGCTTGCCCACATCACTGTCCGAACAGACGGCAAAGCTCTTCAGAGGAACGGCGGATTCTTGGGTCCATTCCGTCAATGTTTGGCCCATCAAAGAAAGGCTGGGGACGAGGAATAAAACTCGCTTTCCTTTGCCCGCGATGTCCTCGGCGATTTTTAATGAAGTAAACGTCTTGCCCGTCCCACAGGCCATGATGAGCTTGCCACGGTGCGCTGTTTTAAGGCCAGAAATCGCTCCGTTAAGAGCATCAACCTGGTGTTCGCGCAGCGTCTTCTGAGCCCTCAGAACAGGTTTGGTGTTCTCATGGTATTGCGACCAGTCGATGACACTGTTTTCGAGGTTGTGGAGATCAATCTTGGATACCGGTGGGTTTTGGCTTTCCAGGGAGTCCTGCGCATTGGCAGTCCATTGATCGGTGGTCGTAACGATAATTCTGTAGGTGAAAAAGCTTTTTCCTGACGCCGTAAAAAAGCTATCAATGTCATTCTTACGGATAGAGTAATCGGGCGAGTAGTTCTTACACTGAATGGCGTGGAATTGGCCATCACTGGTGATTGCGACCAGATCGATGCCTGTATCCTTTTTCGTGCTAACGCCAAGGGCAGCGCCGTGCTGATCGACCCAGTCTGAGTATGACAGCACATTGGCGTACTGCTCTTTATAGAAGGGCTCTGTTTTGAAATATTGAACCATCAGGTTCTCAAAACTAGTGCCCTTGTCGCGTTCGGATAGGGTCATTTCCCTGAACTGGGCCAGTATCGTTTGTAGTGCCGTCATCATCATTCCTTAATAAAAGTGCCCCATCAGCAGTACATGACTACCAATCGTCGAAATCTAATTTGGTCAATCGAGTCTGATCGTTAGAACAGTGACTCACTGGATGACAGTCATCCCCGACCTGCCCAGTCATTGAAAAATATGTCATTTTCAGAAGGTGATTGCATAGAATATCAGTAGTCAGCAGCACTGCGTGCTCAAGCGTTCATCTAACGGTGATGATCCACCATATTCAGCTCTATTAGTAATGCCCGTCCAAAATCGGCCAGACCAGATGTCGCAATAGCGTACACCTCAAGGTTACTTCTCGGTGTTACGCGTTTGAGTGTCACAATAGGGTTTATAATTACGTTTAGTGACAGTATGATCACTAGAGCCACCCTAATGTGACAAGTAAGCGGAGAAAGCCATGTCTCGGATCGGATACGCCCGTGTCAGCAGCGACAGCCAGGATCTCGATATTCAAATCGGCAAGCTGACCGCCGCCGGCTGTGAGGTCGTGCGGTCTGAAACGGGATCAGGCGCTTCCCGCGATGGACGAACCGAGCTGAACACTGTGCTGGAGTTTCTTCGCCAAGGAGATGAGCTTGTCGTTCACCGACTCGACCGCCTGGGGCGTTCCACACGAGATGTACTGAACCTGGTTCACGAGTTGGATACCAAGGGCGCTTCGTTACGAATTCTTGAGCCGGAGATCACAACCAAGGGTGAAATGGGTCGTATGGTGATCACTGTTCTTGGCATGGTTGCGGACATGGAGCTGAAGTTTATTAAGGACCGTCAACGCGCCGGAATTGAGGTAGCGAAGACTAAAGGCACCTATAAAGGTCGCCAAAAAAATGTTGATGACGCCGAGATTCAAAAGCGTGTCGAAAATGGAGAAACCAAGGCCCAGATTGCCAGAGACT
>Ga0314771_100139_pt1 | contig 20548 bp, 15 predicted proteins | sample MetaGCB42018_FD_204522 | JGI IMG/M metagenome (GOLD analysis project Ga0314771, IMG submission 204522) | Cryopeg brine microbial communities from Beaufort Sea near Barrow, Alaska, United States - CB4 2018 | ecosystem: Environmental > Aquatic > Marine > Coastal | place: USA: Alaska | collected...
GAGGAAAAAAAGATGGTCATTTAGAGAGAGCTCAAATACTTTTTATTGATGAAAAACCTGCTTATTTATATTTAGCTACAGGTGTGCAAGTGAAGCAAGGTTATGGCAGTAGTTCGCATGTATTTAAGATAAGCTTCGAATAAGGTATTAAATGTCAAAGACTTATTATCTCATTGTGCATATTGTAACGATAGACATTGAAAAGTCAGATAAATTTTAATGAACAATAGCCTAAATTTAAATTTTAATCAACGAAAGAATAGATAAGTGTGAAAAATTTTATATTTAATTGTTAGGGAATATTATTTGTGTTGTTTGTAGGGATTAAAGATTTTGCTCAACAAATAACTTGTCATGTTGAAGGCAAACCAGAGCAATTGACCAAAATTTCAGAACAATTATTGGGAGTTTCAATAGCAGAAATAACCAGCATATTCAACATGAAATAATAATAAATCCTTTGGAGAAAAATTCACCATGATTAAAGCGCTAAATCAAAATATTAAAATAGGGAAAAGTAACATCATAAAATTCTTAATTAAAAGGAATTGGACTGGGTTTCACTGCTGTATATTATTCTTATTAGTATCAAATTTGCAGTTACAAGCTCAAAACAATTTAGTTAACGAGGATTTCTCGCCTGACCAGAAACTTATTTACAAAACAATAGATGCTATTGATTTGAAACTTCATGTATTCAATCCCAATGGACATAAGATGCCAGATCATGCTCCCGTTATCATTTTTTTCTTTGGGGGCGGTTGGAGTGGAGGCACTCCCAAGCAGTTTTATCAACAATCACGATATTTTTCAGAAAAAGGAATCGTAGCTATATCAGCTGAGTATCGTGTTCATAAAACTCATGGTACTACTCCTTTTGAGAGTGTGAAAGATGCAAAATCAGCTGTTCGATGGGTTCGCCAACATGCCAATGAGTTAGGTATAAATCCAAATAAAATAGTGGCATCAGGAGGTTCCGCAGGTGGCCATATTGCAGCCTGTACAGGAGTCATTGAGGGTTATGATGAGGTGGGTGAGGATTTGACTATTAGTTCTGTTCCCAATGCTATGATACTTTTCAATCCAGTGTTAGATACTACTGAGAAAGGATATGGGATGGCTAAAGTGGGCGAAAAGCACAAAACAGATATTTCACCTAATCATCACGTAAAGGGAGGTATTGTGCCTACCCTTGTATTTCATGGAACAGCGGATAAAACAGTGCCATTCGAAAATGCAGAGCGCTTTGCCCAATTGATGAAAGAAGCCGGAAATCATTGCGAGTTGGAACGGTATGAAGGCAAAGGGCATGGTTTTTTTAATGGCACTTTTTTTCGAGGCAAAGCAGCAGATACAATAGTTTATGTTGATATATTGAAGAAAAGCTTGGCGTTTTTGAAATCGCAATCCATAGTATCTAATTTACGAGACTCTGTAAACTTCTCTTATCAAGAAGTTTCTGGTATTGGGGTGGATAATTTATATAACAGACGTGACAATAGCGACATCATTAAGGTCGGTAACAAATATTATATATGGTACACGCGTATGGATAGTCCGAAGACATCAGGTTATTGGGGAACTATATGGTATGCAACTTCAGAAGATGAAGGACATACCTGGAAAGAGCAAGGTATGGCACTTGGTTTAGGAGATGAAGGCGAGTTTGATAATCACTCTGTTTTTACACCCAATGTCTTAGTTCACAAAGGCAAATACTACCTCTATTATACGGGAGTAAAACCCACACCGGGCAATGTTAACAAAGAGTTTGAAGGCAATTCAACTACAGATATTACAGCGATTGGGCTGGTGGTAGCAGATAGTCCAGATGGACCCTTTGTTAGAACGGAAAATAATCCTGTTTTAGAAATTAGTAATGTGGCTTCAGACTTTGATAGTTTCCGAATCGATGATACCAGTTTACTGGTAAAAGACCAAAAGATATGGCTGTATTATAAAGGTAGATCCATAATCCATGGAAAATCTGGACCGGGGAAAACACAAATGAGCGTGGCTTATGCAAATACACCTGAAGGCCCGTATAAAAAGCACAAAGGCCCTTTATTGGACAAAAGCCATGAAGTACTAATTTGGAATTATAATGGTGGAGTAGCTTCATTGGCATCAATAAATTCTTCAATAAATTTTGCTCCAGATGGCGTTCACTTTTCCACCTTGCAGGACAGCCTTACCAACATTCCCAAAGCACCAGGCTTGTATCGCCCGCATTTGGAGGATGGTCATGCAGCAAATGAAATTCCTGGATGGGGTATAGCCATGAAGGTGAAAAATGGACAAGTATATTTAGTGCGTTATGAAATGAAGTAACATTAATTATTTTTCACTATGAATAAAATCTATTTATTACGTCTATCATCTTGTTGAATTCCATTAGAATAGGGAAGTTACAGAGTAAATATAAATAAGCATAGCTTATATATTACTTAATTTAAGAATTGACATATTTTAAAACTATGTTATTAAGATATTATTAATGAAGAGTATGAAAACAGCATTTTTAACAATTACGGTTTTTTCAATTTTTTTTATTTCTTGTCAAGAGAAAAAAAATAAGAATAAAGAAATCGCCAAACCCAAAAACACTAAAGACCTTATACAGGTTCCTACAGCAATGTCTGATCAATGGGAACTGATTGGAGAAGCCATAAATGAACCTGGTTATGATATATGGGGAAGCTCTCCTATAAAAGATGAACAAGGGAATGTACATCTTTTTAGTGCCCGATGGCCATCTGATACTCCTTTTAAAACCGCTTGGCGTTTTAATAGTGAAATTGCTCATTATGTTTCAAAAAAACCTGAAGGTCCATTTCAGTTTGTAGAAGTTGTAGGAAAAGGAAAAGGGGGAAATAGTTGGAACGCTGCGGGTTTTCACAATCCTAATATTAGAAAAATTGATGATAAATATGTTTTATTATATATTGCCAATGATGGTGCAAAAAATCATGGTGCTAGTCAAAGAATAGGAATGCTTATCAGTGATAATATAAATGGACCTTGGAAAGAAACTCCAAATGAAAACACTCCCCTATTAAGTCCTCCTAGTGGTGATGCTATTTGGTGTGCAAATAGTGGTCTTGGTGTTAACAATCCTAGTCTTATAAAACATCCGAACGGAAAATACCTTTTGTATTTTAAAGCCATGGCGGGGCCTAAAGGAACAGGGGCAAAAGTAAGCATGGGACTTGCTATATCGGATAAATTAGAAGGTCCATATATTATTCAGCCAGACCCAATTACAACCAATAAAGCACGAATAGAAGATGGTTATGCTTTTTTATGGAAAAATCAGGTTTGTTTGATGACTACTGATAATCATGGGATTCTTGAAGAAGGTGGAGGTTTACTTTGGGTATCTAAAGATGGCCTTAAATTTGAGGCAGAACCTTTATCTGGATTCCACAATTTTAAAAACTTTTATTTAAAAGGAAATGTTCCTGCAATAGCCAACGAACGTTATGGTAAAAATGTAAAGTTCGAAAGACCTCAATTGCTAATGAATGCTAATAATGAACCCGAATATCTTTATTGTCCTAGTGGAGTAGCTTTAGATGGTAGTGATGGTACAAACAGTTATGTATTAAAATATCAGAAAGAAAACTAACATATTTGATAACTAACGAGTACTGCTAAAAACAAAAGCCCCTTAAAGAGGAGCTTGTGAGTTGAATGCTGTGTTCCTATTGGGAGTTTCTATTTCAGATATCAATAGTGCATTTAATGCTAAACAAATTGGTGAACGGATATGACATATAATACTAAATAACTTTCTGAAGATAATAACCTTAATATTGCTTTATGAAGTCAGATGATTTAAAGATTCTTTATAAGTTGAAACATGGTGATTATACCGCATACAGAGAATTATTTGATTTATATTACAAACCATTATGTGGTTATTCCTTAAAATATTCTGGCTCTTTTGAGTCGGCTGAGGATATTGTCCAGGATTTATTTGTGAAATTTTGGGATGAAAAACTGTATGAAAAACTTGATGGATCTATTGCCCCTTATTTATATGCATCTGTTAAAAACAATACATTGCAAGCCTTAAAAAAAGAAACTAGGTTCCGTTTTGACGAAATTGAAGATCGAACAAATAAATTAATGTCAGAGGAAAATTTTGACATGGTGCATATTGAAGAAGAAAAGAAAAAATTACATAAAGCAATAGAAGCGTTACTTATAAAATGCAGGGAAGTTTTTAAAGCTATTGTACTCGAAAATTTAAAGTACAAAGAGGTAGCGTTAGAGTTGGGAATTTCAATAAATACCGTTAAAACACATCATTCTCGGGCCTTAAGACAACTCCGTAATTCTTTGGGCTTAATCATGGTTTTTCTTTCAATTTAAAAAAAGTTTATAGAGGTCAGTATTTAAATTCATATCTTCAAAGTCACTAAAAATAGTAATCATATGAATATTTTCAAGGGTCAAAACCTCCTAGAGTTCTCTGATCGGTTCAAATCCGATGAAGCCTGTAAAGAATATTTGGCTGGGATCAAATGGAACGATGGTTTTGAATGCCGCAAATGTGGTCATAAAAAATATCAAGTAAGGAAAGATTTCTCACGTACTTGCAATACCTGCTCGCATCAATAATCAGCTACGGCAAATACGCTTTTCCATAAAGTCAAGTTAGGTGTTGGCAAAGCGTTTTTCATCTATTCGAAATGGGGACCAGTAACAAGAGCCTTTCCGCGAGTTATGTTGCCGTTCGTTTCGGCATTCTGAAAAAGCAGCCCGTTTGTTTATGCACAAGATGCGGGAAGCTATGGAGAGCAGTGGCAACCATCCCATGGATGGAAATGTTCACGTTGACGAGTTTGTTCTGTCGTGAGAAAGGGCAAGTGGGCAGGGAGCTATAAAGCAAAAAAAAGAAAGCTATAACAGCTGGCGAGCTAACGGATGATGGCAAGGTAAAAAGAATGTACACAATGCGTATCAATGATTTTTCTGCTCGATCCCTGCAATATAGGTTTGTCGATCACATCAGTGGTGATTCTAAAATAACAACGGATAAATGGAGGGAATATAGACCTATTGCAAAGGCGTACGGCATTAAACAGGTCGATTGCAGTGGCGGACTAAATTTCAAAGCACTGCACCATGATCCATCAAATAAAGTCCTGGATAAGAACCACATATTCTTAGCTAGTGATTTCAATATCAATAGATATTTCAAGGAGTTTTGTTTTAGTGTTAACCGTTCTCAAAGTAAAGCTACGATCTTCAACAATCTATTAACCAAAATGGTCAAAAAAGTTAAGGTGTATCACCAGCAAATTATATGCAAATAACTACTGACCTCTAATATCATTTAAAACAGAACTCTTGGCTCATTAGATGCGAAATTCTAAAATAGAATGTTTTTTGAAATGACAGCTTATAATTGCCTCTTCGAATCCAAAAAGGTACTTGTAATTGTCCTAAGTAAATAATTTGTTAATAGGATTCATTTTTTTTAGAATAAGATTGTTGCATTAAATTTTTAATGCAACAATCTTGGTTTAGCAACATATTGACCCCTTAATTGAGATTTTTTAAACTCTTAAAGGTGTTAGCTTTGTCTTAAATATATCTTAAAAAACACTTAAGGCAATATCCTATTAAAAACTACATAACCTGTTAATATGAAAACAGGTTATATAGGAAATTTAAATCAGTATTTAGAATTTTGAAAAATATGAACATGAAAATACCAAGTAGGCTTTTTAGAGTAAAGACTGTAGATTATTTATTATCTCAAAGCATGTTGTGTTTCCTGTTAATGGTTACTTCAACTTTTTTGTTTGCAGAAAATAATGAGTCTACATATTCAATTGTCCAACAAGATATAATAATAGAAGGAACCATCGTAGGTGAACAGGGGATACCATTAATTGGAGCTACTGTAATTCGGCAAGGAACCTCTAAAGGGGCGTTTGCAGATTTTGATGGTAGGTCTTCCCTTAAAATAGATGTTAATTCCATTATTGAAATCAGCTATGTTGGTTTTAAGACCAAAGTCATTGAGAATGTTACAAGTGCTATGTCTCATTTGTCCTTTCAAATGGAAACAGATGCCAGGAGCTTGAGCGAAATCGTTATAGTGAAAAGTTGCGTTTGTGACTTGAATCCTGCTAATCGATTATTAGCAAAACAACATTTGAGGCTAGTTTCGATGTTGAGACCATTGAGCAGGTTTTAGAATCTTTTAACGCTAATTTCAAAATAGAATATACTATTGAAAATAATCAAATAATAATTAACTAACCTATTAAAATTAACAATTGCCAATGGGAATAACCAAACTTTAAATTAAATAAATAAGACTTCCTAATCCCTACAAATTTTGGCTTTATAAACAAACAAAAAAGCATAAAACTGAAATAAAATCGGAAGATGCTTCCAACACCTCCTGACCAATGTGTAGCGATTAAATTAATTACCAACTACTAAATAGACAATGAAATTATGAAAAAAGTATTTAGATTAGAGAGATTCTCCCTCTTTCTATTAAAATTTGACTTAAAAATGAAACTCACCACACTCCTTTTGTTAGTTTCTTTATTTCAACTTCAAGCTAACGTTGTAAACCCTGCAAAAACAACTGAAGTTATTACAGATAATTTGGATGATAAGGCTATTATTCAAGAAAATATTATTACAGGTACAATAAAAGGTATAAAAGGGATTCCTTTTCCGGGAATAAATATCATTATTGAGGGAACCTCCACTGGAACTCAAACAGATTTTGATGGAAGGTATAGTATCAACGCAAAAGAAGGAGATGTTCTTTTGTTTTCTTTTGTAGGTTTTAAATCCCAACAAATTACAGTTGGAGATTCCAATACCATAGATCTGGTTATGGAGGAAGAAGCAGGTGTTTTAGATGAAGTTGTTGTTATTGGATATGGCACTAAAAAAAAATCTAACTTAACAGCTGCCGTGGAAATGGTAGATCAAAAATTACTAATAAATAGACCTGTTAGAACAGCTGGTGAAATGTTAGAAGGCGCTGTCCCTGGTTTAAATGTAAGTGTTACCTCTGGAGCACCAGATGCAACACCAGATTTTAATATTAGAGGTTTTACAGGTTTTGGATCAAGCCAGCAGCCCTTAATTTTAGTAGATGGTGTTGAACAAAACATTAACACCTTAAATCCTAATGATGTAGAATCTGTATCTGTATTAAAAGATGCTGCAGCTTCTGCAATTTATGGGTCTAGAGCTCCTTTTGGTGTAATACTTTTTACCACTAAAAAGGGAAGTAAAGATTCTCCAATGCGGATAAATTACTCAACTACATTACAGTTTAATTCTCCGTTTAAACTACCGAGCACGCAAAATTCATATGATTTTGCTGTAGAGATGAACAGGGCATGGAATAATAGTGGACAACCTCAGTTTTACTCTGATGAGACTTTAGGAGGCATTCAGGCATTTATAAACGGTACAGGTCCAAATAACATTAAAAATTCTAACGGGCAATGGGGTGCTCATAGAGATGCTACCAGTAATACAGATTATGTTGGGGAAGCATTTAAAAATTCATCCGTAAATTTAACACATGATTTGTCCATTATTGGGGGTAGTGAAAAAAGCTCCTATTATGTCGGGTTAGGATACAATGGTAGAGAAGGAATATATGCTACTGATTTAGATAATAATAGCAGATATAACGTTACAATAAAATTTGATACAGATATTAAAGAATGGTTAAACTTTGGGATGAATGTTAGGTATACAAAAACGGAAGCAGAGCGACCAAATTATAATGGAGCTACGAGCAATGGAGATGGGTCTGAAGGGAGTACCACTAATTCTGATGACAATTTCTGGAATTCAGTAAGTTATTTTCCAAATATACCTATTAAAAACCCTGATGGAAATTTTCATTGGTTAAGTGCATTCCCTGTTTTAGAAGGGTTACAAGGTTCAGTAGAACAATTAGGCAATGAACTATGGATAACACCTACGTTAACTATTAAGCCCACAAAAAATTTAGTGGCAAAAATTCAGTATTCTCGTAACTTTACAAATGGAGAAAACTTAAGTACCACTAAAGAAGTAATGGTAGACCAAGGAGACGGTAGTTTAAGAAGGTCTGCAAGATCTGAAGCTTTTGATGATTTAACAAGATCTGATTCTAGAAGAGAGTACTATCAATTCGATGCTAATTTAGAATATAAAAATTCTTTTGGTAATCACAATTTTAGTGTTTTGGTTGGGGGGCAACAAGAATTTAATGAGTTTAAGTCTCTTAGAGCAAACAGAAGAGATTTGTTCAGTGTAGATTTCCCCGTGTTAAGTAATGCATTCGGAGATACTTTTTCTTTAACCGAAGATTACAACCAATGGGCTACACGTGGTTTTTATGGGCGTATTAGCTATAATTACAAAAGTATTTACCTTTTGGACATTAATTCTAGGTACGATGCTTCGTCACGTTATAAAAAAGATATAAGATGGGCTTATTTCCCGTCACTATCTGCAGGGTATAATATTGCCAAAGAAAATTATTGGCCTATAAAAGATATTGTAAATACCTTTAAAATAACTGGTTCATGGGGTAAATTAGGAAACCAAGGAACCGGTACTTCTAATGCAGCTTTATACACCTATTCTCCGGTATTTGGCACAGGGAAAACAACCGCTATATTAGAAGGAGGCCAACAGCCTTATGTAACTCCTTCTGGTATTGTTAGCGAGAGTTTAACATGGGAAAAACCAGAATCTATTGGGTTTGGTATAGAGTTAGGGCTATTTAATAACAGATTAACTGGAAACTATAGTTGGTATCAGCGTACTGTTAAAGACCAATTAGGGCCTGCAGAGCAGTTACCACTAGTATTGGGAACTGCAGTTCCTAGGTTGAATAATGCATCTTCTGAAACAAGAGGATGGGAATTGTCGGTCGGCTGGAGAGACAATATAGGAGGGTATGGAAAAAACTCTTTACATTATAGCATAAGAGGTTCACTTTCAGACTACAAAGGCTATGTTGTTGAATATGGCCCTGGTAATTTATCAGGCAGTAGAAGTAACGGGTGGACTCCAGGACAGGTCTTTAACGAAATTTACGGCTATAGGGTGCAAGGTATTGCACAAAATGTTAATGATTTAGGAAATTGGACACCAAATAATACCAACTTTCAACATGAAGGAAACCTATTCTTTAAAGATTTAGATGGTGATGGTTTAATAAACGATGGTCAAGGAGAGGCATTTTATGCTAGAGGAGATACTGAATTATTAGGCTACTCGTATCCTAGATTTAAATACAACGTAATACTTGATTTGGAATGGAAAAACTTTAGCTTCTCCTTATTCTTGGACGGTGTAGGCAAAGAAGAACGTTTTGTTGGTAACAATCGAGCTTTAGGTCATGCTTCAGGAAACTGGCCTGGTAGAACTGCTTATGACCTTCATGGGGAATTAGGCTATTGGAATACAGAGAATAGAGATGCCTTTTTCCCGAGAACCTTTCAGGGGGGAACACTTGCTACTACTCCAAACGACAAATATTTGTTAAACCTAGCCAATCTTAGAATCAAGAATATAAGCTTGTCATATAAACTTCCATATGAGTTGCTATCTGCAGATATTTCTTTTAATTTTAATATTGAGAACGTAGGGTTTATTTACAATAAATCTTGGTTAGATATGGATCCTATACTCTTACGAAGAGGGGTAACTGGATACCCAACCTCTAGAGTAATTTCTTTTGGAGCTAATTTTGGATTTTAATACAATAACTAAAAAAGTATAAAACTTATGAAAACATATAAACTAAAAAAAATAAAATTTTTCATTATGCTTGCTGGAGTTATTACCCTAGTTGCTTGTAGTGATGATTTTTTAGACAGAGAACCCTTAGATAGCTTTAGTGAAACTAATTTCTTTAATAACAGTAATGACTTAAAAAGTTATGTGAATGGATTTTACGACCATGGACTTCTTTTAAGGCGTATGGGAAGCAAACGCCATGTTAATGAAAGTAATACAGATAATACTGTTGCGGGAAATCCAAACGGTGCCTTAAACACCCGTAACGTAAGTGGTGTTCCGCCAACAGCAACAGGGTGGAATAATAATTATTCCTTTTTGAGAACTATCAATATTCTATTAGCCAATACCTATAAAGTTCCAAGAGATACAGAATCTAGGCAGTATACAGGGGAAGCCTTTTTTGCAAGAGCAATGACTTATTTTGATTTGTTGTCTACATACGGTGATGTTCCTATTATATTAGAAGCGTTATCAGATACTGATCTTGAGTTGTACAGGGCAAGAGATCCTAGAGAAAAAGTAGCGCAACAAATCCTAGTAGATTTAGATTCTGCCATTACTAACTTAAAATGGGATGCAGGCAAAGGAAGAATTAATAAAAAAGCAGCCTTGCACCTTAAAACACGTGTCGGGTTATTTGAAGGAAGCTGGGAATATTACCACGCACAAAAAGGAACGGCCTATGCCGTAACTGGTAGTGATGGGAGTACTTATTTACAAGCAGCTGTAAATGCAGGAGACGCCCTTATTGCAAAACAAGGAGCATCCATGTATATGGGAAGCCTTGTGGAAATGTTTCAAATAAAGGATGTTTCAACTATCCCTGGAGTGTTTTTTTACAGGGATTTTAGCCAAGCCACGTCCTTAACACATGATGTATATGGTACTTTTATAGAAGGGACAGGAATAGGTGTAACTAAACAATTGGTAGATCAGTTTTTAATGAGTGATGGACTTCCCGAAGATCTTTCTGCTGTAACTAATGATGACACTAGCTTACGAGCGTTAGGTCAAAATAAAGACCCTAGGTTAGGTCAGACCATTTGGACAAGACCTGTAGATGGTGCGGGTAATACCATCCGCTTTAATGATTATTTTGGAGAAGAAAATATTGCTGGACATGCATACAAAACCAGCTTTCCAGGCATTAAAATAAGCCAGCAAAGACAGCCTAGTATAACTGGATATAGACCGTGGAAAGGAAATTTAATAGATCCAACGGAATTTAGAAATGGGGAAACAGGAGATATTATTTTTAGATATGCAGAAGCGTTGCTTAATTACGCAGAAGCTAAAGCAATCTTAGGAACTATTACTCAAGGTGATTTAGATAAATCTGTCAATTTGTTAAGAAATAGAGCAGGAATGCCAAATATGAATTTAAGTACTGTTAATAGTTGGGCAACAATGTATAGTGCTACAGACGGTTATGAAGTTGGTGCTACTAATATTTTAAATGAGATACGAAGAGAAAGACGTGTAGAGTTGGCATTGGAAGGATTCAGAAGAGATGACTTAAGACGTTGGGCTGCTTTAAATGATGTTGTTAATGGTTTTAAACCTATTGGAGCGCATGCGCAAGAATTTTTAGATTATTGGAATAGTGTCAATACATTATTGGCTGATGAAGGGTTTGCTTTTAATTCCGCAGCAACTGTAGCTTTAATCCAAGGAACACAATACGGATTAGATGCCAATAACCAATACTTTAATCCGTTTTTTGATGATTCCGATTTTGGTAATGCTGGGGGAGGTGGGTATTTTGACCCTTCTAGAGATTATTTATCTCCAATTGGAACTAACGAAATTGAACTATACCAAAATAAGGGTGACGTAACACTAACACAAAATCCTGGTTATACCAATTAATAAAATTTAAATTTTAAAGATTATGAAAAAACATATAACAATAGTTCTGTTTTCTGTTGTAGCCATTTTTACTTCTTGCGAGCCTAGAGTAGAATTAGACCTAACACAATGGGGAGATCAAGCATTTATTATAGATGCCGATATTTTTTCACAAGAAGTAAGAACCGACTTTAAGCTTGCAGAATTTTACTTAGACGGAACAGAATCTACAGGAGTTAGAAGAAATCTTCTGAATACGGGAAGTATAGATATTAATGATGACACTTTTACGGTTACTTTTACTGTGCCTGCTGGTACAGATTTATCCAATACAGGGTTATTGATTGCTCACAAAAGTACTAAAGTTGAACCTCTAAATGGCTCGCCAATACCGGGTACAATTTCTGATTTAAGTGCTGGAAGTTTTAGCTATAGACTGCATTCTGCAGATGGCACTACCCATGATTGGAAGATATCCATTACAAATTAGCTTTTGATAAGGTATAAATTAGTTGAGTTTGTTAAGCTAGTTTTTTTTTAGAAGGGAGAGCCGGGAAAAAAGTCCCGGCTCTCCCTTTCATTTTGGGCAAAGAATGGTCAAAAAAACGCACATATTTTTTTTATTTTTCGGTGAGACTGATGACAAAGCCCATAGCTAATACTATAATATTGGGAACCTCATAAATTTTATATGCCAAACTACTTTTTACTACATTTTCTTTTTAATTTTTAGTGCTTTAATCCTAACCATAAATGCCCAAACCGCTCATAATAATAAATTGTTGGATGCAGCGGCATACCATAAAATTAGGGGTGGGCTGAAAAACAGCCAACTAACATTCGAAAGAAATAAAAAAGGTCGTGTTGCGTTTGTGGGTGGTTCGATTACCTACGGCGTTACAAATGACCCAGATTACATTAAATGTCATAAAGTTTTTAAAGAATAAACCTTACGATAAATGAAAAAATAATCTGGATATTCATTCGATTATTTTACTTAAATAACATATCATCTAAAAATCTAAAAATAATGACAAAATGAATTTTAATAGTAAAAAACTCGATTTTTTGACTCAATTCCCAATAGGATTAGTTTTTATGGGTTTGTTGTTTATAAACATTGGAGAAGTAGCATTATAATTCTGTTTGAAATAGAGTTAATCAAAAATGTTTTTCAATTATTAAAAGAACACAATGATTAGAATTTTTAGACTGATATCGGTATTAATATTTTTGCTTATATCAGTTTCCTGTCTGAAAATCAAGAAGAATGAACACATTGAAAACGCGACTTATAATGGTGACCCACTGGAAAAGTCTGCCTTTCTAAAAAAAGACCTTCCTTGGTTTGCACGTTATCAGTTAGGAGATGCACCAGTAGTGGGTTTTCCCGGTGAGACACCCGAAGAAAAAAAGAAACGCATGCAAAAGTGGGTAGATTCAAAATACGGTTTATTTCTGCACTGGGGGCCTCAACAAGCAGGAGGCGAATATTTACTTTCCAATGATGCTTTGGCACAATTCAATCCTACCGATTTTAATGCGGACGAATGGGTGCTTATGGCTAAAAGGTTAGGTTTCAAATATATGGTTATTACAACGAAGCACCATGCTGGCTTCTCGTTATTTGATTCAAAATATACTGATCACGACATCATAGATGCAACACCTTTCAAACGTGACCCCATCAAGGAATTGGCCGATGCTTGTACTAGACATAATTTCTTATTGGGCTTTTATTATTCCGTTTGGGATATTCATCATCCTGATTATAGTGGTGAAATAGGTAAGCCTCGGTATAAATACTACCAAGAATATATGCTCAATCAGATCAAAGAGTTATTCACTAACTATGGGCCTATATTTAGTTTATGGTTAGATGGAGAGTGGGTGAATAGCTGGACAGTAGAACGCGCAGCAGAACTTAGAAAAACCGTACGAGAACTGCAACCGAATACCATTATAGTTAACAGGTTGGGTCAGCGAAGAAAAGGTGACGGAGACTATGATTCCCCTGAAAATTATATGCCATATATAGGAAATCAAGAGGGGCCTTGGGAAGGCTGTGCAAAATTTGACGGCGGTTGGTTTTATAACGGCACCAACGACTCGAAATCTCCCGAATGGGTGCTATATAATCTCTGTTATGCGACATCTCGTGGGGGAAATTTTTTGATGAACCTTGGACCAACTCCAAAAGGACGTTTTCTTGATACAAGTATTGAGAAATTAGAGCAAGTTGGGGAATGGCTTCAGGTTAACGGAGAATCGATTTATGAAGCACAAAAAGGTCCACATTATTTGTTGGAATGGGGAACCTCTACTCAAAAAGACAATATACTGTACTATCAGGTTTTTGATTGGCCAGAAGACGGGAAATTAATTATTCCGGGTTTGAATAATATCATAAAGTCAGCTTCTTTTTTAGCAGATAAAGAAAGTAAGTCTTTGATAGTAAAAAATGAACAGGATAATGTAGTAATTACAATGCCTAAATTGGCACCATATCCGATGGCTAATGTCATTAAAGTAGAGTTGGAGTCTATACCAAAAGTTGATAATGCCGTAAGGGCTTTTAATAAAAAACTAGAGTCAACAGATTTTATGAGAGAAGTTCCCACAGGCGGGTATTTTTTTTCAGCAGGATTTGCAAACATACATGGTGAAAAACTACATTATTTCTATGGCACAGGAGCGGGAGCACAGCGGGAAAACCTAAAAGGATGGACAGAAAAGTCTGATTGGGCTGAATGGGATTTATTAGTTGAGAAAGATGAGTCTTACAGCGTAGAAATTACATATGCTAATTTAACAGAAGGAGGTGTCTTTGAATTGACTGTTGCTGGTCAGACTTTTGAACATACTGTGAAGCTTATAGCATTCAATCCAAAAGCTAAACAGTCTCCCTTAATAGTCAAATACAAAACATTTGAATTAGGTGAGGTAAACCTAAAACCAGGAAGATATAAGTTGACCATAAAACCCATAAAAATCAATGATGAAGCTAAAAAATACCATCAGGGTTTAATGACTTTTAGGGATGTAACCTTGGTTCCTAAATGAATTATCTAAAATGTTCAAAATCAATTATATTACATATCATTTTTTTAAATATTGTATTAAAAGTTATTTATCGAAATGATAGAAAAAAAGTAAAAAACTTATAAAAATGAAATTATCTCGATTATTAATCTTCTGTATAATTATAATTACTTCTTGTGAAAGTAGAGAAAGTCTACCAAAAGAAAATGAGATTAAACTCTTAAAGAATATCCCACATTCGATGGATTTAAACAATATAGGTGCAAATGGTGTTTTTACATTGGACAAACAACTACTCGTTCCAGATAGCAATGGCATCATCGCGGATATAACATTAAAGCTTCCTGAATACCATAAAGGGATGTATTACCGTCCGTTTTCATACGCACTAGCTTCGGGAAACAGGATGGAGGCGTTATGGTTTTCTGATGTTTCAGAACTGAATAATTATAAGCATCAAAAACCTAGAGAAGATGATAATATGCAATTAGGTAGTTTTATACTGCTCAAGAAAAAGAACGGCAACTATCTGGCCATCTTGCCAATAGTTTCCAAAATGGTGGGTAATACTTTTAATGTAAAAGGCACCAATTTCCATTTAAAACTGGCCACGTATGGCAAAGAGACTATAGAGGTAAAAACCCCTCTTTTGGCTTACGCTGAATCTGCAAGTCCATACGAAGCCACCCGAACCGCCTGGGCTTTGGCAAAAGAAGTTGATGGGGTAAAAGGCAATATTAATTGGCGTTCCGATAAAAAATACCCTGAAGCTTTTAAGTATCTGGGCTGGTGTTCATGGGAGCATTATAAAAAGGATATTAGCGAAGAAATCATCACCACTGCTATTAATGATATAAAATCTAGCGACCTACCCATTCGATGGGTATTGATTGACGATGGCTATTTAGATCAGGAAAATGGTCAACTGCTAACTTTTGGAGTAGATCAAAATAAATTCCCCAATGGTTGGAAACCCATTACCGATCTAAAGGATGATAAGATAAAATGGATGGGAATATGGAGAAATTTTAATGGCTATATGGGTGGTGTTTCGCCAAAAAACACCTTAGAAAACATTTCTGAACATCTTGATACAGTGCCACAAAGACGAGGGAACAGAACTGTGGTAATGGCAAAAAATTCTCAGGCATCTGCCAATGCTTTCTATGATGCAATGACTTCAGATACCAAAAACAATGGGTTTGACATCATCAAGGTTGATTTTCAGTCAAACAATTTGCAATTCAATAGAGGTAAAGAAAATCCAGTATTGGGCGTGCATTACAACAACAGGGCTTTAGAGGAGAATGTAAAAAAAAATGGCTTACAGTTATTGAATTGTATTGCTATGCAGAATTTTAATGTTTTTAACCAAACCTACAGCAATGTCATTAGGTCAAGTGTGGATTATAAAACCAATGTAGATCGGGTGGATTTAACCATAGTCCAGAATTTCACTAATGCTTTTTGGCTGGGTCATGTTCATTGGCTAGATCAGGATATGTTTCACACTAGTTATAAAGAAACCGCTCGTTTAATGGCGGTATCAAGGGCCATTTCAGGAGGACCCATTTATTTGTCAGATGAAACCAAAAATATTGACGACACCTATTTGAAACCACTCATGTACGAAGATGGTGAAATTATTGGTACATTGGCACCTGGTGTACCGCTACCGGAAAGTCTTCAATATGACCCTTATGTTGATAATCAGGCATTTAAGGTAGTGGCTCCACTTAAGAATAAAACTGCTATTATAATGGCGGTTAATTTGAACAGGGATACTGTAGTAAAAGCTTCTATTTCACTCAGTGATTATCCATATGCGGCGGGAATGATACAACCCTATGAAGGACTTTGGAAGGTTCCAGAAGAAGGTCTCTTGCTTTATGATAGCTATAACAAAACAGCAGAAAGGCTAAATAAGGATTTTGAATTTGAATTAAAAACCAGAGAAGAGCGATTGTTCCAGTTGAGTCCTATTATCGAAGGTTGGTCGGTGATAGGCAGAACAGATAAATACTTATCCGCTGCTACGGTAGAAATAAAATCCATTTCTAAAGATGAAATTATCTGTATTATGAAAGAATCAGGGCCATTAACAATATGGAGTGAAAGTGGAATGCCGAAAACGGAAGTAGCCTCCTTTGAGTCTTTGGGTAACAATCTATATTTAGCAGAGTTTCTTGTTGTATTAGGAGAGAAAGAAATAATTATTAAGCGATAAGGAAAAGGAAGGTGATTTTTTTACAATGGGACTAATGAAAAATATAATGATAAAAACAATTGTATGTATTCTAATGTTGGCTTCAACAATGTTCTACTGCCAACAAAAGATAACAGAGAGATTTTGAAAAAGAACTTGGTGTTGGGAAGGAGTTCAGTAATCAATGTAGGCCAGCTGGATATGTAGGTAATCCTAAACCGCTTAGCCAATAGAATTATTAAGATCGTTTTATTTTGGTATTGGAAAGGAATGATTAAACCTGGAACAGTATCAAACCAAATGGTAAGCAACTATGATTTTTTAAATACGTTAGCAGAAATAGTAGAAGGTAAAACAATAATAAATAAAGATGGTGTTTCCTATGCAAAAACTCTTTTTGGAGGAAAAAGCAAGGAAAGAGATTTTACGGTTTATTCGTCTGTAATGGGACCTGCATTAGTAACCAAAAAAGGATGGAAACTGCGTTATTTTCTAAAAAAAGATAGATTTCAACTTTATTTTTTACCTAATGGCTATAAAGAAGAAAACGATTTGTCATCTAAATATTTGAAGAAAACAGACTCGCTAAAACAAATTCTTTTTAAGGCCTGTGGTAATAATTGGAAAAATGGTTTTGGTCGAATAAAGTTAAAATTTAAGAACCAAAACGTAATTTTTTATATAACACAATTTAATTAGATGTTTTTTTAATGTAACATGAATTGTGACATTTTAACACCATTGTTGCAACAACTGTACCCCATTTATTGTTTAGGTTTTAGATAATTTGCATAAAATAATCATCAACCATTTGAAATAAACTAAACATGAAAAATTTTCCATTGTTACTTATATCCACTCTTCTTTTTATAAGTTGCAGTAAAACAGATTCAGACAATGATGTAAAAGACAATGTTGAATTGAATTTTACTCAATTTGAGGCTACACTCTCTTCGGGAAAAAAATCTATTGGAGTTATAGATGAAATAAACAAACAAATATCATTGCCAAATATAACAGATCCTTTAGAAATTGTTTCTGTTATTTATAGGTATTCAGATGCAGTTTCAATAATAACGCCAAATCCAGACACAAGAATTGGTAAATGGGAACTTATAGAAAAATTTAGACTTCATTCTGGTGAAAACTACGAAGAATATACCGTAGAAATTGTTGATTTTGAAGAACCAACGTATAATCAAGCTACTATAGCACCGCTAGAAACTTTTGGAACTACTATAAAATATCATATGATAGATCTAAATGAAGATCCTACAGATATAACTGTTGCCAAAGCAAATGTTGGTTTTAACGAAAAAGGAATGAACGGTATTCGTTTTCCGCTTTATTGTGGTGATAAATTTGGAGGACATCCTTCTGAAGGAGTTGTTTTAGAAGATGTTTATATAAAACCTTTAACTTCTTTAGAGAATGCAAAGGCTGCTTATAGTGGAAGCGAACCTTTTATGATTTTTTTAGGGATTAAAGTACTTACCTCTAATAAAGCAGAGATGTTTCCAGATTGGGTAACAACAGATAAAGATGATATCCCTAACCCTGAAAAATATGCGCAATTAATAGTTGATTTTATCACATTTATGGATAAAAAAGGACATACAATTAATGCTTTTGCTTTCGATAAAGAAAGTGTTAGAATGGGGATTGATGATTTTAAAATAGCGGTAGATACGTTAAGAGCAAGAACAGCAAGACTTGGTTTTGTAGTACCTAAAATTGTAGCTCCAGAATTATTAGATCCTCAAGGGGATAAGCCTTCTGGTTATATGAATACATTGTACAATAAAGGATTTCAAGACAGATATGATATTTTTGGTAACCACTATTATCAAAGAGACCATACAGAAGATGGTTTTGCTAAATTAAAATATGAATTCGATTTAGCACAAAGTGACAAAGCACGTTCGCAATGGGCTACTGAACCACATTGGAATGGTGACCCAGATGTTTGGGTAGCTGAAACAGCTATTGGTGCTATGTTTGATCACACAGATCTAGGGTTAGAAGCATTTATGTGGTGGGATTACCCAATAACAGGAGGTGTTAAACCTAAACAATCTATTATGAGAGCCTATTCAGATGCCATACATAGATCTACTCCAATTAGAATGATAGATCATGATGGAGAAGAAACCTTTACAAAAGGAAAATTGCATACGCGAGCTTACATAAGAGGCAACGAAGTAAATGTATTTTTAATCAATGTTGTAAATCCAAATATAGCTGGTTTAGTACCTATTTCTTATGAAGATTATGTTGTTGGAGTTTTAGATGATTTTAAAATTGATGGAAATGTAATTGTTAGACAATGGAGAGATGATATTTCCGTTGAAGGAGAATATAGTTCTATCGAACCTGTATCAGATAATCAACTTCTTTTAGACATACCAACAGGGTCATTTATTCAGCTTACATTTGAAATTACAAATTAAAGTAAGATTGAAGAAAAACATAACAACCACTTTTTTAATTATTACAGTTTTCTCTATTATTTTTACTTCTTGTATAAAGGAAACAGAGGTTCCTACTGCAATGTCTGATCATTGGAAATTTATTGGAGAAGCAGTAAATGAATCGGGTTATGATATTTGGGGAAGTTCTCCAATAAGAGATGAACAAGGGAATGTGCATCTTTTTTCTGCAAGATGGTCTTCAGAAACACCTTTTAAAAAAGCTTGGAGGTACAATAGTGAAATTGCCCATTATGTATCCAAAAGCCCTGAAGGGCCATTTAAATTTGTAGAAGTTGTAGCACAGGGAAAAGGAGATCCTAAATGGAATGCTGCTGGTTTTCACAACCCAAGTATAAAAAAGATTGATGATAAATATGTGTTGATATTTATAGCCAATGATGGTGCAGAAAACCATGGACCAAGTCAAAGAATAGGAATGCTTGTAAGTGATAGCCTTAACGGTCCTTGGATAGAAACCAAATAAGGATGAACCTTTGTTAAGTCCGCCTAAAGATGCATCTATTTGGTGTTATGATAGTGGTCTTGGTGTTAATAATCCGGGGCTCATAAAACACGCTAACGGTAAATATTATTTGTACTTTAAAGCGATGGCAGGCCCTAAAGAAAAAGGAGCAAAAGTAAGTATGGGAGTTGCTATTTCAGAAAAATTAGAAGGCCCATATAGTATTCAACCTAAACCAATTACAACAAACCAGGTTAGAATAGAGGATGGGTATGCCTTTATATGGAAAGATAAAATTTGCTTGTTAACTACAGATAATCATGGAATTTTAGAAAAAGGAGGTGGTTTACTTTGGGTATCTAAAGATGGCCTTAAATTTAATGCAGAACCTATATCTGGATTCCACAATTTTAAAAACTTTTATTTAAAGGGAAATATTCCTGCAATAGCCAACGAACGTTATGGTAAAAATGTAAAGTTCGAAAGACCACAATTGCTAATGAATGCTAATAATGAACCCGAATATCTTTATTGTCCTAGTGGAGTAGCTTTAGATGGTAGTGATGGTACAAACAGTTATGTATTAAAATATCAGTAACTAATCAGTATCTAATATAGTTGTTTTTAAGGCATGACAAAAAGGCTTTGAAAAATATTGTTTTCATGTCATATAGGCGGCAAGTATATTGGTTTAATGCCTTTTGCTTTTGTACTTTCATG
>Ga0314771_100140_pt1 | contig 20485 bp, 15 predicted proteins | sample MetaGCB42018_FD_204522 | JGI IMG/M metagenome (GOLD analysis project Ga0314771, IMG submission 204522) | Cryopeg brine microbial communities from Beaufort Sea near Barrow, Alaska, United States - CB4 2018 | ecosystem: Environmental > Aquatic > Marine > Coastal | place: USA: Alaska | collected...
GGCGATAGGGGGTGAGACAAGTAGCGCTGTGAACTTCCCAACGTTACCAGCAGCACGAAAGGCGCTGGAGCGGGCAAATAGATGTTAACGTTTTAAAGAGCTGTCCATATGAGGTTGACATGTTCCGCATCCCGAAATTCGCCCCCGATGACATCAACATCACGTTGTTAGGCCCTGGCGTGACGCATGTGGCGATCACGAACAAAATGATCGAGTAGTAATCGAGGCTCTGCATCGTCATGCTCCATCGATCAGCGTCAGCGGCGCCAGTTGCGGAGCTGTATAGGGCATATCATCCCAAGGCGTCGAGGTGTATTACAGATACAGTAGTGATGAATTTTTTAAATACAGACTGCCTTTTTTTGTATAAAAATTTCAAAAAACCCCCTATCTGTCGCTTTTCAAGCAACAGACGAAAAGCTACAGTCAGAGCTATGACTCTTTATCTGAACCTCGCCGAATCCATCAGCAGCCGCATTGAGCAGGGCCTGTACGGGCCTGGCGAGCGCCTACCCTCTGTACACCGCCCTTAGCCATGAGCACGGTGTCAGCCTGACAACCGTGCAACAGGCCTACCGTGTATTGGAATGTTCCGGGCTGGCGATACCGCGCGCCAGGTCGGGCTACTTCGTTCCTGCCGACAGGCGAGTGGCGCCATTACCGCAAATGGACCGTCCGATCTTGCGGCCGGTGAACATTTCCCAATGGGACATGGTTCGGGAGCTGATGCGCTTCGATCAGAGTACCAGTACCGTTCAGTTGGGTTGCGGCATGCCGGATGTAACCGCGCCCACCCTCAAGCCGCTGCTGACCACAATGGCCCGTATCAGCCGGCGCAGTGACAGCGCAAGCCTGCAGTACAACCACATCCAGGGCGTATTGGCATTGCGTGAACAAATCGCTCGGCTGTCCATTGATTCGGGCTGCAGCCTGACCCCGGCCGACATAATCGTCACCAGCGGTTGCCAGGAAGCCCTGTCTACCGCCATACGCGCGGTTTGCGTGCCCGGCGACATCGTTGCCATTGCCTCGCCGAGCTACCACGGCATCACGCAAATTCTCAAGGCCGCCGACCTCAAGGCACTGGAGATTCCCACTGACCCTGTCACTGGCATCAACCTGGAAGCCTTGGAAATGGCCATGGAGCAATGGCCGATCAAAGTTATCCAATTGACTGCCAACTGTAACAACCCCCTGGGCTACATCATGCCCGACGATCGCAAGCTCAAGCTTGTCCGCCTGGCCCAGCGTTTTGACGTGCCGATCATTGAAGACGATATCTATGGTGATCTATCATATCGCTATCCGCGGCCGCGCTCACTGAAGTCCTTTGATGAGGACAATCGGATTCTGCTGTGCAGTTCATTTTCCAAGACAGTGGCACCCGGCCTTCGGGTCGGCTGGATCGCCCCGGGACGCTACCTGCCACAGGTGCTGCACATGAAATACATTGGCTCGGGCGCCACGGCGACACAACCCCCGTTAGCGGTTGCCGAATTCATCGCCAAGGGCAATTACCTCCAGCACCTGCGCCGTATGTGCAAACAATACAAGCGCAACGGCGACCTGATGAGCGAATGGGTCAACCGCTATTTCCCGGCGGGCACCCGAGTCAGCCAACCCCAAGGGGGGTTTACGCTGTGGATCGAGCTGTCGGAAGAGTTCGACAGCTATGCCCTCAATCGCCTGTTGGAAGCCCAGAACGTACAAGTGGCGAGCGGCAATATTTTCTCGGCGGCGGGAAAATATCGTAACTGCATTCGGATGAACTTCGCCAACCTGCCCACTCGCAAAATGGAGATGGCGGTGCTGAAGGTCGGTCGGACCATCGGCCAACTCATGGAGCAGGAGCCGAGCGACCTCCGCGTCGGGACAGCAGGAACAACAATAGCGGCGAATACCTGACCTGTGGCAAGCGGCCTTTCCACAAGTACGAAATGCACGCTCAACTACATGGTATTGCAGCCACGCGATCGAGGTTTCATGTTGGGCGTGCCTAATGTTCTGAGTTAGAAATTTGCCCCTCTGAAAATGGGGGGACTACCGGCCCATCTCTATACCCTGGTGAATTTCCCAGCACCATAGATCAGGGCCTGGCATAGCCGCCGCGAGATATCCTGCCAACGCTGCTGAAGCGCTTCCTGCAGCGCTTCCTGTAGCGAGGTCTTCACGAACCCCACCTTCTGTCGAGAACATGCGACTGCGTAGCAAGCCCAGGGCGAAGGTTGCGCATTCGCACCATGTCGCACGAATCGCTGAGTAACGTCACGTATCGCGAAGGAGTTTGCGGAATTGTGCCGGCGTTCGGCCGGTCTGATTACGGAAAACGCGGGTCAGATGGCTCTGGCTCGAAAAGCCACAATCAACGGCAATTTCTGCAATCGGTGTGTCCGAGCGCAGCCGCTGCTTCGCACGACGTACTCGCTGCCCGGTAATCCACGCGTGGGGTGGGTAACCACGCACGAGACGGAACATCCGATGAAAGTGAAACTCGGACATGTTAGCCAGCAGCGCAAGGTCATTAAGATGAATGGTCGTGGCGAGATAGGCTTCGATATAATCCTCCACTCGGCGCAATACATGAGGCGCGAGACCCCCGAGGAGGCGTGCCTTGCGACCTGGAAGCACCCCGATCAGATCCGTCAGTGCGCCTTCCGCGTGAAGGATGTTGTTCGACATTGCGGCGCGGGCGAGTTCGGCAAGCGGTTGCGCGACGTTTGGCTTATCGACGAAGTTGGCCTCGATGAGATCAAGCTGGCGGGCGTCGCAGTCATGGGTTTCTGAAAACATACTGCGCAGCCTTTCGTCTGAAAGGTAGAGATGAACGAATCGGAACCGTTTGGTGATCTCCCACTCCGAACTTTGTCCCGCAGGCATGATGCAGACTGCGCCGGGCCATCCGGATACCTTGCCAGCATCAAGCCGTCGGGTTCCTGTCCCACCCTTCAGGTACAGACTGAGGGTATGATTATGCGGTGCTTCGTATCGTACGTGATCGTTCTGGTTTTCCCAGATTGCGACACTGCACCCCGCGCCCAGGCTCATCTTGGTGGCGAGATTTGCGGCGTTTGAGCGGCCAAGGAAATGTTCAACTGTTCGAAGCATGATTCAAGCTTACCAAAGCATAATCGCAATGGGTTAATTCATAAAAAAATACCGCAAGAATGTGCAAAACTCGAATACGAAAAGAGGTTAGCGTAGTGCCATCAAGAGAAAGTTGAAGGCCTACTATGAACAATATAACGCTGTTTATAACCACTGTTCTCATTTGGGGGACTACCTGGATCGGTATCGCGGCACAGATCGGTGAGGTACCGATCATCGTGTCCATCTTTTTCCGTTTCGCGCTGGCTGGGCTGATCATGCTGGCTGGGCTCGCGCTGATGCGGCGGCTTAAGCGCCCGACCATCTGGCGTTTCGTTGTTCTTCAGGCCCTTTGCCTATTCTGTTTCAATTTCATCGGTCTTTACAAAGCCTCCGCGCTGATCCCGTCGGGGCTGGTGTCGATTGTCTTCTCGCTGGCGTCAATCTTCAATGCGATCAACGCACGGTTGTTCTTTAGCGATCGGATCACCGTGCAGACGATCCTTGCCGGCAGCGTAGGCGCGACCGGATTGGTGCTAATCTTCTGGGCCGACCTCGTTGCCAGCTTCGACATCGCCACGCTTCAGGGAATCGGCTGGGCCACGTTTGGAACGCTGATGTTCTCTTTCGGGAATATGGCATCGCGGCGAAACAGCGGCCTGGGCATCACACCGGTCAGCGCCAACAGCTGGGGCATGGGCATCGGTGCACTCGCACTGATGGGTTTAATCCTGGCGAGCGGGCAGCCAGTGATCCTCTCGACGAAGCCGGTTTACTGGATGGCGCTGGTCTATCTTGCGATGATCGGGTCAGTGGTCGGCTTCACCACCTACCTCGTGCTTGTTGCACGGATCGGATCAGCACGGGCGGGCTATGCGACCGCGTTATTCCCGATCGTCGCACTCGCAATCTCGACCGTGTTCGAAGGCTACAACTGGACACCACCCGCCATGATCGGGGTCGCCCTGATCCTTGTAGGGAACGTGATCATGTTCTGGCGTCCCCGCAAGCGCGGCATCGACGAGCTTTCAAGAACGCCCGGACATCCGGTGACGCCCACCCAGGCGGTGGCAGTGATCCGGGAAGACGCAATTCGCTAATACAGACGAGGGGCTAGTCGGCGATTGATCGTCGGAGCCAAGTTGCTCCTCTACGTGACAGCCGAATGATCATAGAGTATTCCTAGTTTGGTACGGTTTCTTCGCCACTAATCGCTAAACTCGGGCTGCCCTTGGCTAAGTGGAGCATAACGGCATCGTATAGTTGGCCGCATATAGCGTTACTGCTTTTGTTTGGGCTTGCTAGTTTCACGTTCAAAGATGGCAGCCGTGGGAGCCAGTGCTGACTATCAAGAACTTTGAGCGTGGAAGGTATTGTCGATCTGGGCAGTGCAGAAATTACGGCTCCGCTTTCCACCGCCGCCACAAGCCCCCCATAGCTGTAGGTCTCGAACTCAACTCGATACTCACGTCTCGCACCTTTGAGCGCACTGAGCATGATTTCTCTGTCAGGACAGCCGTTCTCAAACAAAGCTACGGGCACCGTATTTTGTTGCCAAGCTAACGATTGTCTGGCACATACCCATTCTAACGGTTCGACCCTGATGGGCTCTGCGTTGATGTCAGAAGGACAATGCTGAGCCAGAGCAATATCGAACTCCCCTTTTTTATAACGCTCCCAGATACCGGTGCTAAAGCTGCAATCCAAAGTGACTTGCACGTTGGAAAACTGGCATTTCCAATGCTCAAGTAGTCCTGGTAATAGACAACTTGCATAACAATCGGTGGTGGCGAATCGAATGATTTGTCGGCCAACGGTGTTCTGCGTCAACCACAACTCAGCTTCATCGTTTGCGGTGACAACCTTTTGCGCCCTCAGGTAGAAGGCCATGCCTTTTTCAGTGAGGGTGACGCCATTCGGATTCCGTTGAAGCAACGGCGCGCCAACCTGGCGCTCAAGCTGCTGAACTTGCCAACTGACAGTAGACTGGGCCAGGAAGAGTCTCTCTCCCGCCCGCGAAAAACCGCCCGTATCTGCAACATATATAAATGTGCGTAGCTGATCCAAACTCCATTTCATTTTGATGCCTCCTATGGCCGGCTCGTCTCAGCTGCCTAATGTGCGCATATTGGGGGAGGGCAGAAGCGGCAATCGAATGAATAAAAAGGAACTCTGATTGAGTATCGAATAAGTTGATACCCCCAGACAAGTTTTTTCGTTTCCAACTTACCTGTGTCCCTTTGTACGCTCTGCCCCACTTGCTCTGGAAACAAACACATGGAAGCGACTATGACAATGATGACGAGTTCCCTTGGCAACAGAAGTTTGGGCGGAGTTGCTCACGCAGATCTCTCAAAAATGCTCCCCCCTCAATGTTATACCCAGGGCGAATGGTTTGAACGCGAACTGCATGCTATTCATTTTCCAGCATGGCATTTTGTCTGCTTGTCGTCTTCTATTCCTGATACCGGAAGTTTTGTAACACGTCGGTTCTTGGAACGCAGTGTCATCGTTGTTCGTAGTGAAGACGGTACAATCAGAGCATTTCTGAACACCTGTAGGCATCGGGCAGCTCCTTTAACAACACAAAAATGTGGGAAAAACGCCCAGTTTAAATGCCCTTTTCATGAGTGGACTTATGACACATCTGGCAATTTGATAAGCGCTCCCGGTTTGGGAGGGTGCGTGACTAAAAGTGACCTTCCAGGGCTAAACCTCAATTTGGTGAGCGTTCAATGTGAAGTCACAGCAGGCTTGGTGTTCATTAACCTGAATGACGAAAACGAGGTCCCGCTTGACGCCTATCTCGGCAACTACATCGACAAAGTCGCCCTCCCACACCAAATCCAGAGAATGCACTGTGTTCAAGAAAAGGCTTACACACTGACGACGAACTGGAAGCTGTACATTGAGGTAGATATGGAAACCCTCCATACGAACTTCATCCACAGTCGGTCGATTGGCAGTCAACCGGTTAGGCCGATAGAGCACGATCACAATTGGTTTGGTGTCTACCATAAAAATTCGCTTTCGCCAGCGCTATTCCCTGAAAAGCGCAACCTCGCCTTTTCACCACCCCGTGACATTATTGGCGAAGCCGCAGAGGGTACCCATTTCTGCGTCATTATGCCGGGCTTCTTCATTGTAACCGCACCAGAAGTCATGTGGTGGATTCAGAAGATACCCATTTCAGCCACTCGCACTAGTGTCAATGTTGGTTACGCGTTCCATGAGGAAACGCTGGCTCGAAGCGATTTCAATGATATTGCTCCGCTCTATTTCGAACGTCTTGATCAGGTGATTCTTGAGGATGATCAGATTTGCGAGTACCAACTGGAAGGATTGAGCAACCAAGTGCAGGGACACTACACACCGGTTGAACCGATTGCTGCTTACTTCTCAGCGCTCGTTGGGTCAAGACTGAGGGAAGCGGGGTATGAATAGCACTCGTCCCGTTGCTGGGGCGCCCCTTTTGATTCCGACGAGCTGGCTTAAATGGGGAGGCTGGTGCCTGCTTGTTAGCATCTTCATCAATGGCTTCTTTTTCCGTTTCGCACCCGCGACATTGTCAGGGAGTATGCAGCAAGAGCTCAGTTTGACAGCCACTGCACTCGGTATTGTGGCATCAATGCACTTCTGGGTTTACACACTGATGCAGGTGCCCGCTGGCATTTTTACCGACTCGGTTGGGGTACGAAATGGTGGGCTTATCGGGGGGGCTGTAACGTCGATAGGTGCTTTTTGTTTTGGTTTTGCCCCAAATCTAATGGTTTTGCTCGTGGGGTCAGCTCTGATGGGGCTTGGGTTATCTGCAGTTTTCGTCGCCCTGATGACTTACAACGCTACTTGGTTTTCCTCAGATCGCCATTCGCTCGTCATGGGCACAACTATGCTTCTGGCTGCACTGGGGAGTGTGATAGCGCAGAGCCCGACCGCGCATCTACTGAACTGGTTCAGCTGGAGAGATATTGTTCTCTTTTTTGGTGGCCTGACGTTTTTGGCCTCCGCCGGTCTTGTTGTTTTTTGTCAAGATGCCCCTAAGCGAAGACAAGAGCACTCACCGAAAGCCAAGGCAACAGTACATCAACTACTGCAGGGAAATCGGCGCGTACTGCGATCCAGCCAAGTATGGCTGCTTTTTCTTTGTGTAGCTGCCACTAATGGAACGCTCTATGCGTTTCTAGGATTGTGGGCTGCGCCACTCTTAATAGACGGCTTCGGCCTGCAACCTACACAAGCCGCACAGTATGCAACTATTGCACTTATTGTTTACGGTGTGGGCTCTTTATTTGCAGGGTGGGCAGCTGATCGTATTGGAGCGAAGAAGCCGGTAATTGTTGCGGCAGCACTGATATCGGCGACTGTATGGGGCGTAATGGCCTTTGCTGAATGGAGTCCTGGGTGGGGGGCAATGGTTCTGTTTGTACTGTTGGGACTCTCAGGAGGACAGGTAAGCGTCATTTTTGCGGCCACCAAGGAGGCGGTAGCCCTGCAGAACGTCGGGTTTGCAACAGCGCTTGTAAATATGGGCGCATTTTTGGCAGCAGCTTTGGTTCAATCGGGCTTTGGCGTAATTCTGGATATCGTGAATGTCGCAGAAAAACAAACTGGCCCAAGTCTTCAGAGTTATCAATTCGCGTTGATTCTGCCCTTAACCATAAGCGGGCTGGGGGTAATAGCATCTTTGTTTTTGAGAGACCGCACACACACATGATAGCTTCTTGGTCTTGTTCGATAACCCTTCCTACACTGGTTAGCGGCGCAGTACGAATACCAGACGGAAAACACAGCGGAAGGCTTTTGGTTCGTTACGAGACACCGTGCCCTCATTGGACTCCGCCTCGCTGGATGCGTCGAACAGGAATTGTTGACGAAATTATTGTTTGCTGTGGATTCAACTACACCATGGCGAGTATATTCGACATGGAGCGTGTCCGTCCGGAATGCGATAAGGCCGGTAAATATTGCCTGCTCAACTCAAGATGGGAATCCATTAACGAACCCAATTTATACTTCATTGGTGCCCCGACGCGCATAAATGATCCAGACGCTGCATCCGGCTTCGTCCATGGGTTCCGCTGCAACATACAGGCACTTGGTCATCTCATCGCCGAACAGCAGGGCATGCCACTTGAGCCCCTATTCGTATGCACACTACCATCGAACGAAGCTTCGAGTGGGCTTACCTCTCTCGCCGAATACCTGGTCAGTATGGTTAGTACTACAATGCCATTGTTCGAGCTTTACAGTTATTTCGGCAGCATGGTTACGTTCGAACGCGATGATGGCACCGGTGCTGTACATGTCAAGGTTTGGCCACCATTTCCACGTCAATATAATCGAGAGCGATGGGATGGGACCAAAACTTACGTAGAGGTTGTGTTCGAGTACGGTTTCTCTCGCTATGGTGATGGGACGCTGCCAACACATTACTTTACGCTTCCCGCAGATCATTTTGATTCATCCAGAAGTGTTTATATCCACCCTGTTTTCCACGTCTTCCGTGACGGCGTCGAAGTGGACCAGTTCCATATACAGGAGAGCTTGATAGGCCGGTGGGATCTCGACGACTACGTAGATGAGGAAACCAACCCGGATCAATATAAGAATGTTGCTTTCAACGCTTGTGCGTGTGCGCTTGGGCTTAATGAGCGGCGAAGCATGCTGCCCGTGTTAGATGAATTTTTAGATAATTGCTATCCGCTAATGACCGATAAAGAGGTAGTAGAGGCGCTTAGCATACAACCGACATTGGCGTTGCTCTCGAAGGTTAACCAAATAGGGAACTGAGACAATAGGCTGCTGTCCCGATCATAAACATGATGAGCATGGGCAGCACGCATATCGGAGGTAATATTTACATGCAAGATATTGGGGTATCCGTCAGTGGGTTGCTGGGGCTAATTATAACCAGCTCGATACTCATTGCTGTACCTGGCCCAAGCATCATGCTTTTTATTGGGCAAGTTATCATGAAGGGTAGAAATCATGCGTTACGTGGTGTGATCGGCAATGCAATTGGCATGTTGAGCATTGCGGTACTTCTTTCGTTTGGACTTGGTCCTCTTATATTGAAGTCCGATTTTGCTTTGTCTGCTATCAGAATGCTGGGTGCGATCGCCTTGCTGCTTATTGGTATAGGGTATCTTGTAGCTTCGAAAGCGGCGAGTCGGGTTGCAGCCGAACAGCCAACAAGGAGAAAATCACCGCTCACTGAAGGTGTAATAGTCAGTATAACCAACCCCAAGGCTTTCATCATGTTCGGAACTATAGTTCCGAGCTTTCTCAGCGACAATCTTGCGAGCCCCACGAGCCTCCTTATCATGTACTCGATGATACCTATCGTGTTGGGAATTGTGATCGATAGCGTGTGGGTTGTAGTTGCTCACAGTGCAAGTTCCCGCCTTTTTTCCAACGCAGACGGTGTCAGAATGGTAAACCGTATCGGAGGCGGCTTAATTATTCTGATGGCCTTTATATTGGCACGCGAGGCTATTTCCGGTTTTTGGCACTAAGTGCAAGTACAGTGACAGTCTGAACTCAAACATGCTGGGCATGTCGTTGGCTCAAATGGGGCTTGACTGCCACTGCAGATTTTCGGCTCTTGGCGTAATTCAAAGAATGAGAAAATCTAAGGAAGGAGTGAATATGTACCTGAGGCGAATCCGTGTCTTGATGGAGCGGTAGAACTCCACCGCAGGCATGCTATAAAGAAAAAGCTGAATTTGGTGCAATAATTCTTCCGGCTTTTCTTCGATAACCAAGAGTCCGGCATCGCGTATTGTGTGAAAGATCGAGCCCGGTATCATCTCGTGAAAGCGCTCTCCTCTGGCGATGCGCCAATCTTTAATGCGATCAACGCACGGTTGTTCTTTGGCGATCGGATCACCGTGCAGACGATCCTTGCCGGCAGCGTGGGCGCGACCGGATTGGTGCTAATCTTCTGGACCGACCTCGTTGCCAGCTTCGACATCGCCACGCTTCAGGGAATCGGCTGGGCCACGTTTGGAACGCTGATGTTCTCTTTCGGGAATATGGCATCGCGGCGAAACAGCGGCCTGGGCATCACACCGGTCAGCGCCAACAGCTGGGGCATGGGCATCGGTGCACTCGCACTGATGGGTTTAATCCTGGCGAGCGGGCAGCCAGTGATCCTCTCGACGAAGCCGGTTTACTGGATGGCGCTGGTCTATCTTGCGATGATCGGGTCAGTGGTCGGCTTCACCACCTACCTCGTGCTTGTTGCACGGATCGGATCAGCACGGGCGGGCTATGCGACCGCGTTATTCCCGATCGTCGCACTCGCAATCTCGACCGTGTTCGAAGGCTACAACTGGACACCACCCGCCATGATCGGGGTCGCCCTGATCCTTGTAGGGAACGTGATCATGTTCTGGCGTCCCCGCAAGCGCGGCATCGACGAGCTTTCAAGAACGCCCGGACATCCGGTGACGCCCACCCAGGCGGTGGCAGTGATCCGGGAAGACGCAATTCGCTAATACAGACGAGGGGCTAGTCGGCGATTGATCGTCGGAGCCAAGTTGCTCCTCTACGTGACAGCCGAATGATCATAGAGTATTCCTAGTTTGGTACGGTTTCTTCGCCACTAATCGCTAAACTCGGGCTGCCCTTGGCTAAGTGGAGCATAACGGCATCGTATAGTTGGCCGCATATAGCGTTACTGCTTTTGTTTGGGCTTGCTAGTTTCACGTTCAAAGATGGCAGCCGTGGGAGCCAGTGCTGACTATCAAGAACTTTGAGCGTGGAAGGTATTGTCGATCTGGGCAGTGCAGAAATTACGGCTCCGCTTTCCACCGCCGCCACAAGCCCCCCATAGCTGTAGGTCTCGAACTCAACTCGATACTCACGTCTCGCACCTTTGAGCGCACTGAGCATGATTTCTCTGTCAGGACAGCCGTTCTCAAACAAAGCTACGGGCACCGTATTTTGTTGCCAAGCTAACGATTGTCTGGCACATACCCATTCTAACGGTTCGACCCTGATGGGCTCTGCGTTGATGTCAGAAGGACAATGCTGAGCCAGAGCAATATCGAACTCCCCTTTTTTATAACGCTCCCAGATACCGGTGCTAAAGCTGCAATCCAAAGTGACTTGCACGTTGGAAAACTGGCATTTCCAATGCTCAAGTAGTCCTGGTAATAGACAACTTGCATAACAATCGGTGGTGGCGAATCGAATGATTTGTCGGCCAACGGTGTTCTGCGTCAACCACAACTCAGCTTCATCGTTTGCGGTGACAACCTTTTGCGCCCTCAGGTAGAAGGCCATGCCTTTTTCAGTGAGGGTGACGCCATTCGGATTCCGTTGAAGCAACGGCGCGCCAACCTGGCGCTCAAGCTGCTGAACTTGCCAACTGACAGTAGACTGGGCCAGGAAGAGTCTCTCTCCCGCCCGCGAAAAACCGCCCGTATCTGCAACATATATAAATGTGCGTAGCTGATCCAAACTCCATTTCATTTTGATGCCTCCTATGGCCGGCTCGTCTCAGCTGCCTAATGTGCGCATATTGGGGGAGGGCAGAAGCGGCAATCGAATGAATAAAAAGGAACTCTGATTGAGTATCGAATAAGTTGATACCCCCAGACAAGTTTTTTCGTTTCCAACTTACCTGTGTCCCTTTGTACGCTCTGCCCCACTTGCTCTGGAAACAAACACATGGAAGCGACTATGACAATGATGACGAGTTCCCTTGGCAACAGAAGTTTGGGCGGAGTTGCTCACGCAGATCTCTCAAAAATGCTCCCCCCTCAATGTTATACCCAGGGCGAATGGTTTGAACGCGAACTGCATGCTATTCATTTTCCAGCATGGCATTTTGTCTGCTTGTCGTCTTCTATTCCTGATACCGGAAGTTTTGTAACACGTCGGTTCTTGGAACGCAGTGTCATCGTTGTTCGTAGTGAAGACGGTACAATCAGAGCATTTCTGAACACCTGTAGGCATCGGGCAGCTCCTTTAACAACACAAAAATGTGGGAAAAACGCCCAGTTTAAATGCCCTTTTCATGAGTGGACTTATGACACATCTGGCAATTTGATAAGCGCTCCCGGTTTGGGAGGGTGCGTGACTAAAAGTGACCTTCCAGGGCTAAACCTCAATTTGGTGAGCGTTCAATGTGAAGTCACAGCAGGCTTGGTGTTCATTAACCTGAATGACGAAAACGAGGTCCCGCTTGACGCCTATCTCGGCAACTACATCGACAAAGTCGCCCTCCCACACCAAATCCAGAGAATGCACTGTGTTCAAGAAAAGGCTTACACACTGACGACGAACTGGAAGCTGTACATTGAGGTAGATATGGAAACCCTCCATACGAACTTCATCCACAGTCGGTCGATTGGCAGTCAACCGGTTAGGCCGATAGAGCACGATCACAATTGGTTTGGTGTCTACCATAAAAATTCGCTTTCGCCAGCGCTATTCCCTGAAAAGCGCAACCTCGCCTTTTCACCACCCCGTGACATTATTGGCGAAGCCGCAGAGGGTACCCATTTCTGCGTCATTATGCCGGGCTTCTTCATTGTAACCGCACCAGAAGTCATGTGGTGGATTCAGAAGATACCCATTTCAGCCACTCGCACTAGTGTCAATGTTGGTTACGCGTTCCATGAGGAAACGCTGGCTCGAAGCGATTTCAATGATATTGCTCCGCTCTATTTCGAACGTCTTGATCAGGTGATTCTTGAGGATGATCAGATTTGCGAGTACCAACTGGAAGGATTGAGCAACCAAGTGCAGGGACACTACACACCGGTTGAACCGATTGCTGCTTACTTCTCAGCGCTCGTTGGGTCAAGACTGAGGGAAGCGGGGTATGAATAGCACTCGTCCCGTTGCTGGGGCGCCCCTTTTGATTCCGACGAGCTGGCTTAAATGGGGAGGCTGGTGCCTGCTTGTTAGCATCTTCATCAATGGCTTCTTTTTCCGTTTCGCACCCGCGACATTGTCAGGGAGTATGCAGCAAGAGCTCAGTTTGACAGCCACTGCACTCGGTATTGTGGCATCAATGCACTTCTGGGTTTACACACTGATGCAGGTGCCCGCTGGCATTTTTACCGACTCGGTTGGGGTACGAAATGGTGGGCTTATCGGGGGGGCTGTAACGTCGATAGGTGCTTTTTGTTTTGGTTTTGCCCCAAATCTAATGGTTTTGCTCGTGGGGTCAGCTCTGATGGGGCTTGGGTTATCTGCAGTTTTCGTCGCCCTGATGACTTACAACGCTACTTGGTTTTCCTCAGATCGCCATTCGCTCGTCATGGGCACAACTATGCTTCTGGCTGCACTGGGGAGTGTGATAGCGCAGAGCCCGACCGCGCATCTACTGAACTGGTTCAGCTGGAGAGATATTGTTCTCTTTTTTGGTGGCCTGACGTTTTTGGCCTCCGCCGGTCTTGTTGTTTTTTGTCAAGATGCCCCTAAGCGAAGACAAGAGCACTCACCGAAAGCCAAGGCAACAGTACATCAACTACTGCAGGGAAATCGGCGCGTACTGCGATCCAGCCAAGTATGGCTGCTTTTTCTTTGTGTAGCTGCCACTAATGGAACGCTCTATGCGTTTCTAGGATTGTGGGCTGCGCCACTCTTAATAGACGGCTTCGGCCTGCAACCTACACAAGCCGCACAGTATGCAACTATTGCACTTATTGTTTACGGTGTGGGCTCTTTATTTGCAGGGTGGGCAGCTGATCGTATTGGAGCGAAGAAGCCGGTAATTGTTGCGGCAGCACTGATATCGGCGACTGTATGGGGCGTAATGGCCTTTGCTGAATGGAGTCCTGGGTGGGGGGCAATGGTTCTGTTTGTACTGTTGGGACTCTCAGGAGGACAGGTAAGCGTCATTTTTGCGGCCACCAAGGAGGCGGTAGCCCTGCAGAACGTCGGGTTTGCAACAGCGCTTGTAAATATGGGCGCATTTTTGGCAGCAGCTTTGGTTCAATCGGGCTTTGGCGTAATTCTGGATATCGTGAATGTCGCAGAAAAACAAACTGGCCCAAGTCTTCAGAGTTATCAATTCGCGTTGATTCTGCCCTTAACCATAAGCGGGCTGGGGGTAATAGCATCTTTGTTTTTGAGAGACCGCACACACACATGATAGCTTCTTGGTCTTGTTCGATAACCCTTCCTACACTGGTTAGCGGCGCAGTACGAATACCAGACGGAAAACACAGCGGAAGGCTTTTGGTTCGTTACGAGACACCGTGCCCTCATTGGACTCCGCCTCGCTGGATGCGTCGAACAGGAATTGTTGACGAAATTATTGTTTGCTGTGGATTCAACTACACCATGGCGAGTATATTCGACATGGAGCGTGTCCGTCCGGAATGCGATAAGGCCGGTAAATATTGCCTGCTCAACTCAAGATGGGAATCCATTAACGAACCCAATTTATACTTCATTGGTGCCCCGACGCGCATAAATGATCCAGACGCTGCATCCGGCTTCGTCCATGGGTTCCGCTGCAACATACAGGCACTTGGTCATCTCATCGCCGAACAGCAGGGCATGCCACTTGAGCCCCTATTCGTATGCACACTACCATCGAACGAAGCTTCGAGTGGGCTTACCTCTCTCGCCGAATACCTGGTCAGTATGGTTAGTACTACAATGCCATTGTTCGAGCTTTACAGTTATTTCGGCAGCATGGTTACGTTCGAACGCGATGATGGCACCGGTGCTGTACATGTCAAGGTTTGGCCACCATTTCCACGTCAATATAATCGAGAGCGATGGGATGGGACCAAAACTTACGTAGAGGTTGTGTTCGAGTACGGTTTCTCTCGCTATGGTGATGGGACGCTGCCAACACATTACTTTACGCTTCCCGCAGATCATTTTGATTCATCCAGAAGTGTTTATATCCACCCTGTTTTCCACGTCTTCCGTGACGGCGTCGAAGTGGACCAGTTCCATATACAGGAGAGCTTGATAGGCCGGTGGGATCTCGACGACTACGTAGATGAGGAAACCAACCCGGATCAATATAAGAATGTTGCTTTCAACGCTTGTGCGTGTGCGCTTGGGCTTAATGAGCGGCGAAGCATGCTGCCCGTGTTAGATGAATTTTTAGATAATTGCTATCCGCTAATGACCGATAAAGAGGTAGTAGAGGCGCTTAGCATACAACCGACATTGGCGTTGCTCTCGAAGGTTAACCAAATAGGGAACTGAGACAATAGGCTGCTGTCCCGATCATAAACATGATGAGCATGGGCAGCACGCATATCGGAGGTAATATTTACATGCAAGATATTGGGGTATCCGTCAGTGGGTTGCTGGGGCTAATTATAACCAGCTCGATACTCATTGCTGTACCTGGCCCAAGCATCATGCTTTTTATTGGGCAAGTTATCATGAAGGGTAGAAATCATGCGTTACGTGGTGTGATCGGCAATGCAATTGGCATGTTGAGCATTGCGGTACTTCTTTCGTTTGGACTTGGTCCTCTTATATTGAAGTCCGATTTTGCTTTGTCTGCTATCAGAATGCTGGGTGCGATCGCCTTGCTGCTTATTGGTATAGGGTATCTTGTAGCTTCGAAAGCGGCGAGTCGGGTTGCAGCCGAACAGCCAACAAGGAGAAAATCACCGCTCACTGAAGGTGTAATAGTCAGTATAACCAACCCCAAGGCTTTCATCATGTTCGGAACTATAGTTCCGAGCTTTCTCAGCGACAATCTTGCGAGCCCCACGAGCCTCCTTATCATGTACTCGATGATACCTATCGTGTTGGGAATTGTGATCGATAGCGTGTGGGTTGTAGTTGCTCACAGTGCAAGTTCCCGCCTTTTTTCCAACGCAGACGGTGTCAGAATGGTAAACCGTATCGGAGGCGGCTTAATTATTCTGATGGCCTTTATATTGGCACGCGAGGCTATTTCCGGTTTTTGGCACTAAGTGCAAGTACAGTGACAGTCTGAACTCAAACATGCTGGGCATGTCGTTGGCTCAAATGGGGCTTGACTGCCACTGCAGATTTTCGGCTCTTGGCGTAATTCAAAGAATGAGAAAATCTAAGGAAGGAGTGAATATGTACCTGAGGCGAATCCGTGTCTTGATGGAGCGGTAGAACTCCACCGCAGGCATGCTATAAAGAAAAAGCTGAATTTGGTGCAATAATTCTTCCGGCTTTTCTTCGATAACCAAGAGTCCGGCATCGCGTATTGTGTGAAAGATCGAGCCCGGTATCATCTCGTGAAAGCGCTCTCCTCTGGCGATGCGCCAATCTTTAATGCGATCAACGCACGGTTGTTCTTTGGCGATCGGATCACCGTGCAGACGATCCTTGCCGGCAGCGTGGGCGCGACCGGATTGGTGCTAATCTTCTGGACCGACCTCGTTGCCAGCTTCGACATCGCCACGCTTCAGGGAATCGGCTGGGCCACGTTTGGAACGCTGATGTTCTCTTTCGGGAATATGGCATCGCGGCGAAACAGCGGCCTGGGCATCACATCTGTCAGCGCCAACAGCTGGGGCATGGGCATCGGTGCGCTCGCACTATTGGGCTTCATCTTGGCGAGCAGGTAGGTGGTAGGCTTTACCACCTACCTCGTGTATTCGGCGTCAACTATCCTGTGCGGTCCGCGATTGCCGAGTTTCCTTCAAAAGGCTTTTCGGCAAATACGTCGATCTGATAAATGGGCAACGTTATACTTTCACCGTCTATAAAAATAGTGCTAAGCGCAGTGGATTGCTTAAATAAACCTGCTAATACGACTTGTTGTACTGAATTAAGGATTAAAATAGCGAGCGACCAGTATGGAACTCGGAGGGATTACCCCCTAACAGAAACCCGCCATGGTGGCTTGGCGTTGACTTCTGAGTCCCGCTGCAAATGGGGTGATAACTGCTTACTTTCTTGGTTTTCGGCGAAAAATTCGATTATCGCACTTTCGACAGCTCTAATGGGATCGCCAGAATTTGTGTAATTGGCTGCTATGGAAATATCTACGTTACCCAGCTTAGGGAGAGTGCCAATGTTATCCAGGATGGACACGCCTTCCCCTAAAGCAATGTATGGGATGGCTGATATGGCAAAGCTATGCTCCACCGCTGAGAGTACGCCTGCCAGAGACGAGGCTGAGAAAGCTACTTCATACTCCAATCCGAAATTGTCCAACGCGCTCGTTATTAATGAACGATCAGAGCATCCCGTGGTGAAGCACGCTATTTTTAATTGCTCTGCCTCCCAGCAAAAATGCTCGTTTGGTGCAATCCAAACCATAGGAGAGGACAACAATAATCTACTGGAGATAGTCCTAGGGCAGTTCTGGGTCAACGCAATATCAATTTCCCCAGCAGAATAAGAGCGCCATATCTGCTCGCTATATCCTGATATGACCTCTATCGATAGGTTTGGCAGTGATTTTCGGCAGGAACGGAGCAAGCGCGGCACAAAGCTAGCTAAAAACGCGTCGCTGGTGCCTATTGTGACCTTTTGCTCTGTAGCCAACCCAGACAATTCGCTTATGGCAATCTCGTTTATTTCCACAATCTCACAAGCTCTTTTCAGAAGAATCTTGCCAGCGCTTGTCAGACTCACACCTTTGCTGTGCCTCTTAAAAAGTGAGGTCCCTACCTGTTGTTCAAGCTTCTTAATTTGCCAACTGATAGCTGACTGGACGCGGTGCCGGCGCAAAGCTGCCTTCGAAAAGCTACCTAATTCGGATACCGCGATGAAGCTGCGCAAACAATCGATATCGAGATCCATCTACTTTCTCCCATGTCACGAGGCTCGATCCCATCGAGCGACTTGATAGGCCCCTATCAAATTCCTTCGCTTCTATCGTAATTCAATGATTGCTAAGTTGAAACCTCGGTTTTAATTTGGAGAAAGCAAATGTCCTCTTATATCGTTGGGAAGCTTGACCTACGTAACGTTGATTTTAGCGAAGAAATCGAGTGGCTTAACAGTTTGCCTAAAATCCATGAAGAATATGATGAATTTGCCCAAGGGCACTGAGCATAATAATCATGTGGCAAAATACTCGATTAGATTTGGCTCGTATGGCACCGTTGTTGTTTCTATTAATGTGGAGTAGTGGTGCTATTTTCGTTAAAGCGGGCCTCCAAGAAGCCTCTGTTCTCTCCTTCCTCCTGGTAAGGTCGTTGGGCGCTTTATTGGTTATGATCTTAATGGTCGTGATATTCAAAAAGGGCGAAGTTCGGAGTCTCCAATTACTGACCTGGAAATCATGGCTCAACATTGTTCTTGTGGGTATATTTCTCCAGGTTTTATATCAGGGATTTTTCTTTAGTTCAATCGCATACGGGCTCTCCCCTGGGATGCTTGCCATCGTTCTCGGCTGTCAACCATTACTGACGCCGTTACTTGCTTTTGAACGAATCGGGGTTAAGGGATACTGTGTATTGCTTTTCGGTTTCACTGGCCTGGTAATAGCCATCCTCGGGGGCGGAAAGATTGATGTGATTACCCTACCCGGAGTTATTTCTGCGCTCTTGGCCGTATTGGCAATGACAATAGGTACTATCTTGCAGAAGCGGACACACGTTAATGTTATTGGCTCAGTGCTCGCTCAATATTGTGTTTCCTCATTTGTATTTACAATGGCAGTTTTACTTTTTAGTTTCGAAGTCAATCCAAGTCTTCAGTTTGTCTTTTCGGCTATTTGGATGATTCTAGTCGTTTCAGTGGGTGCGATACTGCTGCTGGTTTTTATGCTCAACAATGATAAGGCTAGTAAGGTTGCAGCTCTATTTTTCTTAGTTCCAGTAATCACTTATACCCTAGATTATTTGGTATATGACACGCCGGTAACACTCATGACATTTGGTGGTGGAATTATGGTGGTCGCTTCATTGTTAATGTACCGAAAAATTGCCTAGTAACCGAAAATTCTCGAATGCAGCTTGACCATTGTAATGTCAAGTGGAAACGGTTCATGCAATGCCAATAGCATTTCTCGTGAACTCCAAGATAGCACTCTTCTCCACTTTCACTTAGGAGTTCCGTGCCCTAACTAAAAATTCATGACTTGATCCTATTTTGCGTACTCGGTCATGTGAGCACTTTATATTTCGTTCGACCTATAAAGGAGTGGAAACCATGGATTTGATAGGAACACTGGACTCTCCTTATGTCAGGCGTGTTGCCATCTCTCTCGAGTATTACGGCATCCGATACCGACATAAGCCCATCTCAGTATTTGATTCGTTTGACGAGTTCGCAAAAATAAATCCTGTCGTAAAAGCGCCAACAATTGTTCTTGATGATGGTGGTGTTCTGCTCGACTCAAGTCTGATCCTCGATTACTTCGAACGACAAAACCATACGGGGCGCCGCCTGATGCCAGACGAGCCATTAAAACAGGCGCGTGCGGTGCGAACAATCGGACTTGCTCTTGCAGCCTGCGAAAAGGCTATTCAAATTATCTACGAGAGAAAAATGCGTCCATTGGACAAACAATATGAACCGTGGGTGGATCGTATTACCGCACAACTTTTGGCGGCTTTTCGTGAACTTGATTACGAAATAGATAGCTCAAAACCATCGACAGACTGCTCTATTGAGCAAGCTGGAATCACCGTCGCTGTGGCGTGGTCTTTTAGTCAACGAATGTTGGGCGATATTGTCGTGGAAAAGCAATTTCAAAATATCAACGCATATGTGAGGGCTATCGAAAAACTACATGTATTTCAAACGATCCCGCTTTGTTCCACCCACAACATCGAAAGGGCGAAGAGAAAGGAAGCGCGTTTCAGACAGGCGCTGTTTCGATCTTAATGGGCTTTCAGAGAAAAGACGATGCGGAGGCGTTCCTGAGTCAGCTGCACCAGAGGTTGGATCGCTTTGGACTGTCGCTCAACGAGGACAAGACGAAGCTCATCCGCTTTGGACGCTTTGCCCGGAGGGACTGCGCGACTGCAGGGCTACCAAAGCCTGAGTCGTTCGATTTTCTGGGGTTTACGCACAGCTGCGCAGTCCTGCGTGATAGACGGACGTTCATGTTGCTGCGGCAAACATCTGTGAGCCGCATGCGACGAACGCTGCACAGCGTCAAGGACGGGGTATACCAAACAGGCATCGGCCGCTTCCACACGGAACTGGGAAAGCTCTGGATGAAAGCGCTGCGGCGCAGAAGCCAGCGCTACTGTCTCGTGTGGGCGCGCTTCGGTCAGTTCTTGCGAGACGCGCTGTCACAACCTAGAGTTGTGCATCCTTGGCCAAACAAACGATTTGACCGTTCTGATGCTTTAGCTACCAACGCAAAAAACTGTTTCATTTAATAGAGCCTTGTGTGGATGGCCGCCGGGTTTGCCATGCTCGAATCCGGTCTGGTACGCGCCAAGAACACCACCGAAATCCTGACCAAAAACATCGCCTTGTACGCCGTCGCCTGCACCATGTACATGGTGTGCGGCTA
>Ga0314771_100141_pt1 | contig 20038 bp, 17 predicted proteins | sample MetaGCB42018_FD_204522 | JGI IMG/M metagenome (GOLD analysis project Ga0314771, IMG submission 204522) | Cryopeg brine microbial communities from Beaufort Sea near Barrow, Alaska, United States - CB4 2018 | ecosystem: Environmental > Aquatic > Marine > Coastal | place: USA: Alaska | collected...
AAACCTCTAAATAATTGGCAATAGTTTATTTAATTTTTCTGTCTCAAACCTATCTTAAATCATCATCTCGTAGCTAAATAATAATTTTCCTATGCAGGAATATATTAATAGCAAAATCAATGATTTGATACTTTAGGTATTTAATCAATAGCTTAAAGATGGTTTATACTTTTATTTAAAGACAACTTATAAATCTGCTTGCTGGTAAATAGACAAATGCTGATCGATCACTTGTTCAATTGAAAACGCCCTTTCTGCTAACTGACGTCCTGCCGTACCCATACGTACCCGAAGAGTAGTCTCTGTAACCAGCTTTTCGATAGCATCAGCCAACTCATTTTGGCTCTTAACGGCTACTAACAAACCCGTTTCATTTGCTTCTATGGCATCACGGCAGCCTGGTACATCGGTTGTAATGACCGCTCGTCCGCAAGCAGCAGCTTCAATCAGAACTTTAGGCAAACCTTCACGATAAGAAGGCAATACCACAAGATTGGAATGTCTAAAAACAGCTGCCATATCTTTTTGGTAACCCATAATACTTAAATTAGGAATAGACTTCCATAGCTCAATATCTGTGTTTTTAGCACTAGTGAGGTTACCTGGGTCTAGATCCCCGACTATCTGATAACTCGCAACTATTCCTTTGTTATTCAAAAGCTTAATAGCTTCAATATACTCCGTTAAGCCTTTATCAAACAATAAACGAGCAGCAAAAGTTACCACCGGCTTATCAGTTAGATTCTCAGGGAAAAAACTAAAAGCCGAAAGGTCTATACCAGAACCACGAATTAAGACGGTTTGCTCTGGTTTGACCGCTTTGAGATCTATAAACATCTTCTTATCATCAGGATTTTGAAAGATCACTGTGGTCTTTTTTGAGCGTAAAGCAAAGCGATATAAGCCTGTGCCAAGCTTACGCTTTAACTGTGCTTTGGCACCTTCAGCCAAAAACAAAGTCCCTAAACCTGACACAGCAGCGACGACTTGCTTCACTGGTGCAAATCGAGCAGCAATACCACCATATACAACGGGCTTAATAGTAACTGAATGAAGAACATCAGGCTTAACCTGTGTTAACAGTTTCCAAATAGCTAATAAACTCGTCGCCTCACTGAGCAGGCTACTACCACTGCGCGATAGGGGGATTTTATGATGGATAAAGCCCATGTCAGTAATTTCTGTGACTGCTTTACCGTCTCTAGTCGCTACATGTACGGTATGACCTTGCTCTTTAGCAGCCAAAGCGATAGGCAGACGATGCGATAAGAAAAACCAAGGCTCATTAACGATATATAATATTTTCAATTTAAGTCCTATCAACTTTATCGTGTGTTACTGGCTGATTCGTATGAGAAGGACGATTTTTTTTCGGCAGTAGCTTTTGGATATTACAGTCAGCACAGACAAACAATACATAGATAACCACAAAGGCATAACGATAACGGACAGCAGTACCATAATTGGCCACAACCAAGCCATATACAGACATACCTAGAGCCATAAATAGCAACCAAAAAGCCAGCTTATCAGGCCGTTTTTGCCAAGCTTGACGGGTTATTAGGAATAAAACAGCTAAGACAACTAGGTTTTCAAAGGATTGCACAAACTGTAAAGCACTGCTTGCTTCCCACGGTAACGGCTTAGCCAAGAAAGATAACCCTGAGGTCAGACCTTGGAATACAAAGTCACCTGCGCCTGTAATAAGGCTAATATCTTCGACCTTACCCCCATCTTCAACGAACATAGACACTCTAGCACTGTTAACTATAGGGATAGCAATAGGAGCAGAAATCAATAGGGCCGCTAAGCCAATAGCACTAATAACCAGTGCCTTTGTTAAACCCATACCTTTCCTAGCAACATTAAATATAAAATATAATAAAATAATCGGTCCCAAAATAAAGAAATTTTGAAATTTAATTAAATACACGGGAATAATACAAAGGGCACTTTTAAAAACCTTTGATTCACGAGCATAAACTATCGCCATAATCATAAAGAAAAATATCAAGGTTTCTCTTAAGCTTAAAGCTGTGTATAAAGCAGCACTGGGAAATAATAAATAAAACCATATAGATACATTGGTAAATATTTTTTTTACATATAGAATAAAAAACAGAATGATATAAAGGAAGGTATTGTAAAACCCCAAACTAATGATTGAAACAGGTGTTGGAAGAGGTATTAGCGCAAGTAGAGCACTAGCCTGTAAAACGTTTCCTGGATCAATTAGAGCTTCAAAAAAACCTGTATCCCCACTTCTAATACTATTGACTCCACGCCAGTATTTAAATTGGTCCGGCATATAAGAAGCACTAAATAGTACATCATTTAAAACAAACGGCAGAAAACTATGCAACACTAATATAACTTGGTACTTACGAGGAACGTTAAATATATACCCAGCCGATAGTATCAACAATAAGCATATGAGTAAGCTTGGCAATTCAAACAATCTAATTCCTAAAAAACCATAGCTATAAATCCAACTCAAGTCTGACATGCACTATCTCTATAATTTGATACGATTTTAGAAAATCTGAATTTAAGGCTTTTCTCTTTCAATACTTTAACGATGACTAGGAAGTTAATCGTTGGCTGCAACTCAAAGTGCTCTGCTAAAGACGCCAGGTCCTTCGCTAACTGTACAACTTAAGATAAGCTTCAACATTCGCTCTTAATGAGTAATTGTCAATGACACGCTCACGTGCGGAGGTTCCAATGCTAGAACGCTCGTCATCACTTAAGTCCAAAGCTTTATCGAGTGCCTGTGCCAACAAGACATTATTATTTGGTTCGACAATAGAACCACTGCAACCAACGACTTCACTAATACCACCACAATCAGTAGCAACAATAAAACGCTCACAAGCCATAGCCTCTAAAATCACCATTGGTAATCCTTCCCAAGCTGAAGACATTGCATAAATATCGGCAGCAGACATCAACTCTTTAACATCACGTCGTATACCCAAAAAACTTACATATTCTTTTATATCTAGACTCATGACCAGTTCATTGAGTTCATGTTTAAGCAGTCCATCACCAGCAATAAGAACTTTAAAATCTTGTCGAGACTCTTTCAAAAGTACGACTGCAGAAAGTAAGTTTGGATAATCTTTTGGTGTATCTAATCTTCCAACACAAAGAATCATTTTTTTATCGCCAATATATAGTTGAGCTCGCTTCTCTTCTCTAACCTTGGCGTTAAAATAAAATTTGTCAGTATCAATTCCGTTAGGAATCGCTACCATTCTATCAAGCTTAACAGCCTTCTTCCGAATATATATATCAACCGCTTCATCACTCACGTTTGTAGAAATATTTGCGAGGCTATCAGTAAATCGATATGCTAACATTCTAAGATTACCACCTTCATTAGTACTATGCACAGTAGAAATGAGCTTAGGCAACCTTATACTTAATCTTAATAGACGCGATATAATGTTTGAGTGGAACATGTGACTATGCACAACATCTGGTTCGATTTTTTTAACTAAACTTCTTAATTTTATGAATGCCCTAAAAACATCTTTAACACCGTTCATACCAATTGGTATTAACTCTATATCAGAACTCTCTGGAGAAACCATAACATCACCAGTTAAATAAGCTATTTTTACTTTATGCCCCAATTTAACGAGCTCATCAGCTAGGTTAGCTACAACATGCTCAGCACCACCCATACCGAGACCGGTGATAACAAAAATTATTTTCATGATTTACACCTAATAATGTATAAGTTTAAAACCGTATTCAACAATAAAATGTAAGATTATTACCACTTTATTAAACATGATCTTTCCTATCCATTCTATAGACCTCTTGCAAAAGTACCAGTTTATTGACTTTCACTAACGGAGTTACGAGGGCTAGCGATGACTTATGCAAGAGGTCTTATGAAAACAAGCAGATTAATCGAAAAAATGTTATAAACATTATAATATAAAATATTTTTGTATATACTTTACAGTAATAGCAGATATTATAAATTATTTGTTAATATATTATATATAATATCAAGGCACACTTAAACTCTGTACTTAAAAATTAATGACATCTTAAAACTATCAACTAACTATATTAACAGAAATCTAATACTCCTTTATATTTTTATACAATGTTTCGAGCAATATTGTTTTATCAATATAAGGCCTTGCAAGAACCCTTACTTCTTCTTTAGTCATTAACCTCATTTTCTTTGCATAAGATAATATTTCATTGAATTCTGGCTTTCCCTCTTTATAATATGGAAAGCTTTCAGGAAATATATCTCTGTGCCCAGAATATACAGGTAACCCTCCATTTAGATACTCTCTTACTTTTAATGTACATGCCTCTTTCATGTTTTTTCTTTCTAAAGCAAAAGATGATAGACCTATCCAAGACCTCTCTATAATCTCTGTCATCTCATCTTTATTTAATAGTCCATGTAGAATAACTCTATTATCTTTTTTTGCTTTAGATATATCTGCTTGATAGACCTTACCTACAATGTTCAAGATAAACTCTTCATTTGTATTTTTTAACTCGTTTAATATTAAATCTAGCCCATGCCAAGGTACGAAATCACTAGCAATGAATAAAATTTCTGGAACCACCAAATCTCTACTATCTAATAATTCAATACCATTATAAAATATACCGTTAGGGTAAGTTATTTTATTTTTAAATTTATTGTTTGTACGCTTATTTTCATAAGAAAAAATTTCGTCGGTAACACCTATAATACCGTGAGCATTTTTAATAGATAGATCCCCATACAGCCTCTCTATAGAATATTTAATTTTTGCTTTTATACTGCTATTTGATAACAACTCATAACCTTCTAAGGTATGATGAACTAAGAACACTGGTTTATTGATTTTCTTTAAAAAATAATATTCTAGCGGATTGCTAGTATTATGACGTAATAGTAATACATCAAAATCATCGATCTTACTCATTAATAATTTATAGTAAGCTAATCTTAGTAAAAACCAATTGTCAAATTTTAACTTATTAATTACCCTTTTTTTCTCATTACTATACTGTTTGCTTTTTTCCGCTACACACAAAATACTTTCCCAAGTAATCCCTAAGCTTTCTGCTGCCAACTGCTCTAAGTAGATTTGATTTACTATACCAGGAATAGGTTTTTTCGAAAGTGTGGAGTGGAGAACTCTCATAAAAAGACTCTTTATAATTGAATTAATATATAATAATGTACTTACTACGTAATTGAATTAGTTGGTTTCTGTGAATATGCTTTATCCTGTATTTCTTTTCCACTTGGTAAAGAACACCAAAAGTGTGTGGTCTCGAGGTAAGTCTTAGCTAGATAAACTAGGGCGCAAATATATAAGTAGGAGTAGTTTGACCTACCCCTAATCAACCTAATATTCCCCAAGTTATAAGTCAACATCTATTCAAACATTAAGTTTCTTTAATGTAGTACTTATCTTATTTCTCTAGGTTGAAAAACACTTTGACCAACAACATACTTCATACAAAAATTATAAATTGATGATTAATGTAAGCTTTCTTCGCTTATTTCTGCTTGTGATAGTAACCAGTCAATAGTATCTATCATACTGGCTTTGTCGATAATATTATTTAATAGAGGCTCTTTTTTTTCTGCTGTCTTTACCCATTCTAAAATGTAGTCAACTGTAGCCGCTCCTTTAATTAGATAACCTTGAGATACTAAATCGTTAAACATATGCTTATAACTTTCCTGTTCTCTTAGAGAAGGAGCTAAAGCTAAGGTGGTGACACCTAAATAAGCTGCTTCGTAGCTACACATAGATGACATAGTGATATGACCAGAGCATTGAGGTAACAAACTGGGCAGTGGAATATATGTTGATTCTTTCCAATCACAATTTTTATGAGAATTTACAAAATGTTCTATAAAATCAAGAATCTCATTATATTTTTTCGGGTTTCTATATTGTACGGGATGTAGACGAAAACGCCAGAAAATCGTATTATGAGTCATTTCTATGACTTTCTCTAGTTCCTTGTAAAACAAGCCATTATCCAATACTCCTTTAAACTGATCGAGTTCATCTATGCCTGATGCATATCCCCATTGCAACGATATTAGAATCTCTTTATTATAAGAACTCTTTGTTTTAGGAGCCCGCCATTCACTGGGTATTTGATCAAAACAGTCATCTTGAAACCTTCTTAAAAATGGATGAGGTATTTCTTTAATTACTACTCCTTTTTTTTCTAACTCTGAAAAAATTCGTGTTGATACAGGGTCTAAAGAAATGATGCATTGTGGTAGATGCTCTTTAGCCTTTTTATCCCAATTCCATTTCATAGAGGTATAACCAATACCATGAAGCAACTCTGCATGAAATACGCTTAGATTTCTAGCTGCCTCACAAATTGAATCACTACAGCCAATAGTAATCATCACTTTAGGTTTAGATAAACTTATAATACTTTCGTATAGTCGTAACTCAGGTTTTAGCCCCAAGTTGCCAAAAAGCTTTTCTATAACTTTGGCATATAGATTAGAGCGGTTAATTGCTATAGGATTACCATAACCTTTTTCGCCCACGAGTCTAGACCATGGATGAGCAATAGTCATGCAAGTGAAGCCTTTTGCTTCAATCTGATCTTTAATTGAATCTAACAATGGCGAATACGCTTGACTGTTTAACGATAAACCCCTGTTAGAATCATGACAGAATAACAAGAAGTCACTGGGTTCAATAAGTTTAGTGTGATCTTGAAGATTTATATGCTTGAGTTTATTAAAACAGGTTCTAATTCTATTTAATACTCTAGGTATCATAAAGAAACTCCGCCCATTTAAAATCATCTTCTGTATCAATATCTACTGATAACCGTGAGTTCATTACGTAAGAGTAAGTCCCTTCACTATATAGTTCACTTAATTTATCCACGTAGCTCCTTCTGAAAAAATACAGAGCCCCGTTCAATCTATAGTAAGGTCCAAGATCTTGTGTTCGTTTCATATTATGTGGCTTTATAAATCCGTCCATTGAGCCATCAAAACCAAGCTGATTACAAAACTGGATAGGGTATTCCAACTCACAGACTGACACAACTGCTTTCGCAGCTTTGTTTTTCATCAATTGCATCGCTTCTTTTATATGCTGAGCATTTCTTAGCGGTGAGGTAGGCTGAAGAATCGCTATCGTAGTCACCTCTTTGTTATGCTCTTTTTCGAACCACTCTACCAAATGGGTTACTACATCATTAGTTGTAGCGTTGTCTGTAGCAATCTCTGCTGGTCTTAGAAATGGAACCTCAGCGCCAAATGCTTTAGACACCTGTGCAATTTCATCACTATCAGTGCTTACGAATACATGGTCAAAAATATTACTTTCTAATGCTGCTTCAATAGTCCAAGCAATCAAAGGCTTATCTGATAAGAGTTTTATATTTTTACCTGGTAAACGCTTACTACCACCACGAGCAGGAATAATAGCTATATTCATAAAAGCAGACCTTTTATATCTTGCTGAGCTTTTTGATAGTCAGCCATTTGTCCAATATCTAACCAATAATCATAGGTTGTATAAATCCCTACTTTTTCTTCTTGCTCCATTCTCTGGGCAAGCAATGTAGGTAAATCTATCTTAATATTTGGCTTAACAGAGGCTACGCATTCAGGACTTAAGACATATATACCTGTGTTAATATTATAACGATAGGTTGGCTTTTCAACCATTGCAGTAATTAAATCGTCCTCGCTTTCTACTACACCAAAAGATATTTTATGTTCTAATTCCCGTACGCACATAGTGGCATCAAACTGATTTAGCTCATGACAATCCAGCAAACGCTTAAAATCCACTTTAGTTAACACGTCACCATTCATCATTATTAGTGGCAGCTTAGGTAGATTTTTTGGTAGCAAGCCTAAAGCGCCTCCAGTACCTAATGGTGCATCTTCGTGAATATAAGTAACTGTTACGTTCCACTCACTACCATCACCGAAATGATCACTAATTTGATCTGGCATATAGTGAGTAGAAATATAGAAATCATGAAAACCAAATGCAATGAATTGATTGATTAAATGCTCTAGCATCGGCTTATCACCTACACGCAACATAGGCTTAGGACAATGATCCGTTAGAGGACGTAAGCGTGTACCAAAACCACCAGCCATAATAAATACTGGGTTGTCACGTTTTTTTGGTTGTAAAACTTGATGTAAGGTTTCTAATCCAACCAAGCAATTGTTATCATCAGTGACAGGTAAAGCTAACAAATCGTGCTTATCCATAAGCGCTATACGTTGTTGCCGCGTGTCGGTCAATTTTATCACAACAGGGCTTGTATTCATTACTTGAGTAACAGGATCATGCATATCACACTCTGCTAACAAGCCACGACGAATGTCACCATCTGTCACAGTCCCGAGTAATTCTTGTTGCTCATTACAAACCAATGCAATACGTAGTGCTGCTTCATCAATGGTGCGCATTGCATCACGAATTGTTGCTTCAGGCGTTAAAATAACACTTTTCCAATTATTCATTAGTTCTCTCCTAGCGAAGAATGCGACTGCGTGCAGGGACAATAACTTGCTTTGCAGGTACATCTCGAACAACTGTACAGCCAGCCCCTACAACCGCCTTCTGGCCAATTTTAATAGCTTGTATTATATTCGCCCCAGTACCTACATGCACCTGACTTGCTGTAATAACAACTCCACTTAAGGTAGCACCAGGTGCAATGTGATTGTGAGAGCCAATGGAACAGTCATGCTCAATTATTGCACCACTATTTATTAGACTATTGATACCGATGCTGGCATTTGTTTGCACAATTGCGCCAGTCATGACTTGCACCCCTTCAGCCAGTTGTGCAGACTTTGACACCATAGCATAAGGTGAAATCGCAGAGGCAAAACGATAACCTTGTTCCGAAAAATAATTAAACAATCGAAAATGCAAGTCGTTATTTGGCATAGCGCCAATGCCATTCACCAGATCAACTTCTTCTGATGTATAAGTGGTTAACAACTCCTGATCACTTGTTAGTCTTTCTATACCCGACAAAGGGCTAGTACCTTTAATAACTTCTGGAGAAACAACAGCAATGATTTGGCGTCCTTCAGCTAAAAGTAGTTCAGCTAAAACCGTAGCATGGCCTCCTGCTCCTAATATCACTAAAGGTTTAAACATGGATAAGATCTCCCTCAACATAATCTTGCTGAGCTTTTTTACCTAGTAGAGACCAATAAAGGTAAGGCGAAATTCCACTACCAGGACGCTTAATAGTTAAATTGTTCTCAGTAAAGATATCACCAGCTTTCATTGCTTCTGCTGCAACTAGACTCTTACGTGCTATTGGTTTATTTTTTATCTCTGAAGGCTGGGGGCCTTTAATACCATTGCCTAACGCCTGTTCAACATCACGAATAGCTTGCACCATAGCAGTTAGTTCATCAGGTTCTAATGATGCTTTATGATCAGGGCCCGGCATCGATTTATCTAAGGTAAAGTGCTTTTCGATTAACTGAGCACCCAAAGCCGTTGCTGCTATCGGAATAGTAATGCCAGCACTATGATCCGAATAACCAGTTGTCAGATTAAAAGCAGAACCCAAAGTCTGCATAGCATTAAGATTGATTTCATTGATAGGTGCAGGATACTCAGTCGTACAATGCAATAGTGTCACTTTAGACTTGAGCGCGTCTTGGCCTACTTCACTATTGTAAGCTTCTGCAAAAGCTTGCTCATTAGGCTGTAAATTGCTTGTATCAGTCAGACCAAATGCAATAACGCCTAAAGCAGCTTCAACTTCAGCTAAACTGGCCATGCCTGTTGAGACAATCAAGTCACAGCCTGTTCGCGCATGATCTAATATAAAAGGCGCATTCGTCAATTCACCTGATGGAATTTTTAGAATCTTTAATTTCAAATCGTTTACTAAAAAATGTAAGCTCTCTGTATCAAAAGCTGTGGAAAGAAATTCAATACCAAGTTCAGTACAGTAAGCAACTAATGCTTTATGGGTATCATAATCCAGTTCAAGTCGACTCAGCATCTCAAATTGTGATTCATCAATACCCGTGTTCCGCGTTTGATATTCCGCCTGCTCAGCACTTTTGGTTACCAAGTTTTTAGCTTTAAAGGTTTGGAATTTTACGATGTCGGCACCTGCTGCGTGTGCGGCTTTAACTAGTTTAAAAGCCAAATCTTTACTACCATTATGGTTAACACCCGCTTCAGCAATAATTTTCACCATGATCAGGTAACTCCTTGAAGATCATAAAATGTCTTTATTTCAGTTAATTTGGCAAGCTTTAGATGCTCTAAAATTGCGCCACTCGCATCACCTTTGCCGTAAGGATTCACTACTTGGCTGAGATTAGAATATAATGTTGCTTTAAGTGTGGTAACGATAGAATCTGTATCAACTGCACAAGGAAAAACGCTATTAGCAGCTAAGCGCCCACGCTGTCTTTCACCAATATTAACTGTTGGTACTTTAAAAGAAGGGACTTCAATAATGCCGCTAGAAGAATTGCCTACAACCGCCGCAGCGTGTTTTACAGCGCTTAAATAGCGCAACTGGCCTAAAGATGGTATTGCCAATACACGTTGCGGCTGTTTTTTAGCATAATCTTCTAGCAAAGGAATAATCTCTCTGCCACCATCATCAGCGTTCGGGTAGGTCAATATAATTTGCAGCTCTGAAAACTGTTCCAGTGCAGCTAACAGATTTATGAAAGACTCTTTAGCTGGTTCAGAAGCCAAGGTTACTGGATGATAGGTAACTAAGAGGTAAGGCTGCTCAAGCTTAAAATCTAAGGAACTTGCTAATTCATCAATCGACATCAAGTTACTGCGTTGTAAGTGATCAAGTCCTACCGCTCCAACATTATGTACACGGCTAGGGGATTCACCTAATTGAATCACACGGTTTCGGTGCGTTTCAGTTGATGTAAAATGCAATAAACTCAGCTTGGTAATAGCATGACGAATGGCGTCATCATACGCACCTTCGGTTATTTCCCCACCATGAATATGAGCAATAGGGATACGTAAAATCATAGCAGTCTGAGCAACGGCTAACGCTTCAAAACGGTCACCCAAAATAACCAATACATCAGGTTGCATACGTGCTAATGCATCTGCAAAGCCAATCACACCCAAACCAACGCTTTTAGCAGTACCTACTGCAGAATCTGAAGAAAGCAACATTTCCACTTTTTCAGTTATAACAAAACCATCCGCTTCGATCTGTTGGTATGTCATGCCGAACTCAGGTGACAAATGCATAGCGGCTACAAGCAACTGTAACTCTAAAGTAGGGTCTGCTTGTATGTCTTTTAATAGCCAATATAACAAACCGTATTCTGCTCGTGTTCCGGTAAATACTGCAATTTTTCTCATATTAAATTCCTACAGGAGCGCTAGGCAAATTAACCAGTCTAGCTTCTGCATATTCAGAACGAGTAAGATCACCACGTAAAGCATTGGCAAACATCGGTAACCGATGCATCAATTGCCAAACGGGACGCGTCATAATACCTTGTGCATTAGTAGTTTCTAAAAAAGCATTACGTGTTTTTAAATCAGGGCAAACTATCGCGTTTAACCAGTAGTTAGAATGCGCGTATTCTGGCTCTTTTACAAACAGATAGTCACTATCCTCAAAAAACTCAGCGTAACGCTCAGCAATAACCCGCTTACTTACAAGCTTCGCCTCAAGCTGTTCCATTTGTGCACAGCCTAAAGCAGCGTTAAGATTGGGCATTCGGTAATTAAATCCTGCTTCATCATGATAGAATTCATAAGGATGGGGCGTTTTAGCAGTAGTAGTAATGTGTTTGGCTCTAACACCATCATCTTGTTCACGGCACAACAGCATCCCGCCACCACCAGTAGTAATGACCTTATTGCCATTGAAACTTAACGCGCCAAAGCGTCCTAAAGTACCCGTATGTTGACTTTTATAATAAGAACCTAAGCTTTCAGCAGCATCTTCAATTAAAATTAAATTCCATTCTTCGCAAATTGCTAATAGCTCATCAATCTGTACTGGGTGACCAAAGGTATGCATAGGCATGATAGCTTTTATAGCAGCATCACTTTCCTTATGACGACAATATCCATCGGCGTCCAATATAGCATTCTCAAACAACCATAGAGAGGTGGCTTTAGGGCATAAGCCAAAAGCTTTTGGCTCTATGTCAATAAATACCGGTTTAGCGCCCATATGATGTAATGCATTGCACGTTGCTACAAAGGTCAAAGCCTGAGTCAGTACTAAATCACCTGCCTTTATGCCAGCCAAATGCAAAGCAGTGTGCAATGCAGCAGTTCCGTTTACAGTAGCAATCGCGCGTGTGGTACGAGTGAATTCTTGAATTTTCTGCTCAAACTCATCAACAAATTTACCAACACTCGATACAAAAGTACTAGAAATAGTCTCGGCTAAATACGCCTGCTCGTTACCTGAAAAAGTTGGCGCATGCAGCGGAATAAATTCATTAGTAGAATAAATATCTCTGACCAATTTGATTAACTGTGTTTGCATTTTTACCTCACATCTTACCGTCAAGATACTTACCTGTTTCTTTGTGACCGAAATCAGGAATCATTTTAAAGAAAAGCTCAACGATGGCTTCTTTATCCCAAGCTAAATTACTTTTCATTGAACCAATATTGGCTTCAAACTCCGCTAGCAAATTAGCATCAAATACCGGCTCATTTTTAATCACACCCAGATTACTGAAGCGCTGCATATCAAGTATTTCTGCATCAGTAAAAAACTCTTCAAAGTCTTTTTCGCCCGTCGTATCGCTACCAGTAAATAGGCAAGGCCATTTACCTTGCTCAGGCAGAGTTTTAGCTAACTCACGTGCCTCGTCTTCGCTATCACATAACACCGGCTCAAAACCTTTTTGGGTGAGATATTTAACAGCAATATCAGCGAACGAAATGAGATGTAAGCTTTCACTGAGCTTAGGAAAGAAAATATCACGATTTTCTCCAAAAATACATGACATTAAACATAGCTCGCCAGACTCTTGCGGGGTAACGAAATAACGTTTTATATCATTGGGGGCGACAATAGGCTGACGTTTTTCCAAACGTTGATTAAAACCATGTAACAGTGACCCATCCGAGAAAGCAACGTTGGCAAAACGCGCAGTAGAAATATCAATTTCCAGACTACGTCGCATTAAGAACATTTCCATAATACGTTTGGATGCTCCCATCATATTGACTGGATTAGCGGCTTTATCTGTTGATACACAAAAATACTTTTTTACACCGGCATTAATAGACTGCTGCAGTGTTTTATCAGTGTTAAAGATATTCACATCAATCATGCGCATGAGAGTGTAGGGGTCTTTTTCACTGCGTACATGCTTTAAGGCAGACAAATTAAGCACATAGTCGAACTGACCATCAGCCTTGAAAAAGGCATCATATTCAATAGAACCAATATCTAATGCAAAAGTCTGAAAATCACCATTGATGTAACCAAAAGAGCTACGGATATCGCGCACTAATTCAACCACGTTGTTTTCACTAATATCGACAACATGAAGCTTTTGTGGATTACGCTTAAATATTTCTTTGACGACTGCTTGACCGATAGATCCAGCACCGCCTAAGACTAGAAACCTCGAGCTAGAAACGATTTCTGTAAGAGCGTTTGAATTGTCATTAATATCATTATTAAAAAGCTGTTTTTCTCTACCAATTAAACTTAATATTGAGCTCATAATAAACCTATTGAATTAATGTTTTTATAATTAAGGACTGTCCCAGTGTTCTCGTAAAACCTGTAATGACTCATTATTTCTTTGAACTATTAAACTAGAAAATTTCTTGAAATTCTTGTGATCACCACATTTTAGCGCAGTCTTCAAAGCATTTTTCATATCAATTGCATTATCTATATCTATATTATAATCACTCTTAAATGATAAATAATTAAAAGAATCGGTTAAAGTTATAACTTTACCAATTTTTTCTGCAAAGTACTTAGCTGTTGAAAATCCACCACGCTCTTGTAGAATTAAACAGTCGTGATCATGTAACATTAGAAAATATTGATCAGCTGATAAAGCTTTCTTAAAATCTAGTGTAATAGGCATTTTCTTAATTTTTGTTATAAAAACTAACGTTTTAAATAGAAGAAAACCTCTTAAGTTGAAATCAAACCATACACTTAAAGTTATCTTTTTGTTTAAACAGTAATCTTTGTTTCTAATTAAATCAAGAAGAATAGTAAGAAACCACTTTGCTGATGTGTTTTGAGACCAAGGTTTTGTATATACTAAAACCTTATATTCATTTTCATCTTTAACTTTATCTTTTTTAGAAACAAATTTTTCTAAATCAGACTGAGTATCGTAATTTAAAATAGTAAAAGGAAGAACAGCATCTATAATGTTTAATTTACGTCCAACTATCTCTTCTAGTTTTTTGCCCAATGGGTTGTAAGGAACAATATAATTATCTACGATATTTAAGACATTAAGTACATTCTGATTAGTTATAGAAGTATTACTAATTTTAAGATGCCCATTTAAAGCATATGACTTATGCCATCTATCTACTTCGTCATCAGTTATTAAGATGTTTACTTTCGAAGTTTCAACATATCTAAGATCTATACAATCAATAATTATTTCCGCTGTCATGTATTGTAAGCTTAAAGAATTTAATGTTAAAAATGAAAGTTCTTTACCTTTTAATTCTTTCCACTCTATTAATTCTAAATCCTCAATTAAACATTTCTTTCTCATAGGTGAATGAGTCGATATCTCATCATATACTACTAATAATATACTAGACTTATCGATTACTTTTTTATTAATAAGATTAATTAGCAAATTACAAATAAATCTACAGTTGCTATGTGCTAAAAAGATATGTTTGTGGTTATAATTTATATCGATCATAAAAATCCCTATTATTTAAAACAGTTTATAACCGAGGAGGTATAATCAATCTGTTCTTTCTTCAAACCGTAATACATAGGTAATCTAACAATCCTTTCACTTTCTGTTGTAGTGAACTGATCCTCACTATGAAACCTACTAAAAGCCTTACCAGCTGGAGCAGAGTGGAGCGGAACGTAATGAAAAACAGCATTGACTCCTTTTTCTTTTAAATATTCAAGAAACAGTGTGCGCTTGTTTAAGTTCTCAACCTTAATGTAAAACATATGTGCATTGTGTTTACAACTATCTGGTACTGTGGGTAGTTCTATTAAACCTTCTTTTTGTAAGGGCAATAGTGCGTCATAGTAAGCGTTCCATGACTCTAATCGGTTATCATTAATCTCGTCTGCTTTCTCTAACTGCCCCCATAGATAGGCTGCCTGTAAGTCACCAGGTAGGTAACTACTACCGATATCTACCCAACTATATTTATCAACCATCCCACGAAAGAATTGGCTACGATTAGTGCCTTTTTCGCGGATAATTTCAGCACGTTCTTTAAACTGCTCATCATTAATAATGAGCAAACCACCTTCACCACCACTGGTATAGTTCTTAGTTTCATGGAAACTAAAAGTACCTAAATGTCCTATAGTTCCAAGTGCTCTACCTTTATAAGTACTCATCATACCTTGAGCAGCATCTTCTATAACAAATAAATTGTGCTTTTTAGCAAGTGCCATGATTGTGTCCATCTCACATGCAACACCAGCATAATGCACAGGCACTATAGCTTTAGTTTTACTAGTTATGGTTGCTTCTATCTTATTTTCGTCAATATTCATCGTATCAGGCCGAACATCAACAAAGACAATTTTTGCGCCCCTTAATACAAATGCGTTAGCTGTGCTAACAAACGTATAGCTAGGCATAATAATTTCATCGCCTGGCTGAGTGTTAATTAAAATAGCAGCAAGCTCTAAAGCATGGGTACATGAAGGGGTAAGAAGTGCTTTTTTGCAAGGTAAGTTCTCTTCAAACCAATCATGGCAACGCTTAGTAAAGGGACCATCACCAGACATTTTATCACCATGCATAGCTTGTAAGACGTATTGATCTTCATTACCAGTATAAGGAGGCTTATTAAATGGAATCATTATTTTCTTCTTTTAAAAACTCTTCTTCTAATTTCAGCAAATCTTGCTTGCGCTCTTTAATTCTCTTGGCTGGAATGCCGACATATATCCCCCACTTTTCTGTGCTTTTATTTAAAAGTGACATTGCACCAATTGAACAACCTTCTTTTATTACAATACCAGGCATTAAAATACTGTTTGCACCAACAATAACTTGTTTTTCTAGCTTAACAGTATCAAAACTTTCCTTTTTAAACTTTTTGGGAATTAATGAATTAACCATTGTTGAACCACTATAATCATCAGATTGAGAAAATATTTTTACTCCATAAGCTAGTGTACAAAAATCATCCAAAAAGACACCTTTCTCACCACCAGCGATAAGACACATTGGCGTTATGTGATTATACTTACCAATTTTGACAACACCAGAAATTATACAGAAATCATCAATTCTAGAATTATCGCCTATTTCAATAGTTTCAGGATTATAAATACTTGCCTTGTCACTGATTTTTACGTTATCACCCAGAAACTTAAAACCCATTTTTTCTAGCTGATCCTGTGTTAAATAAGCCATATTTATCCCGTTAAAATTTTAAAGGTATTACTCTTTGATCAGAGATATCAAATACTGGCCATAAGCGTTCTTACTCATGCTTTGACCCGCTTCCAATACTTGCTGTTTAGTCATCCAGCCATTATTTAGAGCGATTTCTTCTAAACATGCAACTTTATAACCTTGGCGTTTTTCAATAGTTTCCACAAACTGAGCCGCTTCTAAAAGGCTTTCATGCGTACCCGTATCTAGCCAAGCAAAACCACGACCTAATAACTCTACGCTTAGATCGCCGCGCTTCATATACATCTGATTGATTGTGGTAATTTCCAGCTCGCCACGATCAGATGGCTTTACTTGCTTAGCAATATTGATCACATCATTATCATAGAAATAAAGTCCAGTGACCGCATAATGTGATTTAGGATTAGTAGGTTTCTCTTCTATTGAAATAGCACGTTTTTCATTATCAAACTCAACCACCCCAAAACGCTCAGGATCTTTGACTTGGTAGCCAAACACTGTTGCCCCTTTTTGACGATTAATGGCTTGACGCAGTAGCGGTGTGAATCCTTGACCATAAAAGATATTGTCACCCAGTACCAAGCAGACATTGCTATCGCCAATGAAGTCTTCACCTAAGATAAAGGCTTGAGCAAGACCGTCAGGGCTTGGCTGTACGATGTAACTAATATCAATACCTAACTCACTACCATCACCTAATAGACGCTTAAAGCCATCAATATCATCAGGAGTACTGATAATAAGTACCTCACGGATACCTGCCAACATTAGCACCGATAATGGATAATATATCATCGGCTTATCATAAATGGGTAATAGCTGCTTAGAGACGCCCTTAGTAATTGGATACAGGCGTGTGCCTGAACCACCGGCTAGGATAATACCTTTAGTATTCATCTACACACTTGCTCCTAATCTTTCGCCTTGATAACTACCGTCTTGTACACGGCGACACCACTCTAAATTATTTAAATACCATTCAACTGTTTTGCGGATACCACTTTCAAAACTTTCATCAGGCGTCCAGTTTAGCTCATTAGCGATCTTACTAGCGTCAATCGCATAGCGCATGTCATGACCGGGACGATCTTTCACAAAGGAAATTAAACTCTCGTAAGATTGCGAGTTAGCTTGTGGCTGTAGCTCATCTAAAATCTTGCAAATAGTTTTTACCACTTCAATATTCTGCTTTTCGTTATGTCCACCAATATTATAGGTCTCTCCTACTACACCTTCAGTCGCTACCTTATATAAAGCTCGCGCATGATCCTCTACATACAACCAATCACGGATTTGATCGCCTTTACCATAAACAGGTAATGGTTTACCTTCTAAAGCATTTAAAATTACCAGTGGAACAAGCTTTTCTGGAAAGTGATAAGGGCCATAATTATTTGAGCAGTTAGTAATAAGCGTTGGGAAATTATAAGTGCGTAGCCACGCTCTTACTAAATGATCGGAGCTTGCCTTACTAGCTGAATAAGGGCTGCTGGGTTGATAAGCAGTAGTTTCTATAAATAGATATTTATCTGCATCCTCTTGATCACTAGGGTGTGGCAGATCCCCATAAACTTCATCGGTACTAATATGGTGAAAGCGGAAAGCTTGTCTACGTTCAGTATCTAGCCCATTCCAATAACTGCGAGCAGCTTCTAACAGCGTATAGGTACCAACAATATTGGTTTGAATAAATTCAGCTGGACCATCAATGGAGCGATCAACATGGGATTCGGCCGCAAGGTGCATAACTGCATCGGGCTGGTGCTCTGCAAATACGCGATTGAGTTCGTCTGCATTACAAATATCCACTTGCTCAAAAGTATAACGCTGGCTATCGCTTACATTGATAAGCGACTCCAGATTACCAGCATAGGTTAGTTTATCAAGATTAATGACACTGTCTTGGGTGTTATTTATTATATGACGTATAACCGCAGATCCAATAAAGCCCGCACCGCCTGTAACCAGAATTTTCATTTAAGTTCCTATAGGGCATTTATTAAGCATGCTCCGCCATTTCTTTGAATTGGACATTCTTTTCTAATAGTTCTTGGTATGTACCTTGGTCAACTATTTTACCTTGTTCCATTAAATAAATAATGTCACATTTCTGTACGGTTTTTAGACGATGAGCGATCATGATTATAGTTTTCTGACCACTAAAGTCGTGTATGGCATCCATTATTACTTTTTCTGTAATGCCATCTAGGGCACTAGTGGCTTCGTCAAATACTAAAATATCAGCTTCATGATAAAGCGCTCGGGCAATACCAATACGTTGTCGTTGGCCACCAGACAGCTGGACACCGCGCTCACCTACTTTTGTGTTTACGCCATCAGGAAGCTGCATAACCAGCTCGGTTAAACTAGCAAGTTCTAAGGCTTTATCAACTTGTTTTAAGTCAATGTCTTTGACAGGTAAGCCAAAAGCAATATTTTCAGCAATAGACCCTTCGCTTAAAAAAATACTTTGCGGGACGAAGCCTAAGGTATTTTGCCAAGCGCGTTTGTTTTCAGTAGTAATGGAAGTATCATCTATAGTTAAATTACCACTTTGTGGTGTTAGCAGGCCAAGCAATAAGTCTATTAACGTGGACTTGCCAGAACCAGTCGATCCTACTAAACCAACCACGCTATTAGCAGGAATAGTCATAGTGACACCATTCACAGCAGGTTTTGGTTTGCCAGGATAACTAAACTGTATGTTACTTAGAGTAATTTGTTTTTTTAACTCTGTTCGTATTGGTAGCGTTTCTTTGGTAATAGATTTCTGGTTATCAATTGAGCGCTCTAAGTCTCCTTTAACGGCTTCAAACGCCGCTAAATTACCCTTAATTTGAGCAAGACTAGAATAGATTTGTTGCAAAGCTGGCAGTAATTTGAATGCGGCTAAAGCGTAAACGGCTAAAATTGGCAGTACTGCCCCTAAATTACCTTCGTGTAATTTAATCAGTAGTAGTACCAATCCAATCATGCTACCAAAGGCTATCAGCTCCATAAAATAGCGGGGGACTTGACTGATACCCGCATTTAATCCTAAAGCACGAGCATAAATCGTCCCACTATCTTCAAAACGCTTAACAAAGTCATGGCTACGATTAAGCAGCAAGACATCTTTAATACCACCAAATCCTTCATTCATTAATCTAAAGCGAGCAGTAGAAACTTGAGATATCTTTTGGCCATTAGAGACTAATTTTTTGCGCACAAGTTTATAAAGTAAGAAATAAGCGAGGGTAAATATCAGTAAACCAACTATAGCTATGACAGGGTTATAAATTAAGATACTGACAGATATGAGGACAGCTAAAACTACTTTTGCATTCATTTGCATCAGTGGCTGTATTATTCCACCCGTTATGCGCATGGCTTCTGTAGATACCTGCTTGGTTAACTGGGCGCTACTACCACTGGCATGAAACTGCCAGT
>Ga0314771_100142_pt1 | contig 19986 bp, 12 predicted proteins | sample MetaGCB42018_FD_204522 | JGI IMG/M metagenome (GOLD analysis project Ga0314771, IMG submission 204522) | Cryopeg brine microbial communities from Beaufort Sea near Barrow, Alaska, United States - CB4 2018 | ecosystem: Environmental > Aquatic > Marine > Coastal | place: USA: Alaska | collected...
TATCTGGGATTAAATGCAGATGGTAACAATACGGGATTAATCTCATTTTTTGATCCGCTGAGCAAATTATTGAGCGGAAATCCAGCTAGCCAATGGTTTGTGTATGGAACTCTTTACACCGTTGCCATATTGGCTTTCGGAGTTAAATTTTTATGGAGATACCGCCACAACAACTATGAAAAATTGCGAACTTTTTCAGTGATGTTTTTTCAACTGGGCTTCGCGTTTCTTATCCCCGAATTAATGTCGAGACTGAACAGCGAAACCTTTTCATTGCCCTTTTACGATCTAAAAAGCATTTGGCCACTCAATTATTACAATTTTGAACAATACCGGGTAGACCAATTTATAAGCGCGGGAGGCATCGGTATGGCCATGCTTATTTTTGGGTTGCTTTCCATCTTTGTAATTACACCAATTCTAACGTACAAGTATGGAAAACGCTGGTATTGCTCCTGGGTATGTGGTTGTGGTGGATTGGCAGAAACCGCAGGGGATTCATTCAGACATCTTAGTGACAAGAAGCAATCTGCCTGGAAAATTGAGCGTTGGGTAGTTCACAGCGTAGTTGTTTTCGTGGTATTAATGACCACTGCAGTCATTTACTCTTATTTGGGGGACGATTCAAAAAGCTATTGGTTAACCCGGGATGTATTTTTGATCGGGGTTGCACTGCTGCTCACCGCTGTTTTTACGCTTGTAATGGTCTTTAAGCGCAATGAATTTAAAAAAGACGCCCGTTATGGCGCCATTGGATATACGTCCATTATTCTAGCCCTCATTGGTTTTCACTATTTAAGCGAAGGAAGCAACGTTTTTCTGTTTGAAGCTGAAAAATTGCGCGTCTTTTACGGATTTTTGATCGGAAGTATTTTCTCGGGTGTAATTGGAACTGGATTTTATCCAATTTTCGGAAACCGGGTTTGGTGCCGTTTTGGATGCCCAATGGCGGCTATCCTAGGTTTTCAGCAACGCCTGTTCTCAAAATTCAGGATCACCACCAATGGCGGACAATGTATCTCCTGCGGAAACTGCTCTACCTATTGCGAAATGGGAATAGACGTCAGGGCTTATGCCCAAAAAGGTGAAAACATTGTGCGTTCCAGCTGTGTAGGTTGTGGAGTTTGTTCTGCGGTATGTCCCAGAGGAGTTTTAAACCTGGAAAATGATTCAATGGATGGCAGGATCAACCCAAATGAAATTTTACTTGGAAATGACGTGAATTTAATGGATTTGTTGAATAAAAAATAACGAGAATCAAATTCCAAAAAAAAATATTCAAAGTTCAAGGTTGAAAATTTTGAACCTTGAACTTTGAATATTTTAAGCTGATCTCGATTTAATGAAATTCACCCAAATCGAACAGATCAAAGCGACAAGGGTTAAGGCCAAGGTTAATATTTCAACTAAATTTTCATCTGGCATCCAACCGGAAAAGGTTTTAATTAAAAAAGCTATATAGCTATTTGGCATTCCGGTTTCACCCAGTTTTCTGAGAACATCGTAATGCCAATCGGTGAGAAAACAATAACCAAAGCCTTTCCAAAACCCCAGGACCACCCAGGAAAAAAGTGTGATAACCAGACTAAAAAAATGAAGTTTCCTGATCTTTGGAAAAATCCAGCCAAACAAATTGAACAGCACAAGCAGGCTGTGAAAAGTAAAAAAGAAATAGTTAAGAAGTTTGAGCAGAAATATTTCCATTTTCGAAAGTGCCTTAAACACTAAAAAGATAGTGAATTTCAGGAAATTCTGATTGGGAATATTTTGATGAAAGGGCCATAAGGATTCTTCCTCGCCCAAAAGCTCGTTGAGAATGACAAAAACAACCCGGCATGTCATTCTGAACGCAGTGAAGAATCCCGCATACTCAATAGACGAATCATGTTTGAAAGGCAATGAACGTTTCACTACTCATACCCTCACCCACACAGTAGGGATTCTTCCTCGCCCAAAAAGGTCATTCAGAAGGACAAAAAGCTCCCCGGCATGTCATTCTGAACGCAGTGAAGAATCCCGCGTACTCATTGGACGAATCATGTTTGAAAGGCAATGAACGTTTCACTACTCATACCCTCACCCACACAGTAGGGATTCTTCCTCGCCCAAAAGCTCGTTCAGAATGACAAAAACAACCCGGCATGTCATTCTGAACGCAGTGAAGAATCCCGCGTACTCATTGGACGAATCAAGTTTGAAAGGCAATGAACGTTTCACTACTCATACCCTCACCCACACAGTAGGGATTCTTTCTCGCCCAAAAAGCTCGTTCGGAATGACAATAAAAGAGACTCAAAAATCCTTTAGAAAATTTTTTGTCCCTTAATGTTAGTAAGAACGATAAATAACGTCTTACTTTTAACAAATGAAGCGAAGCGCAAATCTCAATATTTTTGTGCCAGGAAATTAAACCAGGTGAACCCGAAGTTAAAGTTTTAAATGAGTTTTATAATAAAAGTAATTATCCCAGCCTTTAATGAGGAAGCATCCATAGGTAAAGTAATTTCAGAGATCCCCGATCTGGTATCGGAAATTATTGTGGTTAGCAACAATTCTTCAGATCAAACTGAAAATGTCGCAAAAATGGAGGGAGCCACCGTTCTCAGGGAACCTCAAAGAGGCTACGGACACGCCTGCTTAAAGGGATTGGAACATATAGCATCCCAGGAAATAAAACCCGATATCGTGGTTTTTCTGGATGGAGATTACAGCGATTATCCCAAGGATCTCCACAAAATCATAGCCCCAATTATCAATGATAATATGGATTTGGTAATTGGCTCACGCGTAAAAAGATGGAGGGAAAAAGGCTCCATGACCTTTCCACAGGTTTTCGGAAATTGGCTGGCAACCAGTTTGATGAAGCTGTTTTTCAGCGCGAAATTTACCGATCTTGGTCCGTTTCGGGCCATAAAATACAATAAGTTGCTCGCATTGCAAATGCAGGACAAAACCTATGGTTGGACGGTAGAAATGCAGTTAAAAGCACTAAAACAAAAACTAACCTATATTGAAGTGCCCGTTCATTATAAAAATAGGATAGGTACTTCAAAAGTTTCAGGAACCGTCAAAGGTGCTATCTTTGCCGGAGTTAAGATTTTAAGTTGGATCTTTAAATACAGTTTTAAATAATGGATGTTGCGATTATCATACTTTACACCTCCGCATTGCTACTGGTTTTTTTATACAGCCTGGCGCAATTAAGCCTGCTCATCAATTACCTTCGCTCAAAAAGGAATCCTGACACCTCGGTTAAATTCGATTTTTCAAAGGCCGAAGAAACCCCTTATGTCACCATTCAGCTTCCTATATATAATGAAATGTATGTGGTGGAACGGCTCCTTGAAAATATAGCCGGAATTGAATATCCCAAAGACAAGCTTGAAATCCAGGTTTTGGACGATTCTACAGAATCTGTGGAAGAAACGGCATTGCAAATACAAAAGCTGCAACAAACCGGGCTGGACATAAAACACATTTGTCGGGAAAATCGCGTTGGTTTTAAAGCCGGTGCCTTAAAGGAAGGTTTGAAAATTGCAAAAGGAGAATTCATTGCGGTTTTTGATTCCGATTTTCTTCCGAAAAAGGACTGGTTGTATCAAACCGTTCCATATTTTAAAGATCCTGAAATTGGGGTGGTTCAAACCCGTTGGGGACACATTAACCGGGATTATTCCATGCTCACGAAAATCCAGGCTTTTGCGCTCGACTTTCATTTTATCCTGGAACAGGTAGGCCGGAATTTTGGAAAGCACTTTATCAACTTTAACGGCACCGCGGGGATCTGGCGAAAAGAATGCATCATGGATGCCGGAAACTGGAGCGGTGATACCTTGACCGAAGATCTGGATTTGAGTTACCGTGCCCAAATGAAAAAATGGAAATTCAAATACCTGGAAGACGTCGAAACCCCTGCCGAACTTCCCGTGGTAATAAGTGCTGCCAGATCGCAACAATTCAGATGGAACAAGGGTGCCGCGGAGAATTTTCAGAAAAATTATCCCAAATTGTTATGGAACAAAAATGTGACTGCGGGCACCAAATTTCATGGTTTTTTTCACCTTTTAAATTCCAGCATGTTCCTGGTGATCCTCTTGTTGGCTGTATTAAGCCTTCCGGTACTGTATATTAAAAATTCGAACCCGCAATTCAGTGGGTATTTTAACGTGATCGCCTTTTTTGCCATAAGCACCCTGATTTTCTTTATTTGCTATTGGGTAACCTATACCAAAACTCACGGCAAAGGCATAAAGAGTTTCTTTAGTTTTGTTGGGATGTTTATCACCTTTTTCTCTGTGGCAATGGGCTTTTCGGTACATAATTCCCTGGCAGTTTTAGAAGGACATTTCGGCAAAAAAAGCGAATTTATTCGCACCCCAAAATTCAATATTAATAATTTAAAAGACTCCTGGAAAGGCAATAAATATCTTTCAAAAAACCTCTCCTTCAGTATTATTATTGAAGCGCTGCTCTGGCTGTATTTTGGTTTTGCCGTATTCAGTGCCTTTTTACTGAATGATTTTGGGCTCATAATTTTTCACCTGATGCTCTTTTCCGGCTTTGGTTTTGTGGTTATAAAATCCTTGAGCGCAAAAGTTTAAAAGATATAAATATTCCTAAACCTATCAGGTCTCAAAGACCTATGAGGTCTTGAATTAGGCCGGAATATCAAACTATGGATTCACTCACTCAAATTGTCCTGGGAGCCGCGGTTGCAGAAGCTGTTCTGGGCAAAAAAGTTGGCAATAAAGCAATGCTTTACGGCGCAATAGCCGGGACAATTCCCGATCTGGATATATTTGCCAGCTATTTTACAGATACCGTTTCCGCATTGGAAATTCATCGTGGTTTCACCCATTCCATTTTCTTTGCAGTGCTTTTCGCGCCAATATTTGGATGGCTTATTTCCAAAATTGAACGAAGATCCATTGCGAGTTGGAAAGATTGGTCGTTGCTTATGTTTTGGGGACTCTTCACGCATCCTGTCCTGGATTCATTCACTACCTGGGGCACCCAGCTTTTCTGGCCATTCGAGATACGACTGGCTTTTAAAAATATTTTTGTAATAGATCCGCTTTACACCCTGCCTTTCCTGATTTTCCTGATCCTGGCCATGCGTGCAGAACGCGGCTCCCCGAGAAGGAGAAGAATGAACAATCTCGGACTTATTGTAAGTAGTTTGTATATGTTATTAAGCATTGGGCTTAAAGGAGTAACCTACTTAAAATTTGAGGATGCCCTGAAAAAACAGAACATTTCTTACCTGCAGATCCAAACAAAACCTGCTCCATTCAACACCATTCTGTGGACAGCAAATGTGGAACTGGAAGATGCTTATTTGATTGGGAGTTACTCCATATTTGACACAAAACCGATCCTGTTTAAATTATATCCAAAAAATCATGAACTCCTTGGCTCACTGAAGTCTGAGGATAAAGTAAAACGCCTTATCGCCATTTCCAATGGCTGGTACACTATTTTGCAAAAAGAGGATCAGCTGTATCTTAACAATCTGCAATTTGGGGTTTTAGACAATAATTCCGAAATCCCGAATTTCGTTTTTAGTTATCGCCTGATTAAGGAAAACGATGAGATGTTAATAGAAGAGGTGAAACGAAAGCCTGAAGAAGCTAAAAAATTGTTGTTAGATCTGGGCAGTCAGATTTTGGGAAATTAAATAAACTACCTCAGGGCAGGGCCCACGAGATATTAACCCCGATGCATCGGGGCCAAAAAAAAAACAAATTCCATCCCGTCCCGACGCTTCGGGATTGGGACCAAAAAAAGCAGAACGAGGCAGAGCCTCGGGGAATTAAACCCGAAAAGATTAATGATTTTTAAGCAACCCTAACGGGTTTTAAAAACCTATTGTGATATTTAATCTATTGAAAAATTATCTTTATCTTTTCTCTCAATAATTATCAGAATATGAAATCCCCTCCTTTTCTTGTTTTACTCGGCATACTCTTTTTGAATATCCACTTCAGCATAGCCCAAAACACTTCGGCTAAACTGGCAAAAACAGTTAAGGGAGTTCAGGACCATAAAGGCTATGATGATGAAGAATTTCCGTTAGGTTTATTTACCTATGAATTTTACCGAAGGGAATCTGTTTTTGCTGTGGAAACATTGAAAGAACTGGAAACAATTCAGAAAAAAGACCTCAACCAAACCGAACAGATCTCCCTGGAACTTCTAAAATTCAAACTTCAGGAAACCGTCGATTTTTATAAATATGAAGCTTATTTAAATCCGCTGCTGTCTGATTCCGGTTTTCATCTCAGTTTGCCATATCAGGTTAGGGATCTTGCAGATTACGACCAGGTGAAATCCTATTTGGATAAACTCAACGCGATCCCGGTATATGTAGATCAGCATCTGGCGCTTTTAAGGAAAGGAATTGAAAAGGGAATTACCCAACCTAAGGTCATTTTTAAAGGTTATGAAGCTACCTATAACGACCAGATCGTAAAAAACGCAAAGGAAAGTTATTACTATTCGCCATTTAATAATTTACCTGCCGGGCTTAGTTTGGAACAAAGAGATTCGGTGCTTCAGGCTGCTGAAACTGCAATTGACAAAAATGTGATCCCTCAATTTAAACGGATAAAAAGATTCTTTGAAACCGAATATTTACCCAAAGCCAGGAACAGTATAGGTGTTTCAGAAATCCCAAATGGGCGGGAATATTATCAGAATCGCTTGAATTATTATACCACATTGAATTTAACTGCTGAAGAAATTCATCAGATCGGTTTAGAAGAAGTGGCGCGGATAAATGCTGAAATGAACAAAATTATCACTGAAGTAAATTTTGAAGGCAGTTTTGATGAATTTATTGCTTTTTTAAGGACTGATGATCGGTTTTACGCCACTTCAGGGGAAGAATTGTTGAAGGAAGCACGGAATATTTCAAAAAAAATAGACGCGCAACTTCCTAAATTCTTCAAAAAATTACCGCGGAAACCTTATGGCGTAGCTCCCGTACCGGATGCCATCGCACCAAAATATACCACCGGAAGATATATTTCGGCACAAGATGATACACAACCGGGATATTATTGGGTAAACACCTACGATTTGCCTTCCAGGCCGCTCTATGTTTTGCCTTCCCTGACCGCGCACGAAGCCGTGCCCGGCCATCACCTGCAAATTTCACTAAACGGGGAATTGGGGGACAGTATTCCGGAATTCAGGCGAAACTTTTATCTTTCGGCCTACGGGGAAGGCTGGGGTCTATATTCCGAGTTTTTAGCTGAGGAAATGGGGATTTACACCACGCCCTATGAATTGTTCGGAAAATTAACTTATGAGCAGTGGCGGGCCTGCAGATTGGTGGTAGACACCGGCATCCATGCGCTGGGCTGGACCAGGGAACAGGCCGTGAATTTTTTAAAATCCAATACCGCGCTCTCCCTGCACGAAATCAACACCGAAACAGACCGGTATATCTCCTGGCCAGGACAAGCGGTTTCTTATAAAATTGGAGAGATAAAGATCCGTGAGCTACGTGAAAAAGCAGAAAAAGAACTGGGCGCTAAATTTGATATCCGCGATTTTCACGAGGTGATTCTGAGTCAGGGAACAGTTACCTTGGCCATTATGGAAGAATTGGTGAATGATTATATTCAGAAAAACCAAACCGATATATAAACCTCCAAATTATTTGAAACCTGGAAGTTTATTATGAGTTCAAGTTAGATCTAAAAACCTAACAGGTCTTTAAGACCTGTTAGGTTTAACGAGAGAAATTCTGAATTTTAAATTTTGAATTTTACCAGTGTTCCTATTTAATCTAATCCTGTACCTTTGCGCTAAAATATTTTTTTATGAGCCTGGAACAAGAATTATTTCAAAGAAGCAACTCGAAATGTGAACTTTGTACCTCACAAGATGATCTGCAAGTTTATGAAGTGCCTGAATCTCCTAAAGATTCCGAAAATAAAATTTTAATTTGCGCTACCTGCAAGGAACAAATTGAAGATCCGGAAAAAACAGAAGCAAATCACTGGCGCTGTTTAAATGACAGTATGTGGAGTGCTGTTCCCGCAGTGCAGGTGATGGCATGGAGAATGCTAAACCGACTAAAGGCTGAAGGTTGGCCACAGGATTTGCTGGATATGATGTATATGGAAGACGATTTAAAGGCCTGGGCGACAGCCGGAGAAACAAAAACTGCAGCTCCCGATCAGGTGATTCATAAAGACAGCAACGGGGTTACCATAGAAGCCGGTGACAATGTGGTTCTAATAAAGGATTTGAACGTTAAAGGGTCAAGCATAGTTGCAAAAAGAGGAGTGGTAGTTCGCCGTGTTGCTTTGGATTATGATAATGCCGAACATATTGAAGGAAAAGTTGATGGTCAGGACATTGTGATCCTCACCAAATATGTCAAAAAAATGTAAGCTTTTTCAGGAAAATAGCTATAAAAAAAGCGGTTGTGAAATACTTTCACAACCGCTTTTTTTTTATAAATGACAACAACTTATTTTTTGGTAAGTTTTGTGAAATGCTTGTAAAACAAAGGAATTGTCTGGATCCCTTTCAAAAAATTCCAAACCCCAAAATGTTCATTTGGAGAATGAATCGCATCGCTGTTCAGTCCAAAGCCCATCAGGATGGTTTTGCTCTTCAATTCTTTTTCAAAAAGAGCGACTATAGGGATACTTCCACCGCTGCGTTGGGGAATTGGCGTTTTGCCAAAAGATTCCACATAAGCATCATTTGCAGCTTTATATTCTAAAGTATCTATTGGCGTTACATATGCCTGTCCGCCGTGATGTGGATTCACCTCTACCTTCACCCCTCTTGGCGCGATACTTTCAAAATGCTTTTTAAAGAGTTCGGTAATTTCTTTCCAGTCCTGATCTGGCACCAAACGCATACTTATTTTTGCGTGTGCTTTGCCCGCTATTACGGTTTTTGCACCTTCCCCGATATATCCACCCCAAATTCCATTGACATCCAAAGTTGGTCTGATGGAATTGCGTTCATTGGTAGAATAACCTTTTTCGCCATATACATCGTCAAGATCAAGTGCTTTTTTATATTCCTCCAGATCAAAAGGAGCTTCCGCCATTTTTGCGCGTTCCTCTTTACTCAATTCCTCTACTTTATCATAAAAACCGGGAATGGTGATGTGATTATTTTCATCTGTCAGGGAAGCGATCATTTTTGCCAAAACATTGATAGGGTTTGCAACGGCTCCCCCGTACAATCCGCTGTGCAAATCGCGGTTTGGGCCGGTTACGGTAACCTCCACATAACTCAAACCGCGCAGGCCAGTGGTAATTGAAGGTGCATCCGGTGCGATCATTCCCGTATCGGAGATCAGGATCACATCATTGGCGAGTTTTTCCTTGTTGCGTTCAATAAACCAACCCAGGCTTTCGCTCCCCACTTCTTCTTCGCCTTCAATCATAAATTTCACGTTGCAGGGCAATTGGCCGGTTTTGGTCATATATTCCAGCGCTTTCACGTGCATGTACATCTGTCCTTTATCGTCACAGGATCCTCGGGCGAAAATAGCACCATCTGGATGGACTGGGGTTTTTTTAATAACCGGCTCAAAAGGCGGGTTGTCCCATAGATCCAATGGATCCGGTGGTTGCACATCGTAATGCCCATAAACCAGAACCGTGGGCAAATTTTTGTCGATTATTTTCTCCCCGAACACAATAGGATTTCCGGGGGTTTCGCAAATTTCAACCAGGTCGCAGCCCGCTTCTTCCATTCTTTGTTTAACCGCATCGGCAGTTTTTAAGATATCCTTTTTATAGGCCGGATCGGCACTTATGGAAGGGATCTTGAGCAATTCCACCAATTCGGAAACAAACCGGTCTTTATTTTTTTCTACATATTCTTTGACATCTTTCATTTGAAAATTTTTGTTGTTTTATATTAATTTAAACGGAATTTTTCCTTGTAATCATTTGATCCTTTGGTGTCAGGCACATAAAGTGGAAGTCCTTAAAATTCCCTAAACTGAACTTTCAATCTGAAAATTTCAGTTTTCAGAAGAAATCAAAGGTACAAAATTGATATTTTCTCAAAGTGCTATTTGAAAATTGAAACATTTATGTATATTTGCAGCCGCTTACAGTGTTAAGCAGATTTTACAACGAGTCCTAAGTGTTGTAAAATTTTAATGCGGGCGTGGTGGAATTGGTAGACACGCTAGACTTAGGATCTAGTGCCGCAAGGTGTGGGAGTTCGAGTCTCCCCGCCCGCACAGCAAGGAAAAAGCCGACTTTCACGAGTCGGCTTTTTTTTGTGGGTAACACAGGGGTAACACATTTATTAAGGATGAAGTCCAAAAGTTGTGGACAAGGAAATATTTTGGCCAATCTGCACATAAAGAATTCTATATTTTTCACACCCCTGAACTGTGCTCTAAAGGCTTTGATTTTCGCATTAAAGGATTCTGCAGATGCATTTGGTACCCCCTTTTTTTTGACTTAATTGACAAAACAGTTTCGTAGTACCTACACGACCAAGATCCTGGATAAACTCCATTCAAAAAACAACACAGAACTCAGCCGGTACGTATTAAATAACCTTATGGTTTAAATTTTTGTAGTACAAAACACCTCAAGTCTTTCACGATTTGTACTATTTCCACAATCATATTTTATTGGTTATTTAGTGGCTTTAACAATTATTGCTAGGTTTATTAATAATTACGGCTTCATTCATTCTAATGCAGCCCCACAACCCCTAGCCTCCAAGGATATTTTTTGAAGTAGTTGTATTTTATTTTAAATGTCATTTCCGGATATATTAGTGAAGTAAGTGAGAGATCATGGTATATGGAAAAATTTTATTAAATAAGTATTTATTTTTTTAGTTCAGGAATAATTGTAAAAAAAAACTAAACATACCCAAAAAATTGTTGAGTCCACAACAATTTAGGCTTGATTCGGAATAGGTCGGTTTACAGGGAACTAAGTTTGGAACTCATTTCTCCTGAAGGATTAAAAACTGAAATAGGAAAAGTAAAAGGATTGGTGTTTTAAACCCCCAATACCAAAAGGGATTTTGGTATTGGGGGTTTAAAACACCGAAATGGTTGACCCAAACAGAGAAAAATTATAAATCACCCTTATAAACGAGGAGGAAAAAGTATTGGGAGGATCACAATTCAACCTGAACTTAATTTCAAAGTTGGAAAAAAATTATTTTTTTTTAAAATTTTAAGTTGAATTGTAGATGCAAAATAAATACCTCATTTTAAAAAACTTAACATCAATAATTTTATTGTTTTTTTTAGGTACTGCTTTTTCTCAGACGACAATTAAAAGTCAAAACTTTGATTCTGGGGCATCGGGTTACCTGGATGATCTTTCGTATACAGTTTCTAATCCATCTTATGTAACACTTTCCAGTACAACCTCTGAGTCTTCCCCAAATTCATTAATATTTAGCAATAATAATGGTTCGAGTAATAGAGATTCCGATGTTATATTTAATAATGTAGATATTTCTTCATTATCAAATGTTTCGGTAACAGTTTCATTTAAAGCAATCAACGTTGATAATAATGAAGATTTATATCTTGATATTTCCTATGACGGTGGATCTAATTATGATACCCAAATAAATTTAATCGACGGTGATAATTGGAATGAAGATATTGAATGGGGCATTCCTGACACAGATGGGACAACAACCGAGAATCCTTATACTTTTGATGTACCAGCAGGAAATAACCAAATAATGATTCGAATTAGAGCATTAAATTTGGATGATGCCGAGTTTTTTTATGTTGACAATGTTTTAATTAAAGAAAACAAATATTGTTCTGCTAATTCTAATGAGCCATCTAGTAGTAGTTACTATATCAGAAGGGTTCAAATGAATACAATTAATAATCCTTCTACAGATAATGAATCGAACGGAAATCAAATAACAAGTCTCGGATATTCTGATTTTACAAGTTTTTCTACAGATTTAAATAAAGGTAGTACTGGAAATACAATAACGATATCTCCATACTTAGCACAAAATAATTACAATTTTTATTATAGAGTTTGGATAGATTTTAATAATGATGGTGTCTTTAATGATGAAGATGAGCAAGTTTTATCTGAAATATCTACAGGTAATAATTCTAATTCAATAACTAATTCATTTAGTGTACCTTCTTCAGCAGTAAAAGGATCAACGAGGATGAGAATAATTATGCGATATGATAATTTTCCAAATTCTTGTGGAACATATAACCATACTGGTGAAGTTGAAGATTACACCATTAACGTAATTGCAACAAGAACCATCACCACAGGTACTATTTCGCCATCTTCTTATTGTGTCGGAGCTTTAGTAAATATACCTTATACAAAAACAGGAACTTTCAAAAATGGCAATATTTTTACCGCTCAGTTATCCAATGCTGCGGGTAGTTTTGCTTCACCTGTAACTATTGGAACGGCCACATCAACCACAGCAGGGACTATTTCCGGTACAATTCCTGTTGGCACTGCCACCGGTAATGGTTACAGAATAAGGGTAGTCAGTAACAATCCCGTAAGTACCGGTACAAATAACGGAAACAATCTGACAATTAGCAATTTACCCCAAGCTCCTACAACCACGGGAGGACAAATCTGTATTGGTTCTACTAGTACCTTATCTGCTTCGGGTTCAGTTGCCGGAGACCGATATTTTTGGTACAATGCTAACTCAGGTGGGATTCTATTAAAAACCAGCACGAATAATACAGACAATACTTATATAACACCGGTTATTACTTCAACAACAAACTACTGGGTAGCAATTGGAAATTCAAGCGGATGTAAAAGTACCCGAACAATGGTTACAGCCAATTTTCCTGTAAATTCACCAGATTCACAGACCGCGGCAGGTAATAATACCTGGATTGGACATGTGTATGATGGAACAAATAGTGGGGTGGCTTTAAATGGAAATTTCACAAACTATTTTGGGACATATCCTGAAGCTGAAATTTTTGATGATGATTTTGGAGAAAATTATATTTGTTATCCTGTTTCTTCCAGTTTAGGAAATCGTTCCATTTATTCTGAAACCTTTTCGGTAAGATATCGAATGAATTCCACCAAAAAAGGCTTGTATGTTGTTGATTTAGGTTCAGATGACGGAAGCCGGTTGGCTGTTGATGGTACACTCATATATAATAATTGGTCAGATCAGCCTTGGTCGTTAAAACCGCGGGTTTTAATGAACCTTACCGGAACTAGTCAATTGGTATTCGACTTTTACGAAAATAGCGGTGGAAACAGGGTGAATTTCAATAATCTCACCCTGATCCTTGAAAATAAACTAACCGAAAATACCAATCAGGTTATTTGCAGCGGTACTACTGCATCTGCAATTTCCGGGGACACTTTTGGAACGCTTCCTGCCGGTTTGACTTCGGCCGGTTATCAATGGACCTATAGCACAAGTTCGGACGGACCACGAATCAATATATTCGGGGCAACTTCTGCCAGTTTTACGCCCAAAACAAATACTGCACCCTTTAATAATGCGGGGACGTATTACATATTCAGAAACGCCAGTGTGTCAAGTAGCAATAATATTGATCCAAATCCAACTACTCAAACTAGTGAATCAAATTTTGTTATAGTAAAAGTCAATGGTCAACCTGAAGGCATGTTGAAAGTAGTAGACCTTGGAACGGCAGGAGATTTCACTATTCTCTCACAAGCAGGAATAACCAATGTATATGAGTCGTCTGTCGAAGGAGATGTGGGAGCAAGCCCAATTACTGGCGCTGCTATTTTGTTAACTTGTTCAGAAGTGACAGGAACAATTTATAGCGTAAATGCTGCCGGACCAGCTCCTTGTACTGTTACTAATGCAAGTGAATTAGATGTTGCTGTACAAGATATGCAAAGTGCCTATAGCGATGCCGCAGGACGTGCTAATCCTGATTTTGTAGATTTAGGATCGGGAAATCTTGGTGGTAAAACACTCACCCCTGGATTGTATAAATTTAATAGTGTAGTTACTATTCCAACAGATATGACAATTTCTGGAGGTTCGAATGATATTTGGATTTTCCAAATATCTGGAACTTTTAACCTTAGCTCTGCAGTTAAAATATTATTGGACAAAGGAGCACAAGCGAAAAATATTTTTTGGCAAATATCTGGAGCCGTTACCTTAGGAACCTATAGTCATTTTGAAGGTAATATAATTGGTAAAACTAGTATCGCTATGCAGACCGGAGCTTCTATTAATGGAAGACTGTTGGCACAAACAGCAGTAACTCTTGCCATGAATGATGTTAATGGCCTAGTGCCACCAGGAACAGTTTTTCCAGATATTGAGAATAATACAATTGGTGAGGATCAGACTGTTTGTGAAGGTTTTAATCCGCAAACATTAACCGGATCTAATGTTACCGGAGGAGATGGTACTTATACCTATTTATGGGAAAGCAGCACAACCAGTAATTCCACAGGATTTGGTCCTGCAACTGGCACTAATAATTCTGAGGTTTATAATCCCGGAAGTTTATCTCAAACCACCTGGTTTAGAAGAACCGTAACCTCTGGATTTTGTATGTGGGATACTTCGAGTCCTGTAAAAATTACAATAAACCTACCCATTGTCAATAACAAGCTAAGTTTTTCCAATGGGATTTCAGGAACTTTATGCGGTACTGCAAATGAAGATGGAGATGTTGATTTGACGGCACCAGCAGAAACCGTGTTTAATTATGTGAATTTTACCAGTTATGGTACCCCGGGTGGCACCTGTGGAAACTTCACAATTAATTCGAGTTGTCATGCTCTCACGAGTCAAGCTGTATCAGAAACTTATCTGCTTGGTAGCAACACTGCTGTTATACCAGCTACCAATACTGTTTTTGGCGATCCTTGTGTTAACACAATTAAAAAATTATACGTTCAGGCTTATTATTCCCAACCAATTTGTAACGGGACAGCTCCAGGGGCAATTTCGGGAGCACTTCCTTCCGGTGGAGATGGGAATTATACTTATGTATGGAAAAGCAGTATTACCGGATCAAATTCAGGATTTACTACGGCATCTGGATCCAATACATTACAAAATTATTCACCCGGGGTTTTAACCCAAACTACCTGGTTTAAAAGGATAGTAACCTCTTCAAATTGCAGTAATGAATCCCCCGTGATTTTGATTTCGGTTAAACAAGACAATATTTGGACAGGTGCTGCTAATATTGATTGGAACAACACCTCCAACTGGACCTGTAATTCTATTCCTACTTTGAATACAAATGTTGCAATAAATAGCGGTCTCACAAATTATCCCACCTTGAACACTGGAGCCCTTGGTATGGCTAAAAATATTAAATTACAAACTGGAACATCCTTAACAGTCCTTGATAACACATTACAAATCGCCGGTACAGTTGCAAATGGTGGAACTTTTGATACCCAGGAAGGAGGCGTGGCCTTTGTGGGAACTGTCGCTCAAACTATTCCGGCCAATACATTTTCAGCCAACAGGATCAGAAACCTGATCATAAACAATACTGCCAACGTTAGCTCTTCGGGAACTCTGGAAATAACAGGATTTCTTAGAGTTGAAAACGGGAATTTCAATACAGGAAACGCGCTCACACTTATCTCCAACACTACCCAAACCGCACTTATAGATGGTTCGGGCACCGGTGAGGTTGTTGGATTAGTGAAAATGCAGCGTTATTTGGATGTCGCCTTCGGATATAAATATTTTAGTTCGCCCTTTAGTAATACTAGTGTTGGAGATTTTAGTCCGTATATTGATTTGGTAGATCCTGATACTTCATTTCCTAATTTCTATACCTACGATGAAAATAGGCAATTTGCCGATTCTGCATCTACCGGATGGAAAGCCTATACAACTGCCAATGACCCATTGGATATTTTAAAAGGTTATGCCCTCAATTTCGGGGACACTTTAGCTTCTCCAAAAACCGTTGAGATCACGGGAACTATTAATAACGGTGATAAACAAATTACCTTGTACAACAATGACAGGTTGTATACCAAAGGCTTTAATTTAGTAGGGAATCCCTACCCTTCTCCTATGGACTGGAATGCCGTTCCCGTCTTGAACAGAACCAATATAGACGATGCCCTTTACTTTTTTACGACAGGAAACACAAACATGTACACAGGAACTTATACTACTTATGTAAACGGAATTCAAAGTGCCGATGGGTTATCCTCTAATATTATCCCGTCCATGCAGGGTTTTTTTGTACACGTTAGCGATGGTCCTCCTACAGTTACCGCAACTTTGGAATTTACGAACTCAGTACGGACAAATAATTATTCACAACAGTTTTTGAAAGTCAGGGAGCCGGAAAAAGCTGCTTTGATCAGGATTACTGCAGCTTTTGAAAACGAAGGAAAGACTGATCCTGCGGTACTTTATTTTCCATATTTCTCAGAACTTTCCTTCGAAAAGGACAAGGACGCGCTTAAATTGATGAATACAGATATTAGAGTCCCAAACCTTTACAGCATTACTCCAGAAAATAAAAAATTGTCTATCAACGCCCTTCCAAAGCCCGGGAGCAATGATGTGAAAAAAATTCCGTTGGGCTTTAAAATCGAAAAAGATGGATGGATGCTTATCGGTTTAAAAGACCTTGAGAATTTGCCTTCAAATTTCAATGTTTATTTAATCGATTCAGAAAAAAGAATTGGTCAGAATCTAAGCATAAAACCTCAGTACAGGTTTTATGCAAATTCAGGGCAGCAGGATAACCGTTTTCATCTGATGTTTTCAGAAACCGAGCTCAGTGATCCAGCGATCGCGTTTGATGAGCCTTTTAGCGTGCAAACTGTAGGCGGAAAAGTAATGGTGAGTCTAAACCTGGTACAAGGCCAAAGTGGCGTATTACTGGCCAGCACCGTTACAGGGCAAATCCTGGACAAAAAAAACGTGTCTGAAAAAGAGGTCATAGAAATTGAGGGAATAAAAAGCTCAGGGGTTTACTTCTTCAGTATAAACCTGAAAGACGGAATGTTTTCCAAAAAAGTATTAATTCAAAAATAAGGAAAATAGCTTATAATCTTATCGGGACAAAATAGATCCTTTACTTTTCCCGACTACGAATATTATCGTACAAAATTAATTTTGACCGTTGATATATTAATCGTATTATTGCAATGAACAAATATAACTAAAATGGGATTAACCAAAACGGAAATGTTTACCGACCAGCAAAATGAAATTTCATGCTTCGCTAAAGTCCTTGGACATCCGGCAAGGATAGCAATTTTGCAATATTTATTCAAAATTGACTCTTGTGTTTGTGGAAACCTTGTAAATGAAATAGGACTTGCCCAACCAACTATTTCCCAGCACCTCAAGGAATTAAAACAATTGGGTTTAATAAAAGGCAATATTGAAGGAACAAGTGTTTGTTACTGTATCAACAAAGAAAACTGGACTAAAATGAAGGGAATAATGTTTCAATTTCTAAATCAGGATATCACAATAAATGAAGATTGCTGCTAAAATAAAAACATTGATTTTATAATCATCTTAAACTAATTAAAATGAAAAAAGAACAAGAATTAAAGAACATAGTAAAAGATCGTTATGCCAGAATTGCCGAACAGGGTAAAGCTGAAAATGCATCCTCCTGTTGTGGTGCGACCGCACCTTCCAACAAAGTTTACAATATTATGATGGATGACTACTCTGAAACCAATGGCTATGTTGAGGATGCCGATTTAGGCTTAGGCTGTGGTCTTCCAACCCAATTTGCCAATATCAAAAAAGGGGATACGGTAATTGATTTAGGTTCCGGTGCCGGAAATGATTGCTTTGTGGCCCGACACGAAACTGGAGTGGAAGGAAAAGTAATCGGTATAGATTTTACACCCATCATGATTGGGAAAGCCAGGATAAATGCTGAAAAATTGGGATACAACAATGTCGAGTTTAGAGAGGGTGATATTGATGATATGCCAGTGAGCGACGATATTGCAGATGTAATTGTCAGTAATTGTGTGTTGAACCTTGTTCCCAACAAGCAAAAAGTTGTCGAAGAAATTTACAGGGTATTAAAACCAGGAGGACACTTTAGTGTTTCAGATATTGTTTTGGTTGGCAGTCTTCCTGCTGCTTTGAGAGAAGATGCCGAAATGTATGCAGGATGTGTTGCAGGAGCCATTCAGAAATCTGACTACCTGCAATTGATAGAAGATAAAGGCTTTCAAAATATAAAAGTCCAAAAAGTGAAGCCTATTGTCATTCCTGATGATATATTAGGTAAATATCTTTCCCAGGATGAGGTGATAAATTTTAACAAAGGAGCAACAGGAATTTTCAGCATCACGGTTTACGCAGAAAAGAAAGGTACAATTCAGGAAAATCCAAAAGTAAAACTTTCCGAAATTTCAACTGCAAATACTTGTTCGCCAGCAAACGGATGCTGTTAGGTCAAATCCATCCACCTGCGCCAAAACATTCTAATACGGGAAGTCTGTCATAAGCAAGGCACGCAGCGAAGGAAGTCTCACACATGCACAAGGAAAAAGCTTCTCAGAAATGGGAAGCTTTTTTTATTTTTGGATGGCTCCAACTTTTCAAAGCTTTAAGACTTTGTGGGGATTAATCGTTTATGAACCTGAGAAGGGAGCACAGTGTCCGGATATTTTAATTTCTACCCCACACCTATAAACAGACTAAAAAGCTTATTTTAGTCTAAAATTGGCATTCAATCTAAGTTTTTGGACAAACTACTGTTGAATTCATTTGACCTTAATTTTTCAAAATTAAAAATATCTAAACCTCTGATTATGCATAAATATATTCTTCTGATTTTAGTTGGAGTTTCCATTTGGAGCTGTTCCGTAAATGATGAAAAAACAACCTCTGAAATAATAGGGACCTGGAATTGGACCGGATCTTCCGGAGGTATTGCCGGAACTACTGAAACACCTGAATCCACAGGAGACGAAAGAAAACTGGAAATTTCAAAAGATTCCATCAAAAGCTATTTAAATGGGGAGTTGAATTTGAAAACAAAATACACAGTTGAAATAAGAGAATCACTATTGTTTAATGAACCTCGTAAAATGATAATTTCCGGGAATGGGTTTAATCAGATAATTGATTTTAATGGAGATACCTTGGCTTTATCCGGGGATTGTAATGATTGCTTTACAAGTGGATATAAAAGAGAATAAAATAACATCACAACATCAGGCAGACTTTTCCAAAGTGGAACCTTTGGAAAAGTTCATAATTTATGAAATGGGAGTTGTGGCACAGAAGCATAAAACCACTTAAGTTTACTTCCATTGATTGAGCACAAATTGTAGAACCTTTAAAAGTCACCTGAATGCCTAGTTTGAACCAGGTACACTTGGGAATCACTAAACCTAATGGATTCCAAAAGCTATATAAACGACACGTCATTTATAATAATGTTGAGCGCAATCAAAAAACAAAGGTTATGAACCACAGAAAAATAATTCAGTTTGGAATTGTAATTTTTATAATCGAATCTATCCTTATGGGAATTTGGTTTTACTATATGAAGCCTTATTCAAGCATCGCCTTTGGACTGTTGCAAATTGTATTTCTGTTATTCGGAATTAACCTGATTTCAGGACTTGTGCTATACTTTCTTAAAAAACCATTTGCATCATTATTCTTAGCTAATTCCATAATTTGCCCTCTGATTTTTTACGCTCTCTGGATTATGTGGTTTACTTATTGGGCAAAATAATTAATAACACCTTGAAAAAACAGGAAAAACACTTTAAATAAAAGAATCTATATGGAACCTAGATTTGAGAATCTAACCGAAAAAAGATTGGTGGGAATAAGAATGACAATGACCCTGGTGGGCAATAAAACCGGTGAACTTTGGAGAAATTTTATGTCCAGACGTAAAGAAATAACAAACAATAGGACAAACGACTTGATTTCAATGCAGGTATATAAACCAACATATTTTTCGGACTTTAATCCTACTAACGAATTTGAAAAATGGGCAACGATAGA
>Ga0314771_100143_pt1 | contig 19978 bp, 40 predicted proteins | sample MetaGCB42018_FD_204522 | JGI IMG/M metagenome (GOLD analysis project Ga0314771, IMG submission 204522) | Cryopeg brine microbial communities from Beaufort Sea near Barrow, Alaska, United States - CB4 2018 | ecosystem: Environmental > Aquatic > Marine > Coastal | place: USA: Alaska | collected...
GTCTTCTGGGGGTCGTTTTTTGGGGGTCCCTCCCCCCTCTTGGGGGGCATGTGAGGGGCGCCCTGTGCCTGCCTGAGAGGTCGGCAGGTGTGCGTGTCACTCGCGGTTGTTCCAGCCTCCACGTTGCGTGGGGTCGGCTGCTGTGGCCTGCGAGTGGCATGTGTGACACAATCCACGTCCACGTTCGGGATCGTTGGAGTCGAGCCCTTGTGCGAGCAGGTCACGCTTGGAGTCGGGGTAGTGGTCGGCCTCTGTTGCTTGGGCTGCATGACACAGCACGCAGATAGGGTCACGTCCGAGCACGCCGTTGCGGAATGCCCTGTGCCCCTTGCCCGTGTATCCCCGTTGCCTAGCCGTACCCCTAGCCTTGTCGGCCTGTGCTTGGTGTATGGGGCAGCGCGTGTCTTTGCCGGTGAACATGGCTGGGCATCCGAAGATCGAGCAGACGCGCATGGTCACCAGTCGCTAGGTTGCGGCTTGTGCGTGCACGTTTGCGCAACGCTGATAACGGGCCAGTGTCGCCCGCAAACGTCGCATACTCGGGGGTCAGTCATTGGCGCGCCTCTCATCGTGGGCATGCGTACGTGACGGCCTTATCACCGTCGTTATGGTTGACGGTGATAAGACCGGGTGTTCATGTGAGGATTGCTTCATCCTTGTAGCGACTTGTGGGAGTCATTACCCACGTCAGCATTCCGGGCTCCGAGTAGGTGCCGGATGCTTGCGAGAAGCCGGGAGAGCCGCGATCCTGTGACGGTGTTTGCCGCCAGAGAGTGTCGCCCCAGTCCTTGCGCTCGTCGTGGTGGAAGTGGTGAGTGATTAGAACGTCAGCTTGTCCGACGCGTCCGAAGCGTCTAACTGCTGCGGCCATGTTCTTGAACCAGGCGTGCGCTTTACGTTCGGTCGTTGCGCCACTGACACCCTTGGCGAACACGTCGCCGTGAGTGGTGACCAGCGTCCAGCCGTGAACCTCAACCCACACTGCGGCTTCTTCCTCCGCAATGACCCATTCGATGTGCTGCATGTTGGGGTCGCGTGAGAGGGCGAGCTTAGCCATTTCGACGGCGTGTGTGTCGTCGTTGTCGCCTAGCGTGGTCATCTTGCCGTTGATGCGGTGTTCGCCGTGGTTACCCTTACATGCGAGTACCTTGACCCACTCGAACATGGGGGCGAGCGTGTCGATCGCGTGCAGCAGTAGCCCGACGATGCCTTCGATCTGTTGCTTGCGGTCGAGGTCGAGGCTGAATGATTGGTTGGGGTAGATGACGCAACCTTCGCCGAGGTCGCCACCGACAACGACAACTAGGCCCTCGAGCTTGCGTCCGATGAGGCGCAGTTCGAGGATGCGTTCTTTGGCGAGTTCGATGAACCGGTAGAAGTTGGCGATCGTTGCAGCAGATCCGCCATTGTATGACTGTCCGAGCTGCACGTCGTTGATGCTGAGGCAGAACGCGCTGTCATCGCCGTTGGGCGTGAGCGTGAATGTTCCGCCTGTGATTGGTCGTGCAGCGCGCAGTGTTGCGAGTACGCCTACCGGGTCGAGGTTGTAGTTGATTGTGTCGGCACCGGCGATCGGCCGCACGTTGTTGAGCTTGTTCCAGAAGCCGCCACCGGGGCGAGTTGTCAGCCCCCACGTGAACGTGACCTTATCGGGGTCTTGGCCTTTGGAGTGGATGAAGTTGCGGTGGTCTTCGTAGCCCCACGGTGTCTCGCTGAACCGGGTGTAGTCGGCTGATCCGTCCGGGCGGTGTTCTTCTGATTCGCCCGTTGCGTCTTTCGGCGCTGCTGTTACTGGCCGTGCTTTGATCCCGAGCTTCTGCCGGTGATCCTTGACCGTTGAGTTGCCGATGTTCCATTTGGTAGCAATCGCGGGTGCGCGGAGGTCGGTGTTTCTGAGGTCGACCATGTAGAGAGCGTCATCTAGCAATGACAATGTGGCCCCTTGCCTTCAGTGACTCATTGAGTCGTACGTCTTGAGGAATGCGCGAGCCCATGCGATCTTGTCGTCTACGCGCTGCCCTGCTGGCTGCGATGTGCTCCACAGCTCGAGGTTTTCGGGGCTGTTGTCGTCGCGCATTCCGTTGATGTGGTGCACGTTCTCTTCGCCGATAAGGGCGCGTCCGAGCTTTTCGGTCATGACTGCGCGATGTTCAGACATCGTGCCCAGGTTGGTGTTGACTGCCATGTAGCCGTCTCTGGATGGGCGCCGGCTGCCGGGGATGATCGCAAACACGAATGGTCCGACGTGCTGGTCATATGTGCCGTTCAGCCGTAGCTTCACTGCGCATGTCTGACACAGGCCGCGGGGGAGTCTGCCGTTCTTTGGCGGGAGGCCGCAATGGGTGCAGGGAGTCACCTTTCGCCCCCTGTATAGACCGGAGTCAGATGCTTAAGGTACGCCTCAACGACGGCCGAAGCCTTGAGGGAGCCACCTGGTCACGCCTGCACTCATTGCGAGTATTTGGGAGGGACTTACACGTCCGAAACGGTGCCGGTCTTGATGAGCACGGCTTCTGTTTCATCGATCCAGTCGCACGTCATCTCGGTGAGTACGTCGCGGTGTTGCTGCCAGTGGTGTGCACAGAATTTCAACGCCACGTCATTGACCGTGGCTGATGCGTACGCGCGTGATGGGCAGCAGTCGGAGCGTTCACCGGTCAGCGTGTACACGCGTTCGGGAACTGGCGCGACTGGTGTGGGCGCGTCATCCATCGGGGGCAGTTTCGGGACCATTGCCATTGACTTACTCCTAGCGAGAGTGTGCCTGGGGATTTACTGCGTTGCTGACTGGTCAGGAATCGAACCTGCGTTCTGTGCATCGCTCTACCACTGAGCCACCAGTCACCGCCCGTTTCGCGATGCGGGATGGACTTCCCTCGATAGCACCTTGCGGTGTTGTTCCGATGATGGGATTCGAACCCATGTCAGCCCCGCGCTCGGGGATAAATCGTTACCCGCACAGATCGGTGCGGCGTGCCCTTTGTGGCCTCTCAGGGAACATCGGAAGTGCCACACTGGCCCAGCGTGCAGGAAAACAGTGAGGGTAGAAGCCGTATGCATCCCCGGCCAACGGGCTTGTTTTCAGTTATTTCGGCCAATAGTTGCGCCCGATCGGCCTACTTGGACCTACGCGCTCCGGTTTACTCGTCCGTGCTTTCGCTCGGGACGTGGGCTTTCCGTTGCCCTGCTCGTTTCTTGCCGCCGCTGAGCTAGCGGTGACGGCCCATTCCGTGTGGGTTTGGGTAGCAAGTATGTGGTGGGCGGGCGATCACGGCGTTCGGCTTTTAGCCGCTGTCCCGTATCGCCCGCCTTCTCGTTTTTCCTGCCTGCCGGTGAGCCAACCGGGGGAACAGTGGACATAGCCACTGACAGGACATCCCTAACCGCTGCACTCGCCCGATGATTGCCTGCGATTGGGCATACGTGGTGCTCGGGGTGGCGACTGGGGAGATTTTGGACAATAAAAAAAGCCCCGACCGCAATGGCCGGGGCTCCTTTCATGTGAAGGGTGATTCTGGAAACTGACACAGTTATCCGATATCGGGTCAAGTATGTCACATTTTCACGCCTCGTGCACTAACCTGCGGATAATTCTTTCGCGTCGATCGCGTAACTCAACTCCCGCAGCCCAAACACGGCCTCGCATGCCCGACACTCACCCTTGCCGTTCTCGATCATCTCCGGCCCATCATGGAACGTGAGCAGCAGGGGCCGCTTGTACTCGTTGCCATCCCGCCACCAAGTCCCAGCGCCACACAGCGGGCACTCATTCGGCAGGTCACGGGTGCGCGGCGGGTCAAACAGTCCCTCGATCTGCTTGGCCCACCCCTGCATCTTGCGCAGGTAGAAGCTGTGATCTTCCCGGTAGCGTTCTGTCTGCACGAATGCCACGTACCATGCGCGCAATAGCGGCCCTGGCTTGTCTGCTGGTCGCGTGACAATCCCGCAACCTCGCGCCCAGTCCTTTATCAGGGTGGTGATCATCACGGCTGTGTAGAGGTTGCCGGCGTTCAACATATTGCGCTCATTGGCAAGCGCACCACCTCCACCGATGCCGACCGTGCCCGTGATCGCGTCTTCTAGTCGGTCGAGCAGTGACGGGAGCTCAACGGGGGAGACGCACGTGATACCGGCCTCGTTGGATTGCACGGTTTTCGAGTGGCGCGGCTTGGTGAGCGCGTCCACTGCTGAAAGCAGGTCGGTTACCATGTCGACCTGCGCTTGGGGCTCTGGCCGATTGCATAACTCAGCCGGTCCAGCCTGCCGATCGCGCTACTCAGGATCGTGTCCATGGCATCCTTCAATCTCCACTCGAACGTGTCCGGTACTGGCACGCGCTTTTCGTCATCGCCGTCGTCTTCATCGTTCGGCCACCACCAGTGCGAGGGGCAGTATTCGCCACCCCCGTCGATGCACAACCACTCGCCGTTTTCCGCCTCATCGATTGCTGCTCCCACGTCGGCCCATGCGCTGTAGTCGCCGCCCTCCTGAGCGGTGGTCTTGCACCCCGGATAGTCGCAGATAATCGAGTAGTAATCCTCCGTCTTGACACTCATTCGTCTCTCCCGTCGTAACTGCTCATTGCTTGCACTGGCTCTCGTTCCGCAGCCCACACCCGCACCCATGCACCATTACTAGGCTCCGAGATGAACAGGTCATCGTGGCGGGTCATGGCCTCGTGCACGTCGAGGGCCAGGAGCGCGCTAGTTCGCGTGGTGTGCCGCTCCCGTGACTGGCAGGTGTTGCAGAGAATGTCGATCATCACTCACCCTCACTGTCCGGCATCGGCTTGACCGCGTAGTGCTTGGCCTGCTCGCGGAGATCCGTGGTGTGAGCGGCTGCGTCCAGTGCGGCCTCGAGCCTCCGCGCGTACCGCTGCCCGCCCTCAAGCGCTACATGCAGCGCGGCTACTTCAGCGGATCGCGAATCCCACCCATCACCGAACCCGTTTACCTTCAGCGCCCGGTATCCAATAGCGAGGTTGTCGTCTCGCATTGGATTGTCATAGGCCACGATTGCGTCATTTCGTGCGTCACTCATTCCGTCTCCCTCTCAAATGCCCATAAAAAAGGCCCCCTACCATCTGGCGGGTGCCGGTTGTCGTGCGTGGTGTGCTGCTAGTCGGTGCGTGCGATCCGCCCGTTCAGGTACGTGATCCGCTGCGACCATTCGAGGTACTGGCCTAGTTCGCGGTCCATGCGTGCAGCCGACTTGTGATCTGCCGCGGTGGGTTTGCGTCGGATGCCTGACAGCGCGCCAGGATCATCAGGCAAACCCGACATGCCGAGCGCGGACCGTTTCGCAATGAGACGGTCTCGCTCAGCAATCAGCGAGTCGAGTGGGCGCAACACCCGCGGCTTACGAATGCGTGCAGGCTGCGGGGTGGTCAGTGACTCGCCACGACCTGCTGCTGCCTTTGCTTCCGTGTAGCCGGGTAGCTGCTCAGGTGTCCACTCAGGCAGCGGGACCATGAACGGCTTAGGAGTCCAGCCGGCGCCGGTGTAGGTCACTGGGTGGCCTCCTTGGCTGCACGAATCGAATCGGCAATAGCCTCTTGCTCGTAGCCAAGGTCATCTAACGTGAGACGTACGCCTTCGGCTATCACCGCCGCTTCTTCCAGAGCTTCCGCTTTCGCCGCGGCCACTACAGCGGCGATACCGGCATTGTGCGTGAGATCGTAAACCTCATCTAACGACGACTCGGGGGGCACTTCCACATCATTCACAGCGTCGTTGTAAATCGCTTCGTAATCGGTCATTTCTCCCTCTCGTTCACTCATAACCCGCCCTCCGAATCCAACGGAATAAACCGATACCGAATCGTCAAATGCTGCACCTTGCATTCCCCGCAATACAGCAGCCCCGACTCGCGCATTGCTGCGACCCGTGACGCACATTGCAACGGCTTCACGCCACAGCACGGCGACATGACGATGAACGCGGCGGGTTCGGATGCGACGTGACCAGACAGGCCGCGTGCATGGTGTTGACCCTCACACTGCGGCGGGTTGTCGGGGTTGAAGTCGAGGTGGGTTAGATCCTCGATGATGGCCTGGGTTGTCATGGCCTAGAAAGGGGTTTCGTCGCTGTAGTTGCCAGCGGGGGGAGTGTGCGTCGATGCTGCGGGGGGAGTAGCTGCCCACGGTTCGTCCTGCGGTGCCTGGCTTGCCTGCTTGCTGTCGCCAACGTGCAGTGCGCCGTTGAGGGACACCTTCGCGGAGTGTCTGGTCTGACCTTCCTGGTCGGTCCACTCATCGACCTTGACGCTGAGTGCACCGCGCCACTTGCCCGTGTCGCCTTCGTTGAGGTTGTGCTCGGACTTGAACCACAGCGAGTAGCGCGACTTGCCCTCGGTGCCGTCGTTCTTCTGGAATGTCTCGACTACTTCTGCACCCTTGCCGTTGTAGAAGGTGCGGGTTACTGTGCCGGAAACTTCTGCAAATGCCATGTTATTTTCCCTTTTCGTTGTTGTTTTCGTGAATGACGGGAATCAATACGCGCCCGTCTAACGCGCTCAAATTGTTCAGGTGCCCACCTGTGCCCATTTACGGCGCTAAGGCGTCAGTCACCGGCACAGCGCCCACACGAGGCACGTCACGCACACTCGGCCATTGACGTGCGCTGGTGAACGGCACCGGGTGGAATCTCTTATCGTGCGCGGCCATGATTGCCACGGTCGGTTTCTGCCCTGTTGCCACCGCCTCGAACACCGGGCAATCCCTGCACCCGATCGTGTAGTTGTCGTGCCCGTCGTTGATCGCTTTTGCCGTCATGCTGCCTGCTCCAATCGCTTGACCTCTGCCCGAATAACCAGAAGATTCTTCGCCGTCGTGTTGTCGTACTCGCGCGCCAACGTCACCGCAACACGCGGCACAAACCGTTCACGCTTCACCGCTGGAACATTCCGAGACGCAATAAACGCCGCAAAGTTCAGGTCCGACTCGTGCATCAAAATTCCCTGCCTTCCTGTTCGTCTCTCAGGCACGCATCGCATGGGTGCAAATGGTCGCCTTTTGGGTAATGCGGGTGAATCGGGCATTCCTCGAAACGACCAACAGGCCGAATCGTGGGAGCAGTCGGCGCCCACGGTGCGTCGGGGGCCACGAATGGGATCTGCTCGTCTTCCCACCGTCGATCCCGCAACCAGCCAGCGGGCATCTTCAGGTGTGTCTTGTCCTGCCCGGCGTTCAGCAGCTTGTATGCGTCCCTGCCGGCAATGAGCACGGCGAGCTCGGTGGTCTTCCTGGCTGCCTTGAAAGCCTTGAATGCGTCGGGCTTGGCTTGCTTCCGCCAGCACTGTTCCCACCACTGGTCAAACTCCGATTCGAGCACCCGTGCAGGCTTGTCCTGCACAGTGTTCTTCTCTTTATTGGTCGGGTCGGGTCGGGTCGGGTCGGGGTGTTCGGACTCCGCAATTCGTCCGGGCGGCGTCCGGTCGGACACTTTTGGGACTCCTGTTGGACGAGGGGTCGTATCCCCTTTACTAGCGCGGAAGTTGCGCTTCCTTTCCGCTTCGCTATCCCTGTGCGCTATGACCTGAGCTTTTGTCGGCTGATAGTCAGCCCAGTCGTGGAATAGATACCCTGATGTAGTCATGACCCATAGCTGAGCCTCAACCAAAGACTCCGCATCACTCACTCGACCACCAAGCTCGGCAAGCTCGTGGTGGTCAATGTGACCGTCCGTGAGGTTGTCAGCGCACCATGTTCCAGTGATCAGCCATAGGCCAATAGCGGGCCAGCGTCTCGCGCGGGGGATTCGAATCACCTTCTTGGATGAGTAGAAACCGTCGTCCACTTTGAACCACGCCATCAGGTGCCCGCGAACTTTAGGTTGCACACACCGCATGCACCATTCACATCGAAGTCTGCACACACAACACATAGATCACGTGTCTCCATGCCCTCGCCCTGGATGAAGCTCGATCCGCAGTACGCCGTGGTCGCTTGGCAGCAGCTTTGAATGTGCGAAAGTGCCTCTTCTGATTTAGGTCTTGGTAGTGCCATTCACCTCATCTCCTTCCTGTTCCTCGGCTTCATGTGCGATTCCTGTGGTGGTATTCCTTGCGACTCACTGCGGCTGCCATGCGACACGTGAACTCTTCCGGGCAGTCATCGCGGCAGACGTACGACTTGTACCCCGACGCGGTGCCGTGCTTGGCCTTGGGTCGCGGCTTCGGTTCCTTCTTCGGCGCCTTGGCAACTTTCGGTTTCGCGCGGCTTGCTCGTGTGGCTGCCTGCGATCGTGACTCGGCCACCAGTCGCGGCACCTTGGGCACGATGAACTTGGCGCGCGCATCCGTTGCAGTGCCGGCGTCGACCTGCTGGTGATACTCCCAATCGCCCTGATAGCGAATGTGCGCCTCGGTGCAGGTCATCTTGCCGGTGCGGTGGTTGTCGCAGGCACCAGACCCGCGGCAACCGTCGTCGTATCCCTGTGGTGTTCCGTGGGTGCTCACTTTGTAACCTCCGAGGTCTTGAGTCGTGCGATCTCGTCGGCGATGTACCAGCGAGCCTTTTCGAGGTCTTCGATCTGCTTGGCGAGCGGGTCGGTCGAGCTCGTCTTGAGTCCGGCGCGCCACAGGTACTTGATCGCGTTGCCGATGTTGAATCCGCGGTGTCGAGTGATCGTGATGCACTCGACACCGGACGGGTCGGACACGTAATGCGCGGGATGATTCACCCGGTCATGTGTTGGTGCGCTCATCACTGCATCCCCTTGAATACGAGCAGGAACACGCGCCGCAGTTTTTCGAGCCAGGGGAGGTCTTGCATGGCGTGTGACATGTGGCGCGGGTTGCGGCTCATGCTGCGTCTCCTTCTGTCTGCTCGGGTGCTGCGGTGACCTTGAGTGCTGCACCGCGATCGGTGAACGCGGTCTTGAGCTCGTCGGTGTAGGCGCCGGGTATCTGGCGGATCTGCTGGTAGAGCGCGGTGAGTGCTGCCGTGGTGGTGGTGGCGTCGATCTCGGTGTGCCAGTCACGTACAACATCCTGTACGGGTGCGGCGAGGGGCTTGACGGTGAACAGCCCGCGCTTTCCACGGGTTGTCGTAAGCAGCACGGAATGCGGCTTCGTTATGTGCGAGATCGCCGAAACTCTCACCCCGCCCGGCTTGTCCCCGCCGAACCGAACGTTGGCGTCTCGGTACAGTTCGACCTGGCGGCCGATCCAATCGTCGCTCTCGTCGGTATCCCACGCGAAGGCCAGAAGCCGAAGTACAGTGGGCGGCGGTCGCCAGCAGCGTCCGCCACCTTCAACCAAGTCGATGTCGTACTTGGCTTCTGCCTTACCAGCGCGTACGCCTTCGATGGTGAAAACGCGGGGACCCTGAACGAAATCGTCTGCATTCCACTGGTCGGAACGGGGTTCGGAGGTGATCTTCATAGTTTCAGCTCAATCTCTTCTTCGGCTTCATACGTAGCCCAAGCGGGCGGCGTGAGTCTTGCGCTTTCGTAGCCGGGCCACACGCCCGTTTCGACGCCGCTGAGGTACAGGTCGCGGGCACGCTTGGTTTGCTGCGTGGCTACGTATCCCCATACGTCGTCTAGGTCGTAAACAGCGACCATGTAGGGGGCAACGTTTTCCACGACAACGAACTTGAAGGACTCGAGCTCGGCGCCGGTGACTGCGGTGTGTGCTTCTGCGTACCAACGGTCTTGGATGTGGTAGCCGTAGCGCCCAACGGAGGTATTGAATCCTCGGGGCGATGCGTCACGGGTTGTTTTCAGGTCGGCGGCGTTCACTCCGTCGTAGATGTCGAACCGTGCCCGCGTGTTTACCCCGTCGATCTTGGCGAAGATGCTGACTTCGCGGCCAACCGTCTTCTCGAGGACTGCGCGCGCTTCGACATGTGCAAGGACCGCTTCGGCCATTCCGTTGACGTGCTTGGCCTGTGCGGCACCGATGACGACGAACCCGTTGGCGCGTTGTTCCTCGGCCCATGCCACGGTCGCGGCCTTGGTCGACACTGAGCCGGATGGCGTTAGGTGCTCGTCGGGGTAGGTTATGACCTCCGCGCCAACGCCGAGCACCTTTGTGTGCACGGCCGTTCCAAGGTCGAACGCATCCTTGTGCGGCTGCGGGTGGCTCTTGGCGTAGTTGTAGCGGGCGGGCGAGTCGAGCAGTTGCCGCGCCTGGGTGGATGACAGCGCCGGGTGAGCGTGATACTCAGCCTCGGGCATGTCGTGGATGATTCCTTGCGTCATACGACCACCTCGACTTCTTCAGCTGCGACGGCCATCACGAATCCGTCATCGAACTTGATGGCGGTGTATCGGGGTTTGGCGGTGATGATCTCGCCATCTTGCCCGTCTCGTTCTGCGCCCCAACTGCCGCCGAGTACGTTGCGGAATGTCACGCGATCTCCTACGTTCATGCGGCTGTTCCAATCTCGGTAATGGTGAATTCGAAGCATGCGAGCTTCTGCCGCTTGGGGATGAAGCGAATCTCGGGCATCATCTTCACCATGAATTCGCGGGTGTCATCCTCGACAACTTCGGCGTCAACCAGCCCGTCACATAGCGCTTTGAGGACTGGCACCACGTTCTCTTCGTCGCGGCGGTGCTTCGTGTTGACCCACCAGATGAGGTCAACGCGGCACCGGCCCAAGTCGGGGATGTTTCGTGCCAGGGAGTGCATGAGTGAGCGGATCTCTTTTGTGATGTTCGCGGCCTGCATGCGGTGCATCCGGTAGTTCATGGACAGGGGCGCTTTCTCCCATGCGAAGGTGAACGTCGTACTGAACGGTGCCTCGGGGATGTCGTACGTCGCCGGTGCAAGCCCGTCGAACGATCCGAGGCTCACAGGTCGAGTCCAATGTTGACCGCGCTGAGGACTGCGGACGATGGCACGAATCCACTGCCACTCGTCCATGCGATCAGGTTGCCGATCCGCAGCTGTTCGGTCTGTGCCATCGTCGCGTGGACTTGGGCCATCGCAACGCGCGTCCGTGCCACCTCCTGATCGTGTGCGTACTTCGCGTCTTCGAGGTGCTCGAGTGCCTGTACTCTGTGATCCGTCATTTCGTCACGTCCGTTTCGTCGTCGTTCCAGCTCGCCGGGCCATCCGAGAAGATGAGTTCAGGGATGACCGGGTTGTATGCGGGGAAGGCGTAGGTGGTCACTTTTTGGCCCACTTGGCGGCGATCTCGACAAGTTCGGTCGGGGTGAAGAGTCCGGGTATCAGATCGTCAACTTCGGCGATCACTTCGGCGGCAACTTCTGCCTCGGGGCGCAGGCGGGTCAGGGTTTCCCCGCCGTCGTGGAGCACCTTGGCGTTGGTGATTGGGTCCTGGCCCTCAAACCAAGCTCCGGTGTCAACAAGCTGGAAGACATCGGGCGGTTCGTATGCAGTCATGTAGAACCCGGGCTCAGTCGGCAGCACCACGGGGGGCCGCTCTGCAAAGATGGTCCATGCGGGGTGGTCTTTGCTGTTGATCTGGATGCCGGCCATGTCGTTGTTGATGTATGTCACTCGGCCAAAAGTGTCTTTCCGGGCAACTGTGAACTCGACTCTTTCGCCGCCTCGTGTGGCCTGTACCTTCTGGCCCTTGCTGATCGTCGTCCAGTCGGTTACTGCGATATATTCGGTGGTCATGTTGTTCACCTTTCGAGGTGGAGTTTGTGGATAATGAGGCCGTATCCGCTGAGGATCGCGGCGAGTGCTGCGACCCCGTAGAGCGGCGGGGAGATCCAGGCGCCGACGATGACGCAGATGAGCGCGAGGGTCAGGCAGGCGGCGAGGATGGCGTTTGTGTAGGGGGTCATGCGTTGAGTCCGTCCCATGTCGTTTCGTTGACGTGTCCGTTGCCGCATGTGAAGACGGCGGTGAAGTCGCTGTCCACGTACACGTCGACGTCGCCGTCCCATTCGCAGGTGAGGTCGAACGATCCGAAGTATTCGTGCGGGCGTGTGCAGTACGTGTTGACCGTGTATCTGACGACGTTCTCGCCTGATGTCGCCATTACCGCGTCACTTTCGGGTGTGTGTGGTCGTCGCCGTGAGTGGCCACGATGGTGTCGAAGTAGTCGGCGACCTCGACGGCGAACAGGCCGTTCTCGATCGTGCGGCTTGAGTACCCGCATTTGCAGGTGACCGTGTACAGGCCCTCGTTGTCGGCGGTGATGATTGCAATGCCGATCTCGGTTGCGCGGGACATCTGCGGGGCGCTCATGCTCCTACCCGCATTTCGGCTGCCTCGTTGCGTTGCTTATATTCGCCGTTCGAGAACGTGACAGGGTTGGCCGTGAATGTGGTTACCGTCCTCGTTACCTTGACGGTGAAGAACGTGACCGTGGTCCCCTCGATGCCGTAAAGACGAAGGGCGCCGATTGCCGCCTCTGCATCCTTCTTGACTCGCTGGAATATGAGGTCGCCGCCGTTGCCGTGCCTGTCTCCGAAGTACGCCGTGGGGGCCGTGTCAAACAGGAACGGCGTCCCATCCTTGTCGCCCAGCAGCTTTCGGAAGCCTGTGGAAAGCGTGAAGCCGACCTGCCACGCAGACGTGGCCGTCGACCGTGTGCCGCTCATGCTGCGACCATCCATCCGCGCCAGCCCTGCAACTCCATTGCCGAGTCGCTGATACTCGGCCCGCGCTTGTCGTCGTGGAGCGTCTTTGCTCTGATCTCCCACATGCCGATGTACGTGATCTCGATGGACACTTCACCGTGCTTCGTTGAGCTGATGAGCTGCGTGCCGACCTTGATGCCATTGGTGCGGCATGTGGCGGCTGATGTGCTTTCGATCTTGATCATGAGTTGGCTTCCGATCCGGTTTGGATGGTGCGTGATAGTGCGAGGGTTGCGGCGGCTGAGAACGCGGTGGATGCGGCAGTGTTGCCGTCGCGGTGTGCTTGCCATGCGAGCTTGGTGAGGGCGGATGCAATGTCACGTCCGGTTTGTGCTGCGGCATTGCGAGCGACTGCGGCGTGACGGGAGCTCACAAGACGCCCCGGATCATTCCGGCCGCGAGCAGTGACCAGGTGAGCAGGCTGCCGGCGATGATGAGCGGCCATACGAGGCTGAGTCTGTGTCTTGGTGCTTCGGGTGGTGTTGCGGGGGTGATGTCGATGAGTGCGCGGTATCTGGCGGGTGTGTCGTTTAGGGTTGGCATGGTGACTCTCCATCTACTTGGGTGTTGCTCGGCCCCCTGTTTGCGCAGGGGGTTGTTCTTCGTCAGTGCGAGTGCGACGGCGGGATTCGACCCGCACACTCCCCAAGGGACGCGCCGCTGAATGGGTTATGGGCCATTCCCCTGTGTGCGGTCTTTCACCCCGCGGTATTGCACCGGCCCTACAGCTCCTTAGCTTTCAATCCGGCTCACTATGAAGTGCTCGGCCCGTAAGGCGTCTGCGCACGTTGTCAAACCTGTCTGTCGCACGCTTAGCAAAATCCGCGCGTGCGATGCTCGTTCTGGTTGGCGTTCAGGCACGCCAGCGGATACCCCTCGAGGTGAGGGGCGAGAATATGAGGCCGAAGTTAGGTCGGCTTGCCCGTGGTTCGCTCGTATGAAGCCTTCTTCTCCGCGCGGATGCACGTGCGGCATGCCTTGAAGGCTTGGCCGTGGCGCGTTATGCGGATTCGCACATTGGCGTCATCGAGAAGGTGGTTATTGAAGCAGTGCGTCCGCTCGGGGGTTTCCTTGCGCCGGCTGCCGTTCGCCCGCCAGTCGGCGATGTTGTCCGCCTTGGTTCCCCAGCGAAGGTTCGTCAGTGCGTTGTTGCTGGGGTTGTCGTCAGTGTGGAGCCCCCACAGGGACGGCTCGGGTCCAACGAATGCGTCCAGCACGAGGCGGTGTGCCTTCATGCGCTTTGCTTGTCCCTGGATGCGGATGCTGTAGAGGTGGTAGCCCTTGCTGGTGATGATGGGGTTCAGCGGCTTGGTGGGAGCACCAACGGAGCTCACGCGCTGCACGCGGCCCTGGTCTGAGACGATGTAGCCACCAGCTGATCCGACGACGGACTTCCACTGCTCGACCATCAGGCAGCGCGCCCACGGATGCGAGCGAGTGACGAGTCACTGAGGCCGTGCGGGTTCGGCGGGGAAGCTGCGATCTGGTTCGCCTTGACGAACGCCTCAAGGGCTTCGCGGGGGTAGGTGACCGTGTTCCCCTGCTTGATGAAGCCGATCTTGTGTTCGCCACGGAGGCGAGTGACCTTGGCCGGCGCGAGCTTGAGGTAAGCCGCTGCCTGCTCGAGAGTGTTGACATCTTCGAGGGCGCTCATGCTGCCACCCGGCTTGCCTTGGGAAGGTCGGTGATCCACGAGGCGGCATCAGCCTTCAACTCGTGGGCGACTCTCAGCAGTTGCGAGGTCTTGAACTCTGCATCCCCAGCCAGCATGCGGGTGAGGGTGACTCTGGGGATTCCTGTTGCGACGGAGAGTGGGCGTATCTCTACGCCCTGTCCTCTTCTCGCAGCATCGACCCTGTGGGCGATTGCCTTCGTGTTGGTGTCCATGTACTCACCATAGTGTCCAACTGTGCACCGTGTCCAGTTGGGCCAGTACCCAGTACGGGGGGTATCCAGTGTTTATGTCCAGAAACCTGCACTAAAGTGCCTACGTGGACACGACAGATAAAACAACAGGCGACCTATACAACGCCGCCATCGCTGCTCAACTGCGAATCCTCAAGGCGGGGATCGGCAAGAGCATGACATTCTCAGCGCTAGAAGCCTTGACTGGGATAAAGCTCCGTCAGCTCAAGTACCTATTCAATGACCAGCGCTCGATACACATGAGCGAGTACATGGTCATTCTCCAGGCGCTCGGCAAGGACCCCGCAGAGGCAATGGCAGAAGCTCAGGCGGTGGTTGAAAAGACCAGCCCGGCATCCAAGCCGTGAGTAACCACGATGCGCAGCACGTCACCCGCGAGAACATCACCGGGAGGCTGGTCAAAGATGCCGCCGCAATCAGACCCGACCGGCACTGCTCGCTCAAGTCTGGATAACACGCTTACTGGACTGTGCTGCTGCAAAACGAATCCCCTAATTGTTGATGCTTCCCCTGGTCGCGGTCGACCAAGACAAGTCTGTACTAACCCACGGACATTTACTCTTCGGGGGGTTTTCGTCCTAGCAGGGTAGATATTTGCACGCCGAGTATGGTACTCACGTCTTCGAGCTGGTCGACGGTGAATGCCATCTCGCCGGATAGGTACGCCTCGAGCTCGGCGTTAGACATGCCCATCCGTCGCGCCAGCGTACCTGATGAGACTCCGAGCCGGCGCATCTGCGCACTTACGGCGCGCCCAGCGAGCACACGCTGCGGAGTTTTTCTCATGCTTGGGAGATTACCCCATTTAGAGTGAACCGCGTACCGTAGCCGTCATGCAGTACATTATTTGACATGCCCTCCCGCTCTCTCTCTGAACCGCAATGGTTTGGGAAGCGCGTTGCAGCCATATTGAGCGATGCGTCCAATGCGAGCTACGCAGGCAATCAGGCAACTCTTGGGCGGGCGCTTGGCATATCGCAGCAGCAAGTATCACGGCTACTCGGCGGCATCGTCGTGATCAACGTCGATCAGTTACAGCTCCTATGTGATGAGCTAGGCCTCAATAGCCGGGACGTGCTCGGCGATGCGGAGCACGCGTGGCGAGTCCACTTGGCGAGTCAGAATCCGCCCGATTGAGGTAGCCGCGGCAACCGATCGGTGATTGCCGATATGCCCGTATGTGTCAATGGTGGTCGTCACCTTCTCGTGTCCGAGGCGCTGCTGCACGACGTCGATGCCAACGCCCGCCTCGAGCAGCCAGGACGCGTGAGAATGGCGCAAATCATGGATGCGGGGAATCTTGCCGACCGGGACTGCCGCGGGCTCACGGTCCCACGTGTGCCCCGTCATGGCCTTAAACGGCTGCGTCTTGTCGAGCTTCGCCGTCTCGAACGGGGGCAGGCCATTTGAGAGCCGGCGTGCGGGGTCCCATACACGAGTCCAGAAGTTCGATTGCCGCACCGCCGAGCCCCGCGTGTTCGTGAACAGGTACTCGTTGCCCGACTCCATGAGTGGGCGCAGCATGTCGGCGAGATCCTGCGGGATAGGGATAGTTCGCCGCGACTTCGGCGTCTTCGGCGGGCCAACGTACCAGCCCTTCGCCTTGGACGACTTCCACGCTCGAGCGACACGCAACGTCAATCGGTCAAGGTCGATGTCTGCCGGCCGTAGCGCGGTCGCCTCACCCCAGCGCAGGCCGGTGTTTGCCAACGTAGACACGAGCGGCTGAAACTGCGCCGGGATGAAGTCGAGCAGCTGAAAGAACTCGTCAGCAGTCAGGAAGACCATCTCAGCGCCGAGCGAGTCGGGCAGGTTGGACTTTGCGCAGGGGTTGCGGGTGATGAGTTGTGGGTCAGCATCGACGGCACTCTGAAACATGGCGCTGAGAAACCCGTGACGATTCTTGATTGTCTTCGGCGCCACGTCATCCTCGGCCTGGGCGTTGATCCAGCCGGCGATCATTGCGGGGGAGATGGCATCAACCGGCAGGTCACCCATGACCGGCGCGATGTGCAGTCGCATATACATCTTGTAATGGTCCGTCGTCAGGCCCTCGATGCCGGACTTGTTGGCGATGTAGGTGGCGGCGTGCTCACTCACGGTGGGGGAGCCTTCGCGGATGTCGAGGCGCAGGAACTTGAGTGCTTCGAGTGGCCCAATGTTCCGCACGACGCTTGCCCACTTCTCGGCCGCCTTCTGACTGGTGAACGTCAGGCGCTTGGATTTGCCCTCGAGCCGGTACCGAACATCGAACGACACCATGCCGTCGCGCTTGGATCGCGGGGAAACGGAGGCTGAATGTTGGGATCGCGGCGGTGTCATACCACTAAGAATATCGCGTCTGTGTCATTTTTGTGTGTCATCGCCTAGCACACCTTGGATTGAATGAGAAAAACCCCCGACTTATCAGGGGTTTTTCTGCGATATTTCCGTGCCGGTGGTGGGACTCGAACCCACATTGAGCCCCCTTTAGATGTGCGAGAACCGCATGTTTACGCGGTTCCCGTTACTGATGTTTCCTAGCTTTTACGCCAATGTGTGTCACCGTGACACACCCTCAGCGGCGTCATGTGGGGAATAACCCACACCATCCAATGTGGGCCATTCCCCAACACGCCCCCTATTTTTGGGCGCGCCAATACGGACTAACTGCACCCGCCTCCGCATCGTGCCCCTCGTGCCACGCTTCATCCTTCACCGCGTGCAATTCCGCCAGGTTGCCGGGTAATCGTTCGCCGGCTATCAGCGCCTCTAGCTTGGCTTCTGCGACGTGTTTATCTCGACTGCCGACCGTTCGCCGCTTACGTGTCCCGGTGTCGTCTGTCACGCTCACAGCGCCGACCCAGTACCCGTCACGGATCTCGTAGACCGACCCTTGCCCTTTTGCGCGCGGGTTCACTCGCGCACCTGGTCGAGGGTCTGCGCAGGAGTGTGATGTTCTCGTGCGCAGACCGCTCGCGTGTGATTGCTTGTGGTCAATTGACTCTCCTCAATGTTCGCTCCTTCTCCCGTGCGACATCCACTGTGCTCCTGAAATGATCCCTGAAGCCTCGGGTCTTCTGGGGGCTGAACTACGACGAATCGAGGTAGAGTTCATGGTGTGTCCTTCCTTGTCTAGCGCTTGGTTGGATTCGGGCCAGCGGGAGTGCATTCCTGCTGGCCTTCTTTGTTGCTGGTTCTCAATATACACGTGTGTAGCCATGTGTATAGCCATGCGCGTCCCCCAACAAGGGGGTAGACAGAAAATGAGCCGGTCAGGACGCACAAAAAAGCCCGGCCCCCTAATCCGTGAGGATCAAGAGGCCGGGCGATTTGTGGTTAGTGCGGGTGGGTCAGGATGCCGTCAAACTGGGTCAGATAGACGGGGTGCTAGCCCGCCTTGGTCAGGTTGTAGATCAGCGGCATGGCAAAGTCGTATGTCCCATTCACTGCGGACACTTGCATGGCGTACTGCAACGTAACCGTGCCAGCCGGGACAACAAACTCCGAGTAGCACAGGCCATCGTCAATCTGCCGCGACAGGCCACTGTTCGGCGAGGTCAAGATACGGTTAGAAATTACCCCGCTGGCCCCGTCGTAGGCAGTGACTTGCCACGCGATTGAGCCGCCGTTCTGGGCGGTGCGAACCCGCACCGCGATTGCGAGCCGGTCGCCAACCGAGACTGCGGGCACAAGGGTGTCGCCCACCCCATGCGCGAACCGGAGCGGGGTTACTGTCCATAGCGTCGCCGTGTAGGGGCCGGTACCAGCAACCGAAAGGATGCGCACGTACTCGGACTGACCCGTAGCATTGGTCAGCTTGTAGTTTCCCGTTCCAACGTTGGCCGCGAGCGAGAGCGTTGTAGCTGCCGCCGCCGCAGTGGCGGTCAGGGTGGTGCTAGCCTGCGCGCCGGGAACCACAGTATTCACCCCGAACACTGTCTTATTGCCCGTAGCCCCGGCAATGGTGGCGCGCTGCCACTTGAAGCCTGCCGCGTCCGTAACGAGGCTGGCCGTGAAACCGGTGCTGAGCGTGGCGCTGCATCCGTCTGCGATTCCATCCGTGTTGCCGTCAATGGTCAGCCCGCCATTGGGCAGGATGTTCGCCGGGGATACGGCTAGGGCGGTGAGGTCGAATGGCTTGCGGAACTGCGGTGCCAGTTCGGAAACTGCGCGCGCCACGACCGCCTGCACCCCGGATGGGTTGGGGTGGATTCCGTCACTGGTCAGGGCCGCGAGCGGTTGCCCCGTAGCGGGGTCTGCGAGCGGGCCGTAAGTGTCCATGATGTGTAGCGCGTTGTCGCGGGCGAACCGGGCAAGGCGCATGTTGTACTCGCCCAGGAGTCCGTAAACGGCAGTGCGCGGCGGGACGCTCATGAGGATCGGCTCGATTCGTGCCGCGCGCATCTCCGCAACAATCGTGGCAATGTTCGCCAGGAACGCGGACGCGGCAACACCAGAGCCCGCATCATTCGACCCGACCGACAGGAAACAGAACGACGGCTTTGGGCTGAGCGTAGTTACCTCAGTCGAGACATAGGGCAGGAGACTCGTGGAGGTGAATCCGGGGTGAGAGATCACATACTCCGGGCCGGGGAAGCAAAAGGTCTGCCGAGACTGGCAGGCCAGCCAATACGCGATCCCCTCGCCGTTGTTAGCCAACGAGTCACCGAACACGGCGAACGTGCCACCAGTGAGGGGAGCAAAGGTGGTGGATAGACGCACACTTGACGCCGACGCAGGGTTCGCCAAGGTCGAGTCCATGAGCCCGTCAGTCGTCGCCACAACAGCCTCAACAGCCGTCCGGTGAGTCGCCGCAGTTGCCGCACTCGTGGCCGCATTGCTCGCCTGAGTCGTCGCCGTAGCTGCCTCAGTCGTCGCCGTGCTCGCCGACGCAGCAGCAGCCGTCGCGTCATCCATGAGATCCTGCATCCACGGCTCGACAGCATACAAACCACCAGCAGTCACCGGCGCCACGTCAACGAGATCAGCCCACGTCACAGTGCCCACATCAGGGACCGTCACCGTGCGACCCGTGACACCACCCGAGCCCTTGACCAAACGACCCTGCGCATCGTACGAATCAAGCTTGACCGTCACGTTCAATGGCGCGTCAACAGTCGCAGCCGACAACACGAACGGGTCAGACTTGGAATCATCAGACGTCAGAAAAACGCCATTGACAATACGGCCCATGCTGCGAACCGTCGTAATGAAACCGTTGACCGTCGAAAACGTCCGGGTCGCCTGAGCAAAAATGAACCCGTTCGCCGGCTGCTCAGAAGCATCGAGAAAAGGAAGTGGAGTGAGCAGATTGGGCACGAGTGGCCTCCAAGAAGTAGGGCGAGTTAGTTAGGGATGCGCCGAAGCGACAGGAGGTGAGCTAGTTGGCGACGTGCTTGCCCGTGCTGTACTTCGGGGTCGCAGCAACACCCAGCAGCCAACCGAACGCCGGGTACTTCGACGCAAGCCAGGTGACACCCGCGTAGTACAGGCCGGTGATCGTG
>Ga0314771_100144_pt1 | contig 19858 bp, 10 predicted proteins | sample MetaGCB42018_FD_204522 | JGI IMG/M metagenome (GOLD analysis project Ga0314771, IMG submission 204522) | Cryopeg brine microbial communities from Beaufort Sea near Barrow, Alaska, United States - CB4 2018 | ecosystem: Environmental > Aquatic > Marine > Coastal | place: USA: Alaska | collected...
AAAATAACAATTATCGACAGGGAAGGTAAAGCGCATCTTGTAGATGCTCCAACCGATATGAACATGAATTTAATGGAAGTATGCAAGATGCATGAATTGCCGGTACAGGGCACATGCGGTGGCATGGCGATGTGTGCTTCCTGCCATTTTTATAGTTTAAGTCATTCCGATCACTTTCCGGAAAAAAGTTACGAAGAAGAAGATATGCTGGATCAGGCTTTTTTTGTGCAGGAAAATAGCCGGTTGGGTTGTCAGATCCCAATAACCAAAGAATTGAACGGACTTGAAATTAAGCTCGCGCCAGAGTCTATGTAGTTTTTTCAGAGAACTGACATTGAAAGTTAGTTCTCTGAAAAATTATTACTTATATGGTTAGGTTTATTTTAACCATAGCTTGCAGAATAACTATCTTAAAGTCTATAAAAGAACTTAGAGTTAAAATAAAGGTGGTCTAAAGCTGTTAAGTGAGAAGAAGGTGTAAAATTCATCATCTGTTAAATCCTGTAAAATTGTGACTACTTTACTTTACACATTTTAGGCACTCAAGAATTTATGAAAGTATTAGTTACCTTGCAATTAATTGAATAATAGAGGTAATGAAAAAAATACTACTGGCCCTTTTTCTTTCCTTCTGGAACCTATCTGCACAGGAAATTGCCCCCTATTTTAAAAATTACACCAAACTTGAATACAATGGGGAAAACACCAATTGGGATCTCTCCCAACATAGCGATGGTACAATCTATGTTGCCAACGGAAAGAACCTATTGTCTTTTAATGGAGATTTTTGGCAAAAGAAGCAATTGCCAAAGCCATTAATTTTGCGTTCGGTAAATGTTATTAAAGACACGATTTATACCGGAGCATATCATCAATTCGGTTATTGGATCAAAGACCAAAAGAATGAATTAAACTATACTTCGCTTAGTGATAGCATTCCTCAAAAACAGTTTAAAAATGATGAAATATGGAAGATCCTGGAATATAAGGATAAGATCCTGTTTCAATCTTTCACAAAATTATTTGTATATCATACTATTCAAAAAAAAATTGAGATAATTCCATTTGGGAATGTATCTGGAGTCTACAGTTTTATAATTAAGGATGATGTTTATATTACCACGAGGAACAACGGGATTTTTAAACTGGTGAAAGATCATTTTGAATTTGTAGAGTGGAGCACTCTTCTAAAAGATTTTACGGTTCAAAGTATGGTTAATTTTAAAGAGGGAATCCTTATGGCAACCCAATTAAACGGGCTTTATTATTATGATGGTCAAGATTTAAAACCATGGCAACGGGAACTGACTTCCCAATTTGAATTTCTTGAAATTAATAATTTAGAAATTTTAAATAATTTTATTTGCGTTGGCACAATTAATAACGGGTTACTGGTTTTTGATCTAAGCGGTAGTTTTAAATATATTTTTAATAAGAAAAATGGTCTTGCAAATAATACGGTTCTAAGACAATTTGAAGATAAAGATCATAATTTGTGGGTCGCCCTTGATAACGGATTAAGTAAAATACATCTTTCAAATCAGGTGTATGGTTACAATGATAAAACCGGAGCTTTAGGTACGGTGTATACAATTATAGATGATGCAGATGGTTTGGTGTTAGGATCAAACCATGGTGTATTTAATTTAAAGGGGGAGGAATTGGAATTTCTTAAGTCTTCTAATGGGCAGGTTTGGAATCTGACCCGGGTGGGGGATGAGATCATTTGTGGGCATAACAATGGAACTTTCAGTATAAAAAACAATCAGTTTACCTTAATTAATGATATTAGTGGAGGAATGGATTTCAAGAGAATCCCAAAAACGGAATTATTCATTCAGCCCAATTATACAGGCTTAGCGCATTATCAAAACATAAATGGAAAATGGATCTATAAACGCTATACAGAAATTGACTTTCCGGTAAATAGTGTTTATTTTGATGAAAAGGATCATTTATGGATAGAGTCCACACACCGCGGAATTTTTCAGTATCAATTCATAGATGATCATAAAGGACTTCAACTTCTCAAAAGGTTTGCTTCAACTCCCTCTCAAAACAAGTTATTCGGTTTGGGAAATAAGATTTTTATTTCCGGAAAAAATAAGATTTTTAGATATGATGTGGTAAATGATACGCTCTTACGAGATCCTATATTGGAGAAAAAGTTATCACCTTTCGATGAGATTTCATCGCTAAATCCGGAAATTTTGGTTGCCGAGAATAAAAATTCACAAATGATCTTCAACATTGCCTCTTCCGGGTCATTTAATCTTAACGAGGATTTAATTAATAACAGAATTGTAAAAAATTTCCCGGGTGCAACTGCTTTATCAAATGATGTGTTTATGCTTATGGATGATGGGTTTTTAAAAATTCAGCCATCAGAAGTTAATAAAAAAAGCAGCGGGGAAAAGGTGTTTCTGGAAGTTGTGAAAGTTAATGGGGAAAGAGTGTCTATTAAAGATAAGGTCAAAATTCCACATAAAAAGAATTTTATATATTTTAGGTTTTCCAACAATTCCCCCGGGAATATTTCCTTGCCATCCTACACTTATAAACTTGATGGATATGACAACTCCTGGTCAGTTCCTTCGGGTATTTCAGAAGTGGGTTATAATAATTTGCCTGCAGGGGATTTTGTGTTTAAAGTAAAATCAGGAAGCAGTTTAAATAATGAGATAACCACAATGTATAGGTTCAGTATATTACAGCCGTGGTATTTAAGCAATTGGGCTTGGTTTGGTTATGGCTCTCTTCTTATAATGGGGTTGCTTCTGATAAATTATTATAACAAGATTAAATATATTGGGAAAAGGAAGGTGTTAGAGCGGGAAATGGAATTTGAACATAAATTGGTCATCCAAAAGCAGAATTTTGAAAGCAATAGAATAATTACTGAATTGGAGCAGGAAAAATTAAGAGGTAAACTTAAATCAAAAAGTAAGGAGCTTGCCTCCTATGCAGCCGTAATGGCAAGAAAGGAAGACATTCTTGTTGAAATGGAAAAGGAGATCAACAATTCAAATATCAAAAAGGAAAACCAAAAGCTTTATCTGAAATTGATGGATATTAAAGATCGTCAATCCAATTCTCAAAATGAGTGGAAATTGTTTGAGAGAAATTTTCACGAAGTACACGATGATTTTTTTAAAATTTTACAAAAAAAATATCCCGGACTAACTCCAAACGATCTTAAATTATGTGCGTTTCTCAGAATGAATCTCAGTTCAAAAGAAATTGCTCCATTAATAGGAATAACATTTAGGAGTATAGAATTACATCGTTATAGATTGCGCAAAAAGTTCCAACTTACCAAAAAGGATAACCTGGTTAAAATATTAATGAATTTAGATTAGCCTCCCTACGAAAACGTTGTAATTTGTTGTTTTCTACCACATCATTACCACATCATTAACATTTTTTCATCATACAATTACTTTATTTAAAATTTTTATTGTCTTAAGAAAGAGCGAGTTAAGTTTTTTTTAACATTGTGATGTGTTAGGTTATATTGCCGTTGTGTTAAATTAGTCTTTCCATTCTGTAATTTTGGTATTCACACTTGATATTCCGGAATATTTTACTTTTCAGGAAATACCAATTGGGTTAAACTTTAAAATTAATAATAACCGGGCTTATGAAAACAAAAATTACTTTACTATTCTTGGTGATGTTTATGGTATTTATACCAACTCATGCGCAGGAGCGGACAATAACAGGAGTGGTTACCTCTCTTGATGACGGTATGCCGCTACCGGGAGTTAATGTGCTCGTAAAGGGAACTTCCACGGGAACGATCACAGATTTTGATGGAAATTATTCTGTATCAGCAGGTTCAGAGGATATACTGGAATTCAGCTTTGTTGGAATGCTTACTACGGAAGTTGCAGTTGGCACACAAAGCAATCTCAATGTAGCACTGGAGGTAAGTGCAGCTGCTTTGGATGAAATAGTTTTAATTGGGTATGGTTCTAGAAAAAAAGTTGATAATACTGCCGCAATCACATCAATTCAAGCGGAAGAAATAGCTAAAACAAAAGTTTTAAACGCATCGCAAGCCATACAAGGTAAAGCAGCGGGGGTTCAGGTAATTTCTTCTGATTTGCCGGGTAGCACTCCTTCTGTAATTATCAGGGGTTTGGGAACCGCATTAGGGGGAAGAACACCTTTGTTTATTGTTGACGGAATGCCTACGGCAAATATTAATAATATCAATACTAATGATATTACATCATATGAAATCTTAAAAGATGCATCTGCATTAGCAATTTATGGTACAAGAGCTGCAAACGGTGTAATTATAATTTCCACTAAAAGGGGAAAAGGTCAAGTTTCTGTAGAAATTGAAAGCTTTACCGGTTTTAGAGAAACTCTTAAAAAAGTAAAGATGGCCGGAAGCAATAAGTATTCGCATTATACAAATGCTGCTTTGGAATCGACCACTTTCTCACAGGATCAACCCGTAAATACAGATTGGTTTGATGAAATTACGAGAACGGGGCTTTATACTCAAAATAACGTTTCGGTTTCTGGATCTACTGAAAGTATTAAATACTTTTTTAGTGTAGGTAATTATGAAGAAAAGGGAGTTCTTAATGGGTTAGATTACGGTCGTACCACCTTTAGGAATAATAATGAATACAAAATTTCCCCTAAATTAACATTAAGTCAAAACTTTAGCTTTAGTTCGACAAATTCAACACCAAAGCCTTTGTCTGCATTTACGTCAGCGTATAAGCAATCTCCTATAGTGCCTGTTCGTTTTCCAAATGGGCAGTATGGAGTTTCTTTTGTAGGTACCGATGGTTTTGCAGGAACTACTGGATCATCTTTTAATAATGTGGGTAATCCTGTTGCTCAATTGGACTTTTTTAATGAAGAACAAAAAAGTGTTTTGTTACAAGGGGGGTTAAAATTGGATTATGAAATTGTAAAATCATTGAAATTTACCTCGCAATTTAATGGAGAATATTATACTTGGAAAAATTTCAATTTTGAGGACACGAAAAATATTTGGTTGGCGGCGGATCCTAATCGCGTAGGGTCTGACTATCCATCTACTTCCAATACTAATTTATTGACAAAAGGGAGAGAGCAATATTTCAATTGGAATCTAACTAATTATTTCACTTATAATAAAGTATTTGGAGAAATTCATGATATTGAAGTAACTGCTGGTGTTGAAACTTCTGTAAATGGATCAAGGGAAAAATTGACCACTGTCAGAAAAAATGTAAATGAAGATTCGAATTATTGGGCTTTGGCTGGTGTTGATTACTCCGGGAATATAACAAGTTACAAAGATGAAGTTTTTAACGAAAGCAAATTGGCTTCTTATTTTGGAAGGTTTCAATATAAATTGATGGATAGGTATTTACTTACCGGAACTTTAAGACGTGATGGTTCGTCTAATTTTGGTAAGGATTACCGTTGGGGAACATTTTCTGCTTTTGGTTTAGGTTGGATTGTTTCTAATGAAGATTTTATGGCAAATGTGAAAGGAATCGATTTATTGAAATTAAGAGGAGGTTGGGGTCGTTTAGGAAATCAAAATGTACCACTTAATCGTCAATCATTTTCTTCTGGAAATTCAAGTTATTTGGGAGGTTCAATATTATATGAAGGAACCACAATCAATTCTCAAGTGGATCCAAGTTTATCATGGGAAATTACTGAAGAAAGCTCAGGTGGTTTGGATTTTGAAGTTTTGGACAGGAGGTTAAAAGGGTCATTTGATTTGTACGATAAAAAAACGACAAATGTTATTTTAAATACCATACCCTACACAACTTCCGGTGTAAGTAATGCCTCTCCAGCACATGTTGGCGAAGTATCTAATAAAGGATATGAAATTTCTTTGCGTTGGGATGATAAAATAAACGACAATTTGAGTTACTGGGTTGGAGGAAATTATTCCAACAATAAAAATGAACTTAAAAGTTTAAAAAGCACCACGCTTTCACCAATCAATGGCGGTGATTTAGGTAACGGTCAATTTACCAAGTTGCTGGATAATACGTCAATTGGGCAACCATTGGGTAGTTTTTATATGTACGAATATGCAGGTTTTGACGCCACAAATGGGCAACAATTATACTTCACGGCAGATGGTGATATAGTGACTCAAGATGTTTTGCAAATTGCCGATAAAAAGTATGTGGGTTCTATTCTACCAACTTCCACTTATGGACTTACTTTAGGAGTGAACTACAAAAATTTTGATTTTTCAGTTGACGGATACGGTACTTCTGGTAGTAAAGTCTATAATGGTAAAAAAGCCCAAAGATTTAGCGGTGAAAATATTGAAGAATCATTGGCAACCAATTTTTCATCAGAAAATAATACGACAGCAGCTAATCCGGGGCCATTTAATCAAGTTCCCGTTGCATCGACCTATTATTTGGAGTCGGGTGATTTCTTTAGGATTAACAACATAACCTTAGGGTATAAAATTCCTTTGAAAGTAGAATTTATTAGCTCAGCCAGAATATATGCAAATGCAATAAATCCATTTATTACCCAAAAGTTCTCTGGTTTTTCTCCTGAGTTAAATGGGGATGGTAATCCTTACGCAACCCAAGGCATCGAAATAGATGCCTACCCTACCTTGAGATCATTCGTTATTGGTGCAAATTTAAAATTTTAATAATATGAAAAAGATATATATATCCCTATTTATACTTTCCTCTTGTTTTTTTGTAGGATGTTCAAAAGATTATTTAGATGTAGATCAAACTGAATCTATTTCCACAAAGGACATTGCATTGTTTAACAATGATGCTGGAGCTACCACATTTGTAACGGCCATCTATAATAAATTTTTAGATTTTAACATGTCTGCGTTTTCTTGGAACGGAATGACGAGTATTGCCTCTGATGATGCCGACAAGGGATCATCACCTGGGGATACTGGTGCAGATAAAGACTTAATGGACGCATTGACCTATAATGGTTCAAGTTTATCTATTCAAGAGATTTTCCAAGCTAATTATGAAGGGATTAACAGGTGTAATCAAGCGTTGAGTATTATCCCTCAATTAGATCAGGCCGATGCAGCTTTACGTAGCAGATTGCAAGGCGAGGCTAAATTTTTGCGAGCTTTTATGTATTTTACTTTGGTAAAAGCCTATGGAGGCGTTCCTATTGTAGATCATTTACCAAACCCATCTTCTGATGAAGATAGAATAATGCAATTGACTCGTAGAACTCCAGCTGAAGTTTATGCTTTCATAGAAAGTGATTTAACTGATGCCATTGCAGCATTGCCGAATAAATCGGCTTATGCGGCTTCGGAAAAAGGAAGGGCCTCAAAAGGGGCTGCTTACGCCTTGTTGGCAAAAGTTAGTTTGTACCAAAAAAAATGGCAACAAGTGGTGGATAACTGTAACCTGGTTACAGGCTATTCTCTTGTTTCAGATTACGCATCGATGTTCAGATTACAAGGGGAAAATGACGCTGAATCCATTTTCGAAATTCAAGGAGTGGGTTCAATACCAGCCAAAGGAATTCAAGGATATTCAGCTACCCAGGGTGCTCGTGGTGCAGGAGGCTGGGGCTGGGGTTTCAATACGCCGTCCGAAAGCTTGGTAAATGCATACGAACCTAATGATGTTCGAAAAGAGGCTACTATCATTTTTGCTGGAACAACCTTATATGATGGTAGAGTAGTTCCAACTACAGTTGAAAATCCAAGATATAATTATAAAGCGTATTCATCTGCTTTTACTGATGCTTGGGAAACCGACACTAACATTAAATATTTGAGATATGCCGAAGTGATATTGATGAAAGCCGAAGCGTTAAACGAATTGGGACAAACTTCTGAAGCAATTCCTTTATTAAACCAAATCAGAAATAGAGCAGGTTTAGCGAATACGACTTTTGCTAGCCAAAGTGATGTAAGAAATGCAATTTGGAGGGAAAGAAGAGTTGAATTTGCATTCGAGCATGATCGATTCTTCGATATGGTACGAACCGGTCAAGCCGCTGCCGCTTTTTCAGTTGATGGAAAAACATTTGTTCTAGGCAAACATGAACTGTTTCCTTTACCACAATCTTTCATTACCCAATCAAATGGATTGTCTACGCAAAATCCTGGTTATTAATTCATAAAAAAAGTAAAAATGAAAAAAAATAAATATATTTTCTTGTTCGCTTCCGTTATTGCTTCTCAATTTTTTGTGAGCTGTAACGAAGACAGCATAGATAAAGTGAACAGTCCGATTCCTTATGAGTCAATTGGAGGTTATGATAGTTCAGATGATGTTGCAGCTGCAAGCTTGGTTACGAAATTAAGTTTTGAGGATGACCTTATGGAGAGTAAAAACAACATTTCTGGTTTTGTGGAAAACAATGTTGCTTTCGCAGCCGGAATTAAAGGGAAAGCTTATTCAGGGTCCAGTTCTGAGGAAAGATACGCTGTAGCAAATGCAACAGATGTAATCACATCGCTAAATAATTTTGCATTCTCTTTTTGGTTGAATACGGCAAATACAATTGATCCGGCAACCCCGGGACAGGGAAAAGGAGCGCAAGGGATTTTCACCATAGTGAGACCTTTAGAATTTTGGGGTGGAATAAATTTATATTTGGAAAACCCAGATAGCGCTTTTCCCGACAGGATACGTTTAAAACTGGGAGTGGAGAATGGAAGAGAAGGTGTGGCTTGGAGAGGTCAGAGTGTAATTATAAATTTGGATAATAGTCTAAATACTTGGGTGCATGTTGTTATATCTTATAATTCTTCCACAAGCAAGGTGACCTGTTATACAAATGGAGATTTAAGCACTAATATAACAGGATTTCCTTATGCCCCAGCTGAAGGCGTAACAGGTTCTGCACCATGGTTTGCAGATAATCCGGGAGAAATTGACAATCCAAATAACGCCCCTAAATATGGTGCTTTCGAAATGACCGGAACCAATGGAAAAATTGTTTTGGGGACACCTCAATTTGAAACCACTCCCCCACAAAATAATGGTTCTCAACAGGATTGGGCGACAAGTTATGCGGGTTTGTTAGATGAATTTAGAATTTATAATGCTCCTCTTTCTGATAATGAGGTTAAGGCCTTGTATTTATTAGAAAAGGACAACAGATAATGTCTTATTTACATGCCTAATTATTCCATGATTAGGCATGTATTTTTAAATATAGTGACACTATTTATTCTTATCAAAATGATGAGTTTTTATACTTTATGAATTTTTTGAATGTTTTTAATTCAAATTCTGCATCATCCCCGGAGAGTAATGGCGGTGGAGGGACTCGTTTACCAACGACTCCGATAACTCCTTTTACGAAATAAAGTTACCAGTTGAGGTTTCCAATGGGGATCATTATGTTTTTGTTGATTATTTTTCACTTGGGACTAAATCCTCATAAGCTTACAGATTTATGGGTCGATTATTTTGAAAATAATACAAATTACATAAATTAATTAGCGTTATAGTATTGAGATTCCTAGAAAATATTCAGGTTGTGGTAAATTTTTTTGGAGCTTTCAGCCAGCGATGTACCAAATCATTATTCTGCTAATGAACCTAACTCGGAAGTTAAAAATTTCTATTACAGTTATGGTTATTTTTTATATGCCTATTATGGATTTCATGATGTTTTTTCCTTAGATGATAAGTGGTGTTCTCCCTTGTATAAGGGTTTAAATCAAGCGACTATTATTGTAAGTGTAGAAAATTAACATCCAGGTTTGTTGCAGGATTTATTTATGAGTAATGAAGATCTAAAATAGGATTGTCGAAATTGGAAACGGGATCTTAAAATTTAAAAAACGAAAAATGATGAAAAAGATGTTTTTTATATTCATTTCAGCCGTTATGGTCTTATCATGTTCCAAAGATTCAGGGCCCGGATATCAGGAACCTTATGTTCCACCCAAGGATAATGGCACGCCGGTAGTTACATTAACAGATAATGAGATCCTGGATCTTGTACAACAACAAACTTTCAAGTATTTCTGGGATTTTGCAGAGCCCAAAAGCGGTATGGCACGGGAACGTTCCCAGGCTGATGCTTATGGCGGTAATTCAAGAAACATGGTTACTATGGGTGGTTCCGGTTTTGGGATGGCTTCTTTTCCAGCTGCGGTAGAACGTGGTTGGGTAAGCCATTTGGAGGCTGTTGCCCGGTTGGAGAAAATCCTCGATTTTTTGGAATCTGTTCCCAGGTATCATGGAGCCTTTTCCCATTGGTACAATGCTAATTCAGCTACAACACGACCTTTTGGAGATAAGGATGATGGTGGCGACCTTGTAGAAACAGCTTTTCTAATTCAGGGGTTACTCATTAACAGGCAATATTTTTCGGGAGAAAGCGAATCTGAAATTGCTTTACGCGAAAGAATATCCACACTTTGGGAAGAAGTAGAATGGGATTGGTACACCCAGGGTGAAAACGTACTTTACTGGCACTGGTCACCAACTTATGCTTTTCAAAAAAACCTGCAAATAAAAGGTTGGAATGAATCCCTGATTATTTACGTACTGGCGGCATCCTCTCCCACACACCCTATTTCAGCGGAAGTTTATCACGAAGGATGGGCTTCAGGCGGAAATATAAAAACAAATCGTGCACATTACGGGCTGCAAATGCCATTAGGTCCATCATTTGGTGGTCCTTTATTTTTTTCGCATTATTCCTTTATAGGTCTGGATCCACGTAATTTAAACGATCGATATGCAAATTACTGGGAGCAAAACAAAGCCCACAGTCTTATTAATTACCAATACTGTGTTTCCAATCCCAAAAATAAACTGGGATATGGTCCAAATTCCTGGGGACTAACAGCCTCCGACAGTTATAATGGTTATTCTGCACACAGTCCGACAAACGATCTTGGAGTAATTACGCCAACTGCGGCTCTTTCCTCTTTTCCTTATACCCCTGAAAAATCGATGGCTGCTTTGCGATATTTTTATGAAGAAAGAGGTGCTGATCTTTGGGGGGAATATGGTTTTTATGATGCCTTTTCTGAAAACGAAAATTGGTATGCTGATGGTTACCTGGCCATAGATCAGGGCCCGATCATAGCAATGATAGAAAATTATCGTACCGGCTTACTTTGGAAACTTTTTATGCAAAATGAAGAAATCCTATCAGGATTGGATAAACTGGAATTTAATTATTAGAGAATCTATGAATATCATTAAAATGAAAAACGCAAAATATATACTGGCTTTATTTATTTTGACACTGAGCTTCAGTTGTAAGAAAAATTCCGATAAGTCTGAAAATAAAAATAATCAGGAAATTTCCGAAAACAGCCTTTCTGAGGAAGTTCTGCTGGATACAGTTCAAAAGCAAACCCTGAAATACTTTTGGGATTATGCCGAACCAAATTCAGGAATGGCCAGGGAGCGTTTTCATCCAGATGGGAATTATCCAAAAAATGATGCTCACATAGTAACTACGGGTGGTTCCGGTTTTGGCCTTATGGCTATAGTGGCAGGAATTGAAAGGAAATTCATAGCCCGGGATTCTGCAGTGGCCCGTCTCGATAAAATAGCCGGCTTTCTTGCAAAAGCAAAAAGATATCACGGTGCCTGGCCGCACTGGATCAATGGCGAAACCGGAGAAACCCAATCTTTTGGAGCAAAGGATGATGGAGGTGATATCGTAGAAACTTCATTTTTAGCCCAGGGCTTTATCGTGGTGAGGGAATATCTGAAAAATGGAAATGAGCAAGAACAGGCAGTAGCTCAAAAATATGATGAACTTTGGAATGGGATTGAATGGGATTGGTATACCAATAAAAAGGGTGGAATTTTCTGGCACTGGTCCCCGGATTATGAGTGGGAAATGGATTTTATGATAGAAGGTTATAATGAATGTTTAATAACCTATGTATTAGGAGCTTCTTCCCCAGATCATTCCATCCAGGCCGATGCCTACCACAAAGGTTGGGCAAGAAATGGTGATATTGTAACGGATAAAGAGGCTTATGGCCTGCCTTTAATTTTAAAACACAACACCAAAGGGGACAAAGGTGGTCCGCTGTTTTGGGCACATTATTCTTATCTGGGATTAAATCCTAAAGGGCTTAGTGACAAATATGCCAATTACTGGGATTTAAATGTAAATCACTCCAAGATCAATTACCAATATTGTCTTGAAAATCCGAAAAATTTTGAAACCTATAGTGAAAATTCATGGGGACTTACAGCCAGTTATACCCGTAATGAAGACAACAGTATTGGATACAGCGCCCATTCTCCAGATAATGACAGGGGAGTGGTCTCTCCAACGGCAGCCGTAAGTTCTATTCCCTATACTCCTGAAGAATCCCTTGAAGCGATCAGATTTTTGTACGAAGATTTAAACGACCTTGTTTGGGGTCCGGCCGGATTTTATGATGCATATAGTTTAGAAGGAGAATACTGGGTAGCACCGAGATATCTGGCAATAGATCAGGGACCTCAAATGGTTATGATAGAAAATTATCGTTCCGGGCTTATTTGGGACTTATTTATGGGAGCTCCGGAGGTGAAAAATGGTTTGGAGAAACTAGGCTTTACTCATCAATAATTATTACCGTCAAACTAAACCTCACACTAAACCTCACACTAAACCTCACAGGTTTTTAAAACCTGTGAGGTTTGATCAAAAACTTAGATATGAAAAATACACTTTTATACAAAGCAGCACCTTTCCTTTTAATGTTCCTGATGCTGCCATTTTCAATTTCTGCACAATCCAAAGAGGATTATAAAAGGGAACATTTTGTTAAGGATGGGGATACTTTAAAATACAGGATCTTACTTCCGATAGATTTTTCAGAAGATAAAAAATACCCGGTTGTGCTGTTTTTGCATGGGTCAGGGGAGCGCGGTGATGATAATGAATCTCAACTTACACACGGCAGTCAACTATTCCTGGATAAGCAGGAGGATTTTCCGGCGATTGTGATTTTTCCGCAGGCCCCAAAGGAAGATTATTGGGCAAAAGTAGAAGTAAACCGGGATACGATTCCATTCAAGTTCAACTTTAAAAATGAGGAGGAATCAACGAAATCCTTAAAACTGGTTATTGGGTTAATGGAAAATTTGCTAGCCAAAAATTTTGTCGATAAGGACAGGATCTATGTTGGAGGACTTTCTATGGGCGGAATGGGCACCTATGAAATTATATATAAAAAACCGGAAATGTTTACCTCTGCTTTTGTGATATGCGGAGGTGCAGATCCCTTAATCGCCAAAGCATATCCGAAAGGCTTTAATATCTGGATATTCCAGGGTGAAAAAGATGATGTTGTTCCGCCTGAATATGCAAAGACCATGGCCAGGGTGATCAATACCAATGGAGGGAATGCAAAACTTTCTTTGTATCCAAACGATAATCACAACAGTTGGGACTCCGCTTTTGCCGAACCGGAATTATTGCCCTGGTTGTTCAATCAAACTAAAAATAAAAAATAATGAAGACATTAAAAAATCTTGTTTGCCTAAGCTTTATACTTATAATGGGCGTTAGTTTCGGTCAAACCCAAAAGCAAATTCCCCAGGTGGAAGAGCTTCTTAAAAAAATGACCCTGGAAGAAAAAATTGGGCAACTCAACTTGTTAACTCCGGGCGGAGGAATTTTAACCGGCTCTGTGGTAAGTGAGGATGTAGAATCAAAAATTAAAGCTGGAAATGTGGGTGGACTTTTTGGTGTTTCCGGAGCCGAAAAGATCCGGCAGGCGCAGGAAATTGCAGTTAAAAATTCCCGATTGGGAATTCCGTTGCTCATAGGTTCTGATATTATCCACGGTTATAAAACTACATTCCCTATTCCACTTGGCCTTTCGGCGAGTTGGGATATGGAACTCATTAAACAAACCGCGCAAATAGCAGCCAAAGAAGCTACTGCCGATGGCATTAACTGGAATTTTTCACCAATGGTTGATATAGCCCGGGATCCGCGTTGGGGCCGGATTGCTGAAGGCGCGGGGGAAGATCCATTTCTTGGTTCTGCTATTGCAAAAGCCATGGTTGAAGGCTATCAGGGAACAGACCTTACCGAAACCCAAACTATGATTGCTACCGTTAAACACATTGCGCTTTACGGTGCCGCCGAAGCTGGGCGTGATTATAATTCGGTGGATATGAGCAAAATAAAAATGTTTAATGAATATTTGCCTCCATACAAGGCTGCTATAGATGCAGGAGTGGCCAGTGTGATGTCCTCTTTTAACGATGTTGATGGTGTGCCCGCTTCCGGAAATAAATGGTTGTTAACCGATTTGTTGCGTGAACGCTGGGGATTTGACGGATTGGTTGTTTCAGATTACACTTCGGTTAACGAAATGATCGCCCACGGAATGGGTGATTTACAGGATGTTTCGGCTCTGGCTCTAAATGCCGGCCTAGACATGGACATGGTAGGTGAAGGATTTCTTACTACCCTGGGAAAATCGGTTAACGAAGGTCGGGTATCTGAAGAACAAATTACCATAGCTGCAAGAAGAATTCTTGAAGCCAAGCATAAACTGGGTTTGTTGGAAGATCCTAACAGGTATTCAGATAAAAGCAGGGCTAAAAAAGATATTCTTTCAAAAGAAAACCGGGCAATTGCACGTAAAGCTGCTTCACGTTCTTTTGTATTGCTGAAAAAATACGAAAATACGCTTCCCCTGACCAGGAATGCCAAAATTGCCTTGGTTGGTCCACTTGCTAATAACAAAAATAACATGTTGGGTACCTGGGCGCCAACCGGAGATCCCCAATTATCCATTCCAATTTTGGAAGGACTAAAAAATGCTGCGCCAAATGCAACTATCAGTTATGCTAAAGGCGCAAATATTAGCGATGATGTTGAATTCGCCAAAAGGGTGAATGTGTTTGGCCCGCGTATAGAAATTTCAGAAGAATCTCCCGAGGCCTTGTTAAAAGAAGCTTTGGATCTGGCGAAAACAGCCGATGTTATAGTTGCCGTTGTTGGAGAAGCCACCGAAATGAGCGGGGAATCAGCTAGCCGAACTGATATAACCATACCCGAAAGTCAGAAAAAATTGATCAGGGAATTGGTTAAAACCAATAAACCCGTAGTGCTGGTTTTGATGAGTGGCCGCCCATTGGTTATTTCAGAAGAAATGGAACTGCCTTTAAGCATTCTTCAAATATGGCATCCCGGAATTGAAGCCGGGAATGCATTAGCAGATGTGCTTTTTGGGGATTATAATCCTGCAGGAAAGCTTACTGCCACCTGGCCGGTAAATGTTGGACAAATTCCAATTTACTACAGTGGGAAAACTACCGGAAGACCAGCTTTATCTTCCGAATTCGAAAAATTTAAATCCAATTATCTCGATGCTCCAAATGCACCGTTATTCCCATTTGGTTATGGATTGAGTTATACCGAATTTGAATATTCTGATATAAAAGCCAGCAGCCAGACGTTGACTGTCGATGGAAAAATTACCATTAGCGCAACTGTTTCCAACACAGGTAGTTTTGATGGGGAGGAAATAGTACAACTTTATACACACGATTTGGTACGAAGCATCACACCGCCGGTGAAGGAATTAAAAGGATTTCAAAAGATCAGCCTGAAAAAGGGAGAGTCTAAAACAGTAAATTTTGAATTGAGTATAGAAGATTTGAAATTTTATAACGCAAGTTTGGAATTTGTAGCTGAACCGGGAAAATTTGAGGTTTTTATAGGTAAAAATTCTGCAGATGATACACTCAAAGTAGAATTTGAATTGATGAAATAATTTCGATATGAGGAGAGAAAAGGCATTTACTATTTTCTGATAGAAGCATTTAATAATAATGGTATTTTCTACCAGAACACCAATTGTTATTTCGGAATAAATATATTGACATTAGGTGTCTGATCACAACGATGTCAGTTCGAGCGCAGTCGAGAATCAACAATGTCAGTTCGAGCGCAGTCGAGAATCAACAATGTCAGTTCGAGCGCAGTCGAGAACAGGTCGAATGAAAGGGCGTTCCTACATAAAAAAGAACCCCTCGACTGCGCTCGGGGTGACAATGACCCTCGCCTGCGCTTCGGCTACGCTCAGCACAGGCTGCTCGGGGTGACAATGATATTATGAACGGACATATTATTAGCCTTCATAATCAGGAATATTAAGTGTTTTGTTGTGGGTTTAATAGAAGGCAAATTTATAACAGTTACAATTTAAGGAACATTAGTGCTTTTCAGGAATAAATCAAAAAAGTATAGATCAATAAATTATGAAATATTGTGTATTTATATTATCACTATTATTTTTAAATTCATGTGATAAGAAGGAAGAAAAATCATCACAAATTGATACATCGGATAGGGAAGTCGAAAACAATTTCACCACCTATTGTAACCCGATTGATATTGATTATTCTTATATGTCCCATTATGCTTTTAGGAATGTAAGTTACCGTTCGGGAGCAGATCCTTCTGTGGTGCGTTATAAAGATGGATATTATATGTTTGTAACCCGCTCACATGGGTATTGGTATTCAAAGGATATGTCCAACTGGAAATTTATCACCCCGCAAAGTTGGTATTTTAATGGTTCAAACGCTCCCGCGGCCTGGTCTACCGAAGATGAAATTTTGGTGCTTGGCGATCCGTCCGGTATAAACGCGATGATCAAAACCGACAATCCTAAATTGGGGGATTGGAAAACAACTTATAGTGTAATTCCACACACCTTGCATGACCCTGCAATTTTTGTGGATGATGATAAAAGAGTATATGTATATGAAGGATCTTCAAATGTATTTCCAGTAAAGGGATTGGAATTGGACCCAAACAAGAATTATGTTCCAATTGGGGAGCCTGTAGATTTAATCACCTTACATCCTGACGAGCATGGTTGGGAAAGATTTGGAGAAAATCACACCTCAAATGTGGAACCCTTTATTGAAGGCCCATGGATGACAAAACATAACGGAAAATATTATTTGCAGTATGCGGCCCCCGGAACACAATGGAATGTTTATGCAGATGGGGTTTACGTAGGTGATGATCCATTGGGACCATTCACTTATGCACCTTACAATCCAATATCCTATAAACCTGGAGGCTTTTTGAATGGTGCCGGGCACGGAAGCACCGTTGAAGACTTCAATGGCAATTACTGGCACTTTGCAACCATGCCAATTTCGGTCAATTACAAATTTGAACGGCGAATTGGAATGTATCCCGCCGGTTTTGAAGAGGATGGGCAAATGTATGTGAATACGGCCTATGGAGATTATCCGCATTATCTGCCGGATGCAAAAGTGAAAGATCATAAAAACCGGTTTACAGGTTGGATGTTATTGTCTTATAAAAAATCGGTAGAAACAAATTCCCCATTGTCGAAGATCCATGCTAAAACCATTGAAGAAACCGAGAAAGGTTATACACCTGATAAACTAGCGGAAGACTATGATGTTTCAAAAGTTACAGATGAAAACATCCGCACTTTTTGGGTTTCTGAAAGTAATAACGATTCAATCTATATAGCTGTTGATTTGGGCAGTAAAATGAATTTAAAGGCGGTACAAATTAATTTTCATGATGTAAATTCTGAAGTATTTGGTCGTCCGGATAACCTGAAACATCAGTTTAAAATTGAAGTGTCCAACGATAATAAAAACTGGAAAGTCGCTGCAGATTATTCTGAAAATCAAAAAGACCAACCTCATGCATTTATTGAATTTAAAGAAGATATAGAAGCTCAATATGTTAGATATCAACATGTGTTCTGTTCTAACAAGTATTTGGCAATTTCAGAGTTTAGGGTTTTCGGCCTTGGTTCGGGTAAAAAGCCCGCTACACCCGAAAATTTTTCAGTGAAAAGGGAGAAGGACAGAAGAAATGCGTTTTTAAGTTGGAACAGTATAGAAAACTCCCAGGGATATGTTTTGTATTGGGGAATAAAACCCGACAGATTAAATAACTCTGTTCTTATTTATGATAAAAACGAATATGATTTAAGGGCTTTGAATATTAGTGAAGGTTATTTATTTCAGGTTGAAGCATTTAATGAAAACGGGATTTCTTCCAAAAGTGAGGTTATAAAAAGCGAATAAATAATAATTGGATCTTTTCTAAAAACAAAAAAGGGCAACGTTTACAGTGTTGCCCTTTTTTTATTCCAATATCTCTTTTTATTGTCTTGATTCTTGGCTCTTGTCTCTTTTTTCTATTCTCTTATTTCTTTTCTCTACCTCTAATTAAAAGCCGATATTCCTGTAATATCCATTCCCGTGATCAAAAGGTGAATATCGTGGGTCCCTTCATAGGTAATCACGCTTTCCAGGTTCATCATATGTCGCATAATGCTGTATTCGCCGGTAATTCCCATTGCGCCCAATACTTGTCGCGCTTCCCTGGCTATTTTAATGGCCATATCAACGTTATTTCGCTTTGCCATAGATATTTGTGCTGAGGTAGCTGTTCCTTCATTTCTCATTACCCCCAGTCGCCATGCCAATAATTGGGCTTTGGTGATCTCCGTGATCATTTCGGCAAGTTTCTTTTGCTGAAGCTGGAAACTAGCGATTGGTTTATCAAATTGCATACGTTCCTTGGCATATCTCAAGGCAGTATCGTAACAATCCATTGCAGCCCCAATTGCGCCCCAGGCTATACCGAAACGTGCAGAATCCAAACAACCTAATGGTGCTCCTAATCCGCTTTTATTTGGAAGTAAATTTTCTTTGGGTATTTTTACGTTATCAAAAATGAGTTCTCCGGTTGCACTTGCGCGCAGCGACCATTTGTTGTGGGTTTCAGGAGTAGAAAATCCTTCCATTCCACGCTCTACGATTAGTCCGTGAATTCGTCCTTCTTCGTTTTTAGCCCAAACCACGGCGATATCTGCAAATGGTGCATTTGAAATCCAGAGTTTGGCGCCATTCAATAAATAATGATCGCCTTTATCTTTAAAATTGGTTGTCATCCCACTGGGATTCGACCCGTGATCGGGTTCGGTAAGTCCAAAACATCCCATCCATTCTCCGGAAGCCAGTTTTGGCAAATATTTTTTTCGTTGCTCTTCGTTTCCGTATTTATAAATTGGGTACATCACCAAAGATGATTGTACTGATGCAGTAGATCGTACGCCACTGTCGCCGCGTTCAAGTTCCTGCATAATCAAACCGTAAGAGATCTGATCTAATCCGGCGCCGCCGTATTCTTCAGGGATATAAGGACCAAAAGCACCAACTTCAGCCAATCCGCTAATTAAGGATTTAGGAAATTTTGCATCCTGGGCTGCTTCTTCAATAATTGGGGAAACATCGCGTTTTACCCATTCCCGTGCAGCGTCACGTACCATTTTATGTTCATCGGAAAGTAAATCGTCAAGATTGTAATAATCAGGGGCCTGAAAAAGATCTGGTTTCATTTGGGTTGGTTTTATAACAAAAATAACCAACCCAAGATTAGCAAACAATTTAAATGGCTTATAATTTCAGGTAGAATGGAGCTACCATTTTTTGATAGTCTTTGGTGTATTGATGTCTGCTTTCTTCCAGGATCAATTCATTGGAAGTAAAAGGTTTTTCGGTAAATGAAAGTTGCAGTAAACTGCGTTTAAGGGGCGTACTTTCTGTTCCCCGAACGCGGGTAATTCTATTCGGAAATAAATTAACTTGTTCTGATAATTTCAAGAAATATTCTTCTTCGGAATAGGGAATGATCACCGCAAAACTTCCTTCATCAGATAATAATTCTGAAGCGAATTTAATTAGTTCTACAAAAGGCAGGGCTTCTGCAAATCTTGCCATGTTGCGGGCAGTATCACCTGATTTATAATCTTCAGTATAAAATGGCGGATTGGAAATGATGAGGTCATATTTTTCATCTTCCATTTCTTCAACAAATTCATCTAAAGCCGCGTGATAACAAAATAAACGGT
>Ga0314771_100145_pt1 | contig 19769 bp, 20 predicted proteins | sample MetaGCB42018_FD_204522 | JGI IMG/M metagenome (GOLD analysis project Ga0314771, IMG submission 204522) | Cryopeg brine microbial communities from Beaufort Sea near Barrow, Alaska, United States - CB4 2018 | ecosystem: Environmental > Aquatic > Marine > Coastal | place: USA: Alaska | collected...
TCCAACAGTCGATGGTCGATGCTGCCCCCGTTTTTTCGGAAGCGTGCCACTTAATAAATGTATGGTTAGGTCAACCTCACGAGGATTTTCTCTGGTGCAGCTGGGGCAACTATGATCGCCTACACATCCAAGCAGACGGCGAGAAGCACAGGGTATTCCCATCGCTGATGAACTACCCGCACTTAAACCTGAAACGCCTTTGGCGCCGGACCACGGGGCAAAAACGCAAAAACGGGATGGTCCATGCGCTGGCCTTCCATAATTTGGATTTCGAAGGGCACCACCATCGTGGCGTGGACGACGCCCGAAACATGGTCCAAGTGCTCCCCTATATGGATTGGTGTCTGGAATCGGAACTGTTGACGCCACCGAAGTGGAAACCATGAAACTGGTCTGTATTTCAGACACCCACAGCCTGCATCGCCGAATCCCTGAAATTCCGGCAGGCCTGTGCTGAAATTCGCCCGCGCAAAATGTTCTTTGTTGTCACCGAAGGTTTTCCCGGTGGGCCGCGCCGGGTGACCCACATCCAGCCTGCACGCTCCAACCAGAGGCAACCACCAATGACCTGCTGCACGAGCTGGTCCGGCAGGGTCGGTATCGCCAAGATGCGTCAGACGACACCAGCTCAGAAAAGAAAAATTTAAAGCATATTACGGAGCTTTCCACGCTGCACACGAATGATATCCGCCATTACAGCCAAAGCAATCTCTGCGGGCGTCTTGCTGCCCAGGGATAGCCCAATGGGCATGTGTAGACGATCAAGATCGTCCTCAGTCAGACCACCTACCCTTTGCAGCCGTTCGGCGCGCGCCTCAGAAGTTCTCTTCGAGCCCATGACACCTATATAGAAGGCTGGCGTTCGAACCGCGTCTATCATTGCTAGGTCGTCGATGCGCGGATCATGGGTCAGGGCGACCACGGCAGTAGCAGCGTGGCAGGCACCTGACGCGATAAACCGTGAGGGCATTTCCGGGCGCAGCTCTACACCGGGAACATTGAAGTCGAGACGCGCCTCCTCTCGGGGATCACAGACGATCACTTCAAAGCCCAGTGCACAGGCAAACTCAGCACAGGCCGCAGAAACTGGCGAAATTCCCGCGATGATCAGCCGCACTGCCGGCCCGACACGCATACGAATCATGCCCCGCTCGCCATCCCGCACGACTCGCGGTCCGACACCCTCGTCATCAAAACACTGAAATTCCCCGGTGGTGGGGTCGACGCATCGAATCAGATGGCGGCGACCCGCCAAGGCATCTTGTAGCGCTTCGTAGTGAGTGATGGTGCCAGCATCCGGCGGAAGTCGCTCGATCAGAACCTCTAGAATGCCTCCGCAGGGGAGTTGAATCTGGGGGCCTTGGGGGCCATCAGGAGCCCCATAGGCTAAAATGGTTACCGGACGATCAAAGTCGCCGTCACTCAACCGGGCAAGGAAGTCCTCCTCGACACAACCGCCCGAGAGCGATCCGATATGCCGACCGTCTCTCCTTGCCACTAGCCAAGAGCCAGGTTCCCGGGGTGAGGAGCCAAAGGTTGCGAGTACGGTGCACAGCCACAGCGTTTCTCCCTTGCGGGCCCATTCCAAGGCAATTTCGATGACCTTCAGGTCCAAGTGCTGCATGATCGAATCTCCAGTTGGTTGCCGGGGGCCTATTTCACGTTACGCTTGCCCTTGACACTAGATTCGATTGAGGCTGCGCAGGATACGCTCGGGCGTCATGGGCATGGCTGTAATTCGAGCCCCGAAAGGCGCAATTGCATCGTTAACAGCATTCATAATCGCCGCCGGTGAGGCGGCAGTGCCAGCCTCACCGGCGCCTTTGGCGCCAATCTCCGAGGATAGGCTGGGCGTCTCTATGTGGGCCACCTCAATGTCGGGAAGTTCAGAGGCCAGAGGCACAAGATAATCTGAAAGGCTGCCATTGATGAGCTGGCCATCGCTGCTGTAAAGACACTCTTCAAAGAGGGCCATGCCAATGCCCTGGGCGACGCCGCCGCGAGCCTGCTCGTCCACCAGCTTCGGGTTCAATACCCGACCGCAATCCTCTACCACCCAATGTTTCAGCAGACGGACCAAACCGGTGTCGCAGTCCACTTCCAAATAGGAAGCGTGGATGCCGTTGGTGAAGGCAAAGGGTAGGCCCTGCGGTGAGTAGTGACGCACTACCGAGAGCTGAGGCTGAAACCCTGGTGGGAAGGTGTCGCTACGGAAGTAGGCGATCCGGCCAACCTCGGCGAAGCTGATTCGTTCCTCACCGTCCTCGCTGCTAACCACAAGACCGTCGCGCAGATCGAGCTCCGACGGGGATGACTGCAGGATAACCCCAGCCACTTCCAGAATGCTTTCACGCAGTGCTCGGGCCGCCATTAGTGCGGCCTCACCGCCGATGGCCGCACCCCGTGAGGCCCAAGCAGCGCCACCATAGGGCGTTGCCCCGGTATCACCCGTAACGACATTAATGTCCTCCATGGCAATGCCGAGCTCGGTAGCAGCAATCTGGGCTACGATTGTCTCAGTACCCTGCCCGAGTTCGTTGATGCTGATTGCCAGTTGTACCTTTCCTGAGGGCTCGAGCTTCATCGAGCAGCCATCCTGGGAAGAAATACGGGCGCCACCGACGCCGTAGAAAGCGGCTCCCGGGGCCGTAATTTCAACAAACGTACCAATGCCGATGCCACGGTAGATCCCTTTTTTTCGAAGCTCACTCTGTTCCTCACGCAAGCCCTGATAGTCGATCATATCCTTGAGCTTCTCTAGTGAGCGCTGCAGGGACAGCCCTTCGTAGGTGAATCCACTCGCAGCCTTATAGGGATAGGCGTCGTCGGAAACATAGTTAAGGGCACGCAGCTCAACGGGATCGAGGCCCAGCTCGGCAGCAGCCTTGTCCACCAGCGCTTCGGTAACGGCGAAGGCTATGGGATGCCCAACTGCCCGATACTGGCTCATTACGTTCTTATTCTGCAGCACTACCTTTAGCACCGCCCGGTAGTGCTGTTGTGTGTACGGAGCGCCGACCAGCTTGATGACTTGGTTACCCTCCACCACACTGGTGCGCGGATACACCGAGTAGGCGCCAACGCCGGTAAGGTCATCCACGTCGTAACCGAGGATACGACCCTCCTTGGTCAGGGCCAGTCGAGCACGCACCCGGTGGTCGCGGGCATGAATGTCACTTGCGAAAGACTCCAGGCGGTCCGCCGTCCACTTTACTGGACGCTTGAGCAAAATGCTAAGCGCGCAGGTTGTCATTTCCTCACCGTAAACGTGAAGCTTGATGCCAAAGGAACCACCTATGTCCTTGGCCACCACCCGCACGTTCTCCTCGGCCAGGCCGAGATGCCGGGCATAAACGTCCTGCATTTGATAAGGCGTCTGAGTGCCATGGTAGGCGGTTAGACGCTCCTCGCTGGGGTCGTAATCGGCCACCACTACACGCGGCTCCAGAGTCACCCCGGTGTGACGGCCGAAATGGAATTCGTCTTCCACCACAAGGTCTGCCTTGACGAGGGCAGACTCAATATCACCAGCATCAATCTTGCTGCTAAACAGGAGGTTGTCTCCCAGATTCGGATGGATCAGCGGCGTCTCCGGGTCAAGGGCGGTCTCCGGATCGGTGACCGCAGGCAGGTCCTCGTAGTCGATCAACAGCATCTCCAATGCGTCTTCGGCTAGGGCGCGGGTCTGAGCCACCACAGCCACCACCGGCTCGCCCTGCCAGCGAACCACATCGCGAGCCAGCGGATACTGTGGCGCGGACTTCATGCCGGCAAAGTGATCCAGTGTACCAACCCAAGGTTGGCAGACCTTGGCTATGTCCTCGCCGGTAAATACACCCACTACTCCAGGCGCCTGTCGGGCTGCCTCGGTATCAACACTGGTGATACGGGCATGAGCAAAGGGGCTACGGGCAAAAGCCACCTGAACCATGCGCGGCAGACTGACATCGGTAGTGTACTGACCTCGGCCCGCCAGTAAACGGCGGGCGTTAGGTCTTGGCACGCTGCGGCCGATATAGCTATTCGGACGATCCAAAACACTGAACTGAGGTTTTTCGCTCATTCCGCAGCCTCCTTAGTGCCACTTCTGCAGGTCTCGGCCACAGCGTCGACAATGGCATGGTAGCCGGTGCAACGGCAGTAGTTGCCGGATATCCCGGCGCGAATCTGTTCGCGGTCCGGGTTAGGGTTGTATTTAAGTAGTTCGGCGGCAGCTATCAGCATGCCCGGCGTACAGAACCCGCACTGCAAAGCGTTGTTGCGATGGAAGGCATCCTGCATGCTAGCCAGTTCACCACTTTCGGTGATGCCTTCGATGGTTTCGACCTCCGCGCCTTCGGCTTGCACGGCGTACATTAAACAGGCACGTATCTGATCGCCGTTGTAGCGCACGGTACAGGCGCCACAGGCGCCCTGCTCGCAGCCGACGTGGGTGCCTGTCAAATGCAGATCTTCACGCAGAAAGTCGGCCAAGGATAGCCGCGGACTGACGCGGCAGCTGACGCGCTCGCCATTAACGGTAAGGTTAATCTCGTGGTCGGTGGCGCTCATACGTTATTTTCTCCGCTCATTGCGTGCAGCACTCGCCCTAGTAGCACGCTGATCAAATGGGTCTTGGCCTCGGCTGAGGTGTAGAGATCGCTCAGGGGCTGAAGGTCATCAGTCAGGGCCGACTGGGCAGCTTGGATGGTTTCCGCATCCAGGGGACGGCCTTCCATAGCGGCAGCCGCCTGCTGGGCCAAAACTGGGGTTTCAGCTATACCGAAGAAACCTAGCTTCACCTCGGACAGGCGTTGGTCGTGTCGGCGCAACAGTTTCATCGGGCCCTTGGCACCAATCCGGGCCTGGACGGCTAGTCCAACGATGGCGTAATCGCCTTTGCGCCGGGCCAGTTCATCGAAACCGTAGATCATGCCGTCGGCTGCCGCCGGGACCTCAATGTGTGTGATGAGCTCGTGTGGCTCAATAGCCGTCTGATAGACGCCCTTGAAAAATTTCTCTGCCGGCACGGTTCGGGTGCCTTTGTGGCTGGCTAAATGAATGCGGGCCCCCAGGGTCAGACAACAGGCTGGCCACTCCGAAGCGGGGTCGGCAGTGGCAACGCTGCCACCAAAAGTGCCACGGTTGCGAATCGCCTCGTGGGCGATGTAGGGCGCTGCGCGGGCCAACAACGGCGCGTGGCGGGCCACCTCCGGCGAGCTTGCCATTTCAGCGTGGCGGGTCAGCGCACCAATACGCAGCCACTTGCCGTGTAGTTCGACGCCGACCAAATCGGGGACGTGATTCAGATCCACTAGCACGCGCGGGCCGGCAAGGCGCATGTTCATCATGGGCATCAGGCTTTGGCCGCCGGCGATCACCTGAGCTTCGTCCCCATGCTCAGCCAAAAGAGCCAGCACCTGGTCAAGTGAACCTGGCCTTACGTAGTCAAATTGCGGCGACTTCACGTCTTCGTCTCCTTAGGCAGTTTATTGGCGGCAACGCATAGAGGCGCCACAATTCATTAATTTATCGTTTGATCAAATATGCGCTGATCAACCAATAAATGTCAATGCCTTGTAGTCGCATCCACAGACGAAGAGAATAACCACAGGATTAATTAGAGAAGAAGTAGAGCGATGGGAAAAGAAAGAGGCAAACGGCTGAGACTCATGCCAGATCAGCGTGAACGCCAAATCGTCGATGGGGCGATTGGCTTCTTCGCTGAGGTTGGTTTTGAGGGCCAAACCCGAGAGCTGGCGAAGCGCCTTGGGATCACCCAACCCTTATTATATCGATATTTTCCGAGTAAGGAGAGCTTGATTGAACGCGTTTATCATGAAGTCTACATAAAACGCTGGCAGCCCCATTGGGACGCACTGATCATCGACCGTACTCTGCCGCTGCAAGAGCGGCTGGTTACCCTCTACCAGGAGTACACCCGGGTCATCTTCAATTACGAGTGGGTCCGGATCTTCATGTTTGCCGGCCTGAAAGGCGTGAACATTACCGAGCGTTACCTGAACATCGTCCAAGACAAGCTGTTCGTGCCGGTATGCACCGAACTACGAGAATTGGCAGGACTGCCTTCTACCGACGATGTGCCTTTGCTGCCCGAGGAGCTTGATCTGGCGTGGAATCTTCATGGCGGAATTTACTACTTGGCCATTCGCAAGTGGATCTACAACCTGCCACTCCCCAAGGACCTGGACGGTCACATCGAACGGGTGGTGCACAGCTTCATTGAAAGCACACCTGAAACCCTGCGCCGGAACTTCGCTAGACACGAGACGTAGGGGGCTGCCCCTACGTTAGCTCCCTAGGCTGATTACAACCTAGCGATACCCATGCCTTCCGACCTGCGAATTCTTCCCCTTGATTTTTTCGATGGAGGCGTTATGATTCTGTTAAATTATCATAAGATAAATAACAAGCAGAGGAAGACACACTATGGAAATTTCCGGCGAGCATCATATACCCGTGCCACGAGGTCAGGTTTGGGAAGCGCTCAATAATCCGGCGGTGCTGCAGGCATCAATACCCGGGTGCGAGAGCCTGGAAAAGGTATCAGATACCACCTTTACCGCCAGTGTTGTCAGCAAGATCGGCTCTATTAAAGCTCGTTTTAAAGGCAAGGTGGATTTTACCGATATCGTCCCCCTGAGCCAGTACACCATCTCTGGCCAGGGCCAAGGGGGTATGGCGGGCTCCGTCAAAGGCACTGCCTGCGTCGAACTGGAGGACTACGGGCCGAAGGAAACCTTACTGCGCTACACCGCCAAAGCGGCTTTGTCTGGCAAGTTGGCCAGCGTTGGCAGCCGAATCATCGAGGGTGTGGTTCGCAATACCGCGGACGATTTTTTCTGTAATTTCGTCGAGGAGGTTAGCGGTGTCAGGCCCGCTGCGGCAAAACCGACCACGAGTGTCAACCGCCTGGTTTGGGTTATCGTCGCTGGTATTCTTGTCGCTGCAGCTGCCATTGCCTTTATGGTGCTGTAACAGACTGCTAAAAATACACTCTCTTACCTAAATAAAACAGGAGAACAACATGGCTGGTTATTGGATCGCTTTGGTCGACGTTCACGACCCTGAAGCCTATAAGGAATACGCCAAACGTGCCACGCCGGCGATAGAAAAGTTCGGCGGTCGACCGTTAGCCCGCGGCGGTCGTGTAGTATCCCTGGAGGGTGCTGAGCCCCCTGGCCGGGTAGCGATCATTGAGTTCGATAGTATCGAAAAGGCTCAGGCCTGCTACAACTCCCCGGACTACCAGGAAGCGCGCAGCTACCGAGCTGAAGCGGCCAACGGTCAATTTATGGTCGTAGAGAGCCTCATTTAATGGTCCTCTCGGGGGAGCGCCACCGTGTCGGCACGCCCCCTTAAGCTCTCGCTCGCCAGAAGCTGCGCCAGCTCTCTCGTCAGAACCTTCGCAAGATCATGCGGGCTACATACGCGCACCGCCCGCGGATAGTTTTGCCGAATGACCGCCCCAAAACCAATAGCCAGCAACTCCAAGCCTGCATGGCGTTCTAGGCGCTGGACGACCGCCTGCAGGTGGTCGCGTAGATAATTCTCGCCATTGGTTGCAGCGATGGCACGGTCGTGAGGCACGCCGTCTCCGAGCAGGATCAGGATGCGGCGCCGCTCCGGACGGGCAAGCAGCCGCCGGGCCGCCCACTCGAGGGCTTCGCCATCAAGATTCTCCTTCAGTAAGTCCTCTCTGAACATTAGCCCCAGGCCGTTGCGCACTCGTCTCCAGGGTTGATCAGCCCCTTATAAAGGAGGTGCCGTCGGGCGGCGATCCGTCCCGGGTTTGGCGGCCGTCCTACCTCGCGCCAAAGGGCCCCGGTAGCACCTCCGTCCCAGTCGACGGTCGTAAAGCCCAGCACTTCGACAGCAATCCCGGAGCACTCCAGGCTACGGGTGAGCAAATCAGCACACAGAGCCGCCATCTGAATTCGCTGGCCTCGCATGGAGGCCGAATTGTCCAGCAGCAGAGTCACCACGGTATCACGCCGGAACCGATTGGCTCTCTGGCGGTAAGGCAGCTCTTAGCCCGGCGCGGTAACCAGCCGGTGCAGATGGCGTGGATCCAAACGCCCTTGCTCCTGCAAATCATGCCAACCGGTCGGGCGCGATGCGCACAACAAGGCCTGCAGTTTCCTGGCCAGGCGTGCCACCAAACGTCGCTGAGGGCCCACCTCGGCCTCCAGGCGACGATGCAACTGACCCAGCTCGCCTGGACCGGCAAGATCTCCGGGGCGCAAATTCTGATCGAAGGAGTGACCAAAAATCCGGTAGGCGGCGTTCTCGCCAACATCATTGGACAAATGATTCGAAGTCTCAGGGCGGCCACTATGAATGGGCCGGTGGCGGCCTTTCACGGCTAGATGCAGCCTCGGGGCGCTAATGCGTCGGCGAATTATTCTTGGGCTCGGCTCGGCTCAAGCGCCGAGCGATGCGAAGAGACAGCGCCGCATAGGAGCGCGGTACATCCACCAGTGCAGTCAGCGGTTCGAAGTGGACACCGGTCACTGCCAGCTCCGCCTTCCAACAGTCTATCGCCGATCGCAAGGTACCCTGCAGGTTTAGAACTCCGAGCTGATAATAGAGAATCAGACCCAAGCGTTCCGGCAAGCCCACTGATGCAAACTGCGACTGTGGCGCTCCGTAGCATTCGAGCAAACTCGTTTGTAGGTTGCTTGCCACAGCGCTTCGACCAACGGGGCAAGTTCCCCGGGCAGTGGCCGGGGAAATGGCGGCGGATAGCGGTATCTTAGGGCGAGACGATCAGTCTGAGCCCGCCAACTGGTCCAGTCAGCCGGCTCTTGCTGTAAGGGCGGAAAATGGACGCAATAGCTATCCAGGCCCACCGGCCCAGTCCCGAAGCTCACCGCCAACTGCGGTGCCTCGGCCAGTGCGCGCAACGTCCCAGCCAAGCGCCCGCTCGACCCGCTGCACAAACCTTCTACAACGGATTTCAAGGAGGCGTCGCCCGACTGCCGGGAAAACCCGACTTACCTGCCCCGGACACAAAAGCATGATCTGGAATGCTCTTGCGACAGGTACGCGTCAGACCAGAGCCAGCGTTAACGCTGGGAACGCGGCGATCAGCGCCAGGACGAAAAGCATCACTGCGACGTAGGGCAGGACTCCACCGAAAATAGACTCCACCGAAACACTCTCATCATTGAGCGTGGATTTCACTGTGAAGATTGAGATGCCGAATGGCGGTGTCAGCAGGCCGATCTCCACCGCGATCACTGTGATAATGCCGAAGTGGATCAAATCGAAGCCGAAGGTCGTGGCAATCGGGGCTGCGATTGGGACCATCACCAGCAGTATCGAGGAAGAGTCTAATATCATACCCATCAACAGCACGATGAGAACATACAACACCAAGAAACCATACGGCCCTAGGTTCGCGTCCAGCACCATATCCGAGATCGCCATAGGTACACCAGCCATGGCAAGCATGCGACTATAGAAGAGCGCGGCGACCAACAGAATCAGGATGCTGATGGATACTCCTCCGGTCTCCCGCAGCACCTCCCACATCCGCTGTGGCGTCAGCGAGCGACGCATTAGAGCAATGACGAAGGCACCAAAGGCGCCCATGCCGCCTGCCTCAGTCGGCGTGAAGAAGCCAGCGTAAAGTCCGCCCATAACCAGCAGCACCAAAGCGACAATGGGCAGGGACTTACCCGCCAACTGCTTACCGGTGAGCACCGGCTGAATCCTCCGGGCTTCGCCGATCTCCTGCAGGCGGGCGAAATCGAACACAAAGCGTGGAGCGAATATAGCCAACAGCACAATCATTGCCACGAAGCAAACCGCCAGGAGTACGCCCGGGATCAACCCGGCGATGAAGAGTTTGCCAATAGACTCCTCCGCCAACACACCGTAGACGATCAGAAGCAGACTTGGCGGCAACAGCATACCCAGAACCGAACTGCCCGCCACGGTCCCAGCGGCGAATGCCTTACGGTAGCCATGACTGGCCATCTCAGGAACCGCCACCTTGGTAAACACCGCTGCAGAGGCAATGGAAACGCCGGTTACGGCCGCGAAGACCGCATTCGCTGCCACTGTGGCCACACCCAGGCCGCCGGCTAAGCGTCGAAGCAAGGTTTCTGCGACGTCGAAAGTGTCCTTTCCAATATTGGAAATACTGACCAGTAAACCCATCAGGACGAATAATGGAATGGTCGCGAAGATATAGCTGGAAATACCACCGTAAGCGGACATGTACATCATCTGGAGGGCTAAGTCGAAATTGCCCCGAATTACCCACATCCCAACGAAGGCTACTGTCAGTAGAGCCACGGCGACATGTATTCCCATCAGCACCAGCAAGACAAGTACGCCGACAACTACGCCGGCGAAGCCTAGATCGCTCATCAGGAAGCCCTCGTTGTATCGGTTGGCCCCTGCTGCAACAGGATCGGAATGAGAAAAAGGTAAGCCAGGGTCGCCATCGCTGCTCCGATCACTGCCAAGGTTCGGAAAGGCCAGCCCGGAAGCATGTAGATGCCGCGTACACCATAAAACTCGTCACTCTGCCAGGACTGAACCACCTCTGGCCAGGCGCTATACGTAAGCAACGCGAAGATGGCACAACCCACCAGGGCGTATATTACATCCAGAGCCAACCGCAGCCGCGGGAGGCGGCGGTCGATCAAGTTAATCAGAAAGCCGGCACGCGTCATGCGGCCACCAAGAATTCCCGCTCCCAGCTGCAGGAAGACGATGGCCGCCACGGATAGGCCAGCGAATTCGGCGACACCTGTAAGCGGTGTGCCGAAGAAGTTACGCCCGGCTACATCCGCCACTACCAGGCTCATCAGTAAGAAAATCCAGCATGTACCGAGGGCTGCCAGGAGGTCGGCAAGACGCACGAACCACCCGACACCATACGAAGTTGCGTTGTTCGCGATTCTCATGGCAAGTCTCGTTTTTTTTTTTGGAATAGCCCGCGCCGAACGGCTCGGGCATATGGCCTAGCGGACGACTGCGTCCCAGTCTCGCAACGGCTCAACGCCGTTCTCGCGCAACTTATCGAAGTAAGCCTTCAGGACCACTTTAGCATCCTCACCATTGGCCTCCAGCCATGGGCCTACCAGGTTCGGCAGGCTGTTCACCCAACGCTGCCTCTCGGTGGCAGGCAGGTCATGTATCTCCAAGCCCTCTTCCTGCATAACTGCCAGCCACTCCTCGGCGGTCTTGGTGACGTGTTCACCATGGCTCGTCGACATGAGCTTGCCAGCCTGACGGAACGCTGACTGAACTTCCTCTGGAAGATCGTCAAAAAAACGCTTATTGGCTGCCACGGCACCGAAGGCCATTGAGCCAAAGCCAATACGGGTCAGCTCCGGAGCGACTTCATGCACTCGAGCCGGGCCAATGCCGCTGGCGAATGACAGGGTGCCTTCGGTGACACCAGTCTGGATATTGGTGTAGTAGGTTGTCAGGCCACCGTCGACAGGAATGGCGCCGGTATCTTTCAACCAGTTCGCGGAAGTACCTGGAGCATTTAGGCGTACATTCTGAAGATCCTCCAGCGTTTTGATCTGGCTGGTGGCGTAGATGTCGTAGCTATCGGTGATCAGCGTCGAAAGGGGCACCAGATTTTGCCTGTGCCAGCTGTCGCGAAGTTCCGGAAGATTCTGGTTAAGATCATCGAAAATCTTGATGATGAGCTTGTGGTCATCGGTGGCGAACGGGGTATAGTACGTGACGTTTTGCAGAGGCAGGTCGGACTCTTCCCACACAGTACCAATCATGCCGACGTCGACGATGCCTTCTTTCACCGCTTTGCGGGTCTCGGAAAACTTATACAGGGTCCCGCCATAATTCTCGCGCCAGCGGATTTTGTAGTCATCACCCTGCTCTTCGAGGATGCGGTTCACCTCAGGCTGAAAGGCGTTCTTCATCGCCCACACCCAGATGTTTTGAACGGGGTGGCTGGAGCCGATGTTGACGGTGATGCGTTCTGCTGCGACGGCATTCATGCCTGCTAGACCCACACTCAAGGCAAGGGCACTAGTAAGGCTGGTTTTGAATAATTTCATTGTTGTTGTTTCCTTCACTTTCAGATGACTGTCACCTTTGGACGGTACCTTCTGCCTCGACAAGGGAAGAGTGATCATGCCCCTGGGACCTAAAGTCAGATTGACTAATCTGGCAGTTCAGTAAATTGTCGGGGTCCTTCCATCGCTCCTCCAGGATACTGGACCTAGGAGGGTACCTCTTGATGTGGCATTAACTCGATCATCTATTAATCGTTCGATAAATTCAAGCGGGCCGTCTCAATAAGTCGGTTATGTAAACTCGCCAGACTTTCACGCAAAACTTTTCCCAGCAACTTTGGAGTGATCCTGCGTCGCTTGCACCCAAAATATCTTTATAACCGGATATATAAAAATCATTGGGTGGATCATAGTTGAAGTAGTTGGCGGGGCTGGCTGGCGATGCAAAACGCTATCAGGGTATTCGCATGTTCCTCAAGAGAAGGAAGGGGGGAGTTACCGCGACGGGTTTTTGTGAAGGCAAGGATTACGCTATGGTCTCGAATCCTTGTTGCAAGTGAGCTACCAGGCACTGCACTGCCCGCGGCACTTGCCGGGTCCAGGGCCGAATTGCAAATAACCGATCACCGAAGAAGCCCACCGGTTTCCAGTCCGTCAACACCTGCGCCAACTGTCCGGCCCGGAGCTCATCTACGGCGGTGAAGTCCGGTAGCAGACCGATGCCCAAGCCACCCAGAACCGCCTCCCGTAATACCTCACTGTTATTCGCCTTGAAGTGTCCGCTGACCGGCACCCCAACCCTCTCGCCGCGTTTTCGGCCGGTCTCGCGCTCAAAGCTCCAGTTCTGAGCGCGACCGTCACGCAGGTACATCAAACACTCATGGCGACTCAGGTCTGCCGGTTGCCGTGGCACGCCATGCTGTTGCAAATAATCGTGACTAGCGACCAGCAGAGAACGGGACTCCCGCAGGACGCACGCCACGTGAGTTTCCGGCGCAGCCTGTGCGTGGCGGATGGCCAGATCGAAGCCCTCCTGGGCGAGGTTGACGAAGCGATCGGAGAGATCGAGCTCCAGCCGGATCTCCGGGTAGCGTTGCAAAAAAGCCGGCATCATCGGCGCGATACGCTGACGTCCTAGCGCCACCGGAGCGCTCACCCGCACCAGGCCACGCGGGTTACCGGCTAGATCCTTGACGCTGGAGAGGCCCTGCTCGATACGGGCAAAAGAGGGCTCAATGTCTTCGACCAGTTGCAATCCAGCGTCGGTGAGCGCTACTGAGCGGGTTGTCCGACGCACCAGCGGCACACCGACGGCACGTTCAAGGTTGACGATGCGAGTGCTTACCGATGCCTTGGATGCACCGAGTCGGCTTGCCGCTTTGGTAAAGCTGCGAGTCTGAGCAAGCACGGTTAACAGATATAAGTCATCGAGAATTAGAGAGTTTTTTCGATAATACATCTCACACCTTAATTCTGGTTTTCATTTGTTTGTTCACTATATTGAACAGTGTAATCATATATTTGAGATTGTAAAGTAAGTCTCTACCGCCCTAGACTGCAGCTTAAACATACCGTAATCGGAGTCTAATTTATGGGCGTTTCCAACTCCCCCTCACATAATTCACAGAGTGACATTGTTCAACATTGGATTAATGGCCGCGCCGCGCCGAGCACCGGTGAGCGCACACAAGACGTGTTCAATCCTGCTACCGGCGAGGTAATCCGCAAGGTGGCACTGGGCAGCGTGCAAGACGTCGAGGCTGCAGTAGCCAGTGCTAGAGCGGCTCTGCCGCGCTGGTCAGAAATGCCGCCGATTCGCCGCGGCCGAATTCTCAACAAGTTCCTGGCCCTGCTCAACGAAAATCGAGATGAATTGGCCAGCATCCTCACTCGCGAACACGGTAAGGTGTTTACCGACGCTCAGGGTGAGGTGACACGAGGCATTGATATTGTTGAGTTTACTCTGGGCATCCCGCAGCTGCTCAAGACCGATTTTACCGACCAAGTCTCCACTGGTATCGACAACTGGACGCTACGCCAGCCATTGGGCGTAGTCGCAGGCATCACCCCGTTCAACTTTCCAGTGATGGTGCCCTGTTGGATGTTCCCGGTAGCCATCGCCTGTGGCAACACTTTCGTGCTCAAGCCCAGCGAGCGCGACCCTTCAGCGGCGCTATATATGGCTGAGCTGTTCAAGCAGGCCGGCTTGCCCGACGGAGTCTTCAATGTCGTGCAAGGCGACAAAGTCGCCGTGGACGCCCTTATCGACCATCCAGACGTGAAGGCAGCGAGCTTTGTCGGATCCACTCCCATCGCACACTACATCTATCAGCGCGGTGCCGAGCAAGGCAAGCGAGTGCAGGCTTTAGGCGGCGCGAAGAATCACATGGTCGTAATGCCGGACGCCGACCTCGACCAGGCGGTTGACGGTCTTATTGGCGCGGCCTACGGCTCTGCAGGCGAACGTTGCATGGCCATCTCGGTGGCGGTGCTAGTTGGTGACGTTGCCGACAAGATTATGTCAAAACTTGCCGAACGGACGAGACAGCTAAAGATTAAAAACGGAATGGAACTCGACGCTGAGATGGGTCCCATCGTCACCCGCCAGGCTCTGGAACGGATCCAGGGCTACATTGAAGACGGCAAACAGAGCGGAGCCGAGCTGCTGGTTGATGGCCGTGTCGACGCAGATGGCAACCCCTTTACGGTAATCGGCCACGAAGGTGGATTCTGGATCGGAGGGACGCTATTCGATCATGTCACTCCGGATATGCGCATCTACAAGGAGGAGATCTTCGGCCCTGTGCTGGCCTGCGTTCGTGTGAAGGATTTCGCTGAAGCCGTGGATCTGGTGAACGCCCATGAATATGGCAATGGCGTCGCTTGCTATACCCGCGATGGGAACGTAGCACGCGAGTTCGGTCGTCGCATCGAGGTGGGCATGGTCGGAATTAACATACCGATTCCTGTACCCATGGCCTGGCACGGCTTCGGTGGCTGGAAGAAGAGCATGTTTGGTGACATGCATGCTTATGGTGAAGAGGGTGTGCGCTTCTACACCAAGCAGAAATCAATCATGCAGCGCTGGCCCGAAAGCATCGCCAAGGGCGCCGAGTTCGTGATGCCAACAGCGAAGTAAAAAAAATTCCCCAAAAGTAAACTGACGACGAAGGAAATAACAATGACAAAATCAACCAGATTCGCAGTAATGGCAGGCGCGAGTTCACTCTTGTTGGCTGCTGCCACTGCGTCCGCGGCCGACGTGGAAATGGGCAAGGCCAAACTGTCCTTCTATGGTGAACTGGACGTATACGCTGGCAGCTTGGAGAACCCTGGCTCCGAAGAATCCGTCCTGAAACTGGATTCCGGTGGCTTGAACACCTCTTACGCGGGTGCCAGTGGCAGCATGCCATTGACGGACAGCCTAACAGCCGTCGCCGCTCTGGAGATGTTCCTGCGCCCGAGCGAGGGTGACAATGGTCGCTTCTCTGGCGACGCTTTTTTTGCACGGGCTGCCTATGTGGGTCTGGCCGGGGACTTTGGCCAGGTAACTTTTGGTCGCAACACTGCCCCCTACTACTTGCCCAACGTGTTTTTTAATTCATTCGGCGGCGGTTTTGCCTTCTCGCCTACCATTTTGCATACCTTCTCGGGCGGGCTGTTCGGACCTATTGCAGGGGACACCGGCTGGAGCAACTCTATCTCCTACAGCACCCCTGTATTCGGTGGCCTGAAGGGTAACGTCGTGTATGCCTTTGGTGAGCAGGCTGGAGAGAGCGGAGACGGCAAGGCAGGCTTCAACCTGTTCTACAACACCGGTGGATTTGCCATGACCTTGGCAGGATATCAGGTGGATGCCGGAGCACTTGCAGCCACCACCGGCGGCAGCCCCGGCTCGCTTGGCAACCTGTCCGGCCTGGGCGATTTTGAAGACCAGATGGCCCTGATGCTGGGCGCCAGCTACGATTTTGGCGCGGCCAAACTGTTCGGCCAGTACCAGATGATGGAAACGTCACTGAGCGGTGGCGACGCCGACATCGACACCATCACCACCGGGTTACGCGTTCCCACCCCAAGCGGCGCGGTGAAGCTGGCCGTCGCCCTGTCTGACTTCGGCGGTGACATGGACGACGAACGCACCACCGCAAGCCTCGGTTACGATCACTACTTCGGCAGCAACTTCGACCTCTACTCTGTTGCCATGCATGACGAGATCGACAGTCTTGACTCCGGCATGACCGTCGCCGTAGGCGCGCGCTTCCGCTGGTAGCCAATCTGCCCTTGGATCCCTCGGGATCCAAGGGCAGATTGGCTACCGCCTAACTCCTGCTCATTTCGGTAATAACCAACCCGTCTTACCCGACGACACCATGCGCCCCGCCGCTCATCGAGCGGCGGGGCTAAACCAATTTCCATTTAGGGAGACTGATATGCCATTTGTTACAATCTCACTTCTGAAAGGCCAGTCTGAGGCCTATGTCAAGGCGGTTGCCGATGGGGTGAATGCCGCTGTCATCGAAACCATGGGGTTCCCCGAGGATGACCGCTATCAGGTCATTCATCAATGTGAGCCCTCCTATTTGGAGTATCAAGATCGGCAGTCGGAGCGAGTCATGATGCACCTGGTCATGCGTAGTGGTCGTTCAGATGATGCCAAGAAAGCGTTCTATGCCCGCGTGGTCGAGACCCTTGCCCACAACCCGGGGATCGAGCCTGGCAACGTTTTCATCACGATTACGGAGAACAATGATATTGACTGGTCGTTTGAGGGTGGTATCCCTCAGTTTTGTACCGCGTAGCGTCCCGATCCCTAGATGGCGGCCAAGAGCCCATCGGTCGGAAGGCAGTCAGGTCCTCGGTGAGCAACTGCTGATCGCGCTGGACGGTACTCAGGACAACACTCGACTAGCATCCACTGTAAGCACTGAACGCAGACCCCGCATGGCGAACAAACCACCTACAGCCATGCGGTGGTCACGCCGGTGGTGGTCGCACAGGGTCAGCGCTTTGCGCTTCCCCTAGCGCCTGAATTCATCACCCCGCAGGACGGCCTGCCATAATAAGGACTGCGAGACCGCTCCGCCAAGCACCTGCGAGGCCAGCGGATCACTGTGCTCTGAGCATCAACTCCTACCAAGCGATTGTAGTCAGGACGTTGCCTCTGTAAATACAGACGCAGCGTCATAAACAACAGGTGGCGGTTAAAATTTTCAATCAATGATGAACAGGCCCATAGCCTGATCTGATTCCCAAAGGCCCAGTGGTTTCGACCCCGGGCCTTAATGGTTTCTAAAACACTTAGCCTTCATTACGCTAGTGGTCACCGGTAGGTGGCTAAAAAGCATCGTTTGTTAGACGTAGAGCGACGCGACTAACGTTAATCCGCCTGTACCTACCAACACAATCATCTTGCGGTTTCAGGCAACATGTTTGGTTGTCTGGGCAACGTGATTAGTGAAAATGCCAAAAATTTAGGGTGTTTTTTCCTAGCATGCATACCGTTTTCTGGTGTGAATGCGTTGGTTTGTTGGTTTATCGCACGGATAACACCAGTTCTGTTGCCTTTGGGCGCTTGTCGCAAGAGGGCTTATCACCAGATATTCCGTGTGTACCTACCACCCCAGGTTCTTTGGCCCGTAAGGGATCCATGCAGGTAGTTCTGTGGAGCCGTTTTGCTGATTGGCCGTCGAAATGACGATAATGGCCAGGCATTCATTTCAAAGCTCGGCTTACCCCTAGGTCTGAGCAGACCTAGGGGCGAGGTTCAGATGCCTGAGCGAATCCTATTAATTATCGGCCTTGAAGCCACCTGCTGGGAGAACCGGCAAACTCCCGACGGAGCGGCCCAGAGCAACGACAACATGGAGATCATTGAAATCAGTTGCGCTCTGGCGACCCGAGAGGGGGCGTTGCTGGACACTCGCTCATTTCTGGTGAGGCCAGTGCGGCATCCGATGCTGAGTTCGTTCTGCACCGGGCTTACCAGCATCACTCAAGAGATGGTGGACGAAGCACGGGCGTTCCCGGAGGCTATTCAGGCCATGAACGCTTGGCTGGGTGACTTGCAGAAGGACTTTATCTGGTGCAGCTGGGGAAACTACGACCGCCTGCACCTGGCAGCACAAAGCCAAGAGCATGATGCACGACCTGCCGTTCTAAGGTTCCCCCACCTTAACCTGAAGCAGATCTGGCGCCGCACCACCGGTCAGAAAAGAAAGAACGGATTTGCCCATGCGTTGGCCTTCCATAATTTGGATTTCGAAGGGCACCACCATCGTGGCGTGGACGACGCCCGAAACATGGTCCAAGTGCTCCCCTATATGGATTGGTGTCTGGAATCGGAACTGTTGACGCCACCGAAGTGGAAACCATGAAACTGGTCTGTATTTCAGACACCCACAGCCTGCATCGCCGAATCCCTGAAATTCCGGCAGGCGATGTGCTGATTCACGCCGGTGACTGTCTGGGGCAAGGTACGCAGGAGAATATTGAAGACCTGAACGAGTGGCTCGGCGCCCTGCCCCATCGACACAAAATTGTGATTGCCGGTAACCACGACTGGGCGTTTCAAGAAACGCCGGCGCTGGCTCTGGAGGCACTGACGAACGCCGTTTACCTGGAAGACAGCGGCATTGAAATCGAAGGCATTCGGTTTTGGGGCTCGCCCTGGACGCCCACCTTCATGGACGGGGCGTTTATGCTAGAACGAGGCAAGCCGCTGTATGACAAATGGACGCTGATCCCTGACAACACCGATGTTCTGATCACCCATGGCCCACCAAAAAACATTGGAGATGAAGCGTCGATGATGTTCAAGTGCCAGAATGTCGGGTGTGTGGATCTGTTGCATCGGATCGAACGATTGCGGCTGAAAGCGCATATTTTTGGCCATATCCACGAAGGCTACGGCGAATACACATTGGGCTGCACCCGCTTGGTCAACGCCAGTACCTGTACGCCTCGGTATGTGCCGACGAACCCACCGATTGTTTTGGACATCTGAAAGCGATAGGGAACGCCTGATGAGCAGAAAGCTACCGTATATGCTCAGCGACCTGACTACCCAGTGTGATCCTGATGCGCCAGTTCCTCAGGATATGATCGACTGGGAAAAAGCAGCTCCGGTTGGTCTTGAGCAATTCGCAGATGAGTCTAAGGAGTTCAGTATTGGTCTGTCCGTGCGCCAAGGCAAACCTGATTGTGGTCATTCGTAAGCTCTCAAATCCTGACGAATGTTTTTAGCCAGACTGTCCTTGGGAATAAGAATAGGCCTGACGATGCGCTCACACCAAAAATATGATGCAGAAACACTACACCGGTTAATGTTGCCTGTCGCAAAAGAGCTTCGCCTGAGCAGTTTGGAGCTATTTTCTATTTGCGGATATCAGACTGAGATAGAGAACGACAGGCCAGTGCTCAAAACGCGCAAATGTTCGCTCTTACTGGGTATCTCGAAAGCTCTGAATATCCTATACACAGATCCCCAGCGCGGCGCTCAGCGTTTGCGTCGGCCCTCCTCAGATGAACCCTTTAACGGCGATTCACCAATGGATCTGATGCAGCGTTCGGAAAAAGACCTGCAACAGGTTCGGCGATACTTTGATTATCGAGCACAGCCACACTAAAAAAACTATGTAAGCTTTTCGCCTCAATGTTGCTCAAAAGATTGTATGCTTTGTTCAACCAACGCACTCAGTGTTTCTGCAACTGTCGCGTTATGACCAGCTGCCCACTCTGTCAATGTGGCGGCTAATCATCTTG
>Ga0314771_100146_pt1 | contig 19713 bp, 17 predicted proteins | sample MetaGCB42018_FD_204522 | JGI IMG/M metagenome (GOLD analysis project Ga0314771, IMG submission 204522) | Cryopeg brine microbial communities from Beaufort Sea near Barrow, Alaska, United States - CB4 2018 | ecosystem: Environmental > Aquatic > Marine > Coastal | place: USA: Alaska | collected...
CAACCGAAACCCGGTTTAATCATCCATTCGGATCGAGGCTCTCAATATGCCAGCAACGCTTATCGGCGGTTGCTGTACGCAAACGGCTTCGTTGGTAGCATGAGCCGCAAAGGCGATTGCTGGGACACGCGGTCGCCGAAAGCTTTTTTGCGAGTTTGAAAAAGGAGCGTGTGCAGTGGCGAAGCTACCAGACGCGCACCGAGTCACAGCGGGATATTCTGGATTACGTTGTGATGTTTTATAACAGTCGACGACTGCACTCTACGCTGGGTTATATCAGCCCCATGGGTTACGAAGCAGCCGTTGTTGAACTGAGGAAAGCAGCTTAACTGGGTTGTCACAAAGTGCTTGACCACTCCAACCTGAGCCTCCGTCGGACTTACATTTCGCTTCTTATACTCACATTCGTTTGAAGATTTCCGCCTAACCAGTTTGGCGCATCATTGTCGCAGTTTACCGCCTGACGTTTCGCGACTTAGAGCGAGTAACACGATACACCGTGGGCCTACCACCCTGCTGTCGATTCTGGACGAGCTTGAGTGGCCCGAGCCAGTCGGAGTTTTATCCTTAGCTGCGATGATCAGGCGCATTGCGCGTGTGTAGTCCTCTATCGTTGCAGGTGCCAGGCCCTCATTGCAAAACCAAGCATTTTTCAGGAAGAGCATATGTTTGAGTTTGATTTGGTTGCTCCGGCGCACTTCTGGAAACTGACGCTCGATAGCGTCAGTCAGTTTATAAATTCGCTCAATCATTCTGTTCATAGTCACCTCAGAGGCTTTTTCTTTCCACCGAATACGCTGAGTGATTTCTTTAATATCCATTAGTAACCCCCGATATACGACGAAGCGACCTGGTAGCGGTCATGGCCCAGCATTCGGGCGACTTCTTCCCGGGCTATGCGATCCAGAGCCCGATCCCGAATCGGACCACGGAGAGGCGACGGGCCACGAACGATGCTTTCATACACATCTTGAGCGAAGCCCGCTCGCAGCTCCCGGAATGACGGGGGGCCACATTTCCGCAGAATTCGGCTGCAGCGGTTCAGAGTTGTTCTGTAAAAGCTGATCACGCTGTCCGTTTTCGACAGCAGACACGTTGATCCGTGTGGACGTACTGCCAGAGCGAACTCCAAAGCTTCTATTTGAAACTCTTCAGCTTTAATAGTCCGTGTCAAACAGACCCTCCCGCCTTTACAGCCCTCCAAAATGGCAGCGCTTCCGGTTTTATCGACTTCGCGTTTCATGCGGTCTAGGTCTTGTAGGATGGCTTCTTGAACTCTCATGCCCCATGCCCGTGTCAAAAGAACAACAGCGGCACCGCGAAGCATATCTGCTGCGATCATGCGATCTGCTGCTGTCTTTGCGTCTGCAATGTCAGCCTCAATCTGAGTTTTCCGGATGTATGAACGAGCTACGCCTAAAGCCGTTCGGGCAGACAGGTGTAGCTCCTCGTTTTTCCGCATGGCGTACATCGTAGTGTTCACCGTCGATATCAGATTGTGTGCGTAAGCCACAGAAATCGGTTGGTCAGTGTGACCGTCAGGCCACACGAAAGGGGCGTTGAGTCGAACTCGCAAGTACTCGCCGTATGCGCCAATTAACGCACGGTCGATAGCCCTGGCATCACGTATGTTGTTCCGCTTACAGAATTCAGCGAAGAGTCGAATTCGGATCTTGTGCGATCTTCTAGTGCCATAGTGGTCATGCACACCGAACAGCGCGTCGAGGGCCATTTTGAACGCAAACAACAACATTTTGCCGAATCCGAAATTGTGCTTCTGGTTTCTGGGTATCTTCTTTTTTCGTTTCATCAGTGAATGACCGTTCCGTGTAAAAGGTTGAAAAACTTGTGCAGCTATTGCGAGGCAAGCCCTGCGGGCCAGGAAGCGAAGCCGGCTTCCTCGCTGATGCTCCGCCCCCGACCCGTAGTCAGATACAAAACCATGGGAAATCTCCTATGATCAGGTGGAACATCCGTCGTGCTGCTGCGAGCACTTTTTTTGTCCATTACGAACCGGGGTTGCACGCCACTGCTTAGGCAGAGCGCTTGGGGGAGCGGTAGGTTGCGGTGTCAGGGCGACGACGAATGGCGTAGGGCCGCTATGTGATTAGAGCGGCATATAGGCGAACGAGTCGATTCGAGCGTGCCGGTGATGACGCACTGGTAGAACGGATCAGCTCAAAACAGGGTTTTAGTCAGGGTTTTCGACAGGTTCTAGTCCGAAGGTCGGCTTCTGGGCGTTGGTATGACAGGGTTTGTCTACCATTTACAAATCATCTCTCTAACGTTCACCTGTTGTCAGGTAATGTCGAGAGGGTGCCATTGCTGGCGGAGGAACACGCGAACAGGTTGTTCGTCGTTTGGATGCTGATAAGCTTGGAATGCAGATTGGCAAAGTTATATTGCCGACTGCGATTACGGTCAGAGGTTGATCGTATTAGATGCTGTTTGGTTTTAGCAGGTCAGCTACCTGCCCCGAGTAACCTCAGGAGTGAAATTTAATTATCAGGCTCTGTAAGAGCATTGTCCAGCGGGCTAATTGCCGATTTTTTGTCAATAAGACCGCTATCGGTGAAACATACAGGCGAGCTGAGTAATTGCACAGGAGGAAAAATGACGTGACGGTGTACCGCCAGTGTACCTGCAGTGTACCTGCGCTGAACCAGAACCTGGCGGGTTTAACGACTGAGTTCACTGCAGGTACACTCGGAGTGCACTGCGGGTGCACTCCGCAGCTAAAAATCAAAACGGCAATTATGTCCAAACCCCATGTTCTAGGCGCCCGATAACGTCACGTAATGTGCCAATTTTTTCCGGGGAATCCATGTACTCGATGGGCGTTTTGTAGCCAATGGCGCGAAGTGGGCGATTCAGCCAGGCGTTTACTTCCAGCTCATCATTTTCAAACAACTCGTTCGCAGCAGCGAGCAGTTCTGCGCGCAGTTCGTCGATAGTTGAGGGAGATTTCATCATGGGCCTCACTTTTTTGGCAAATGAGTCAGCAAGTACGGAGACGCGAGCAACTGACTGATTCCAGAACGTGATGTGCTTTTGTTTAGTATTGGCCGGTTTGGGGCGATCAAGCCCAGTTGTCTACCAAGCAGACTGCAAGTTTTGATCCGGGCAAAAAAACTACTTAAGACCATCGATCAACGGCTTGGCTACAGTTAATGGCGAGATACCAAAGTCGCCATCATAGTTTTTAATCGCAACAAAGGCTTCACAAAAGTGTTGGAGTCGATACAGGCCGCAAGCAGGGAACACAGCAACTTCAAAGCGTCAAATTGCACTCGCCTCGGAAACCACGTTCCGTTATGTGTTTGCTCACTTGAATTACCTGAACAAAAATATCGTTCTCCGCAGTGGCTAGCGTCGATTGCTCAAATTTTAAACTATTTTTCGGCACGCACATGACTGCCGTCTGCTAATCTTATTCTAGAAGGATTGCCCTTGCGAGCTGAACAGTGCTTTCGAGGAACGAGTGGCGGAGTTGGGACGTTGAGGTTCAAATTATGAATAAGCGCAGCTTGTTGAAACGTTTGGCTGGGACGGTGGTCACCGTTATTTTTTTCTGTAGTTTTTCGATAGTATCTGCTCAAGAGTCCAGCTCTAACCCTTGTGTTGGGCTAGAACCAAGCGACCACACCTTGATCATTGGTGAGTGACAACAGCGTATTAGAATGGCTACTGTGACTGCTCAAGAGTACCGATTGGACGTGCTTCAACGCGGAGCGAACAATGCGTCGGAAGTTCTTGCGCAATTGATTGAGTCCGGAGTGTTCGGAGAGGAGGCGCGCCCGAAGGCAATTACTGCTAGGGAATGCCTAACAGTAATTGCAGAGACACCACCACAAGATGAGTGGATCGAGGTGACTCGTGAGGCCAGTGACGCCTTGGAGAGCGCGACTTCGCCGGAGGCTACTTTGGAAATATATCGAACACTAATAGAGGAGGTTAGTGACAGCAACGAGGTTAATGAAGGGTTTCGTGCTGCAAGCGCAATTATCGAGGACGGAATAAGCCAAGGGCTATACTATCCAGGTCAGGACTTGTTTCAAGAGCTGGCAAGTGGAGGAATGCAAAATACTCTTATTCCAACCAAGTCCGCGCTAAGTCATGCAACTGATCTGGCGGTCGCCGATGGGAAGGGCGCGCTTGATGGTGCGGTTCGAGGATGCGTGGCTGGGGTGCGTGGTGCCGGGGCTGTAGGGTGTGGTGCAGGCGCGATCGGTGGTGCTGTTGCGGGAGCGGTCGGTAACTCGGCTACAGAGCTTATCGAAAAGGTATGGAAGTACCTACGCTTCTGACGTCGAGATTAGCGATACATCGCCCCAAATCTGTTGGGTGAGATGGTCAATATGTCGGAAAGGGGTTTGGAAGCCAGTTAAGACTTTAAAAAGAAGATGTGAAGCTGGGATCATCACCGGCTCCACCCATTCGACAAAACTTCCGCCTGCTGCATTATCAACTCGATGGCTTCAGAAGCCTTATCTGGTGGGTACTTATAACGTTGTAACGTGCGACGCACTAGAATCCGCAACTTGGCCCTTACGCTTTCCCGCACCTGCCAGTCCACGGTGGTCGATTTTCGCAATTTATCGGTGATCTCGATCGCGATCTTTTTCAGAATTTCATCACCCAGCTCGCGCACGGCGCTTTCGTTATTTGCCAGAGCATCGTAGAAGGCTACTTCGTCGGGGGTCAGGCCAAGGGCGGCGTCACGCTCCATTTCCGCCTGGAACTGCTTGGCCATGGCGATGAGTTCTTCAATGACCTGAGCGGTTTCGATGCCCCGATTGTTGTAGCGGAGCAGCGTCGCCTGCAGGCGGTCGGCGTACTTTTTCTCCTGCACTACGTTATTGCGGGTCTTGGCTTTGATGTCGTCTTTCAGTAGCTTTTCCAGAAGCTCTACGGCAAAGTTTTTGTAGGGCATTTGCCGAACGTCTTCCAGGAACTCGTCAGACAGCAGGCCGATATTGGGTTTGTCCAGGCCGCATAGGGCGAACACGTCGGTGATGCCTTCGGACACCAGAGCATTGTCCAGAATCTGTTTGAGAGCGGAATTTTTGTCTTCCTGGGTCAGCTTCTTGTCTACGCTGGTGAACTTGGTAATGGCTGTCTTTACCTGGGACAGGAAGGCCACTTCTTTTTGCTGGGCTTGGGCTTCGTCCAGTGTGGCGCATAATGAAAACGCCTTATTCATGGCCAGCACGGTATCCAGAAAACGCTTCTTGCCGTCTTCCAGGCCGAGGATATAGTTCGCAGTTGGGACCAGCAGTTTGTGGGGTTCTTCTTCAAAGCCGGCGTAACTGAAACTTTTGCCTTTGGGGCCGGGCGCAAACATGCCGTGGATGATGTCCAGTTTCTCTAGCAGAATGGCGTAGGCTTCTTCCGCGCTGTGGGTGGGCGCGCCTTTGCCTTTGGCGTCGGTATAGGTTTTCAGGGCCTGCTTGAGTTCGTTAGCGATGCCGATGTAGTCCACCACCAGACCGCCGGGCTTATCCTTGAACACGCGGTTTACCCGGGCGATGGCCTGCATCAGGTTGTGGCCCTTCATGGGCTTGTCTACATACATCGTATGGCAGCAGGGCGCGTCGAAACCGGTCAACCACATGTCCCGCACGATCACTAGCTTGAGCGGGTCGTTTGCGTCCTTGAAGCGTTTCTCCAGCCGCTTCTTGGTTTTCTTGTTGTGAATGTGGGGCTGCAGCAGGGCTTTGTCAGAGGCGGAACCAGTCATCACTACTTTAATGGCGCCTTTCTCTGGATCTTCGTCGTGCCATTCCGGGCGCAGAGCCACGAGTTCGTTATACAGCTGAGCCGCAATATCCCGGCTCATGGCCACAATCATGGCCTTGCCTTCAATGATGCTGTTGCGGGTCTCAAAGTGTTTGACCAGATCTTCCGCCACCTGTTTCAGCCGGGGGCCTGAACCTACCAGTTTTTCCAGCCGGCTCCATTCACCTTTGGTTTTCTCGCGGTTGCCAACGTCTTCTTCGTCTTCAACCACTTCCTCGACCTGGTCAGAAAGCGCTTCGATGGCCTCTCGATTGATGTCAAGCTTGGCCAGGCGAGATTCGTAGAAGATGGGGACGGTTGCGCCATCGTCGACGGCGTCCTGAATATCGTAAATCGACACGTAATCGCCGAACACGGCGCGGGTGTCTTTGTCTTCATTGGCGATGGGTGTACCGGTAAAGCCAATGAAAGAGGCGTTGGGCAGGGCATCCCGCATGTGGCGGGCGTAGCCGTACTTGTAGGTGCCGTCTTTCTTCAGGGTGGCTTTCAGGCCGTACTGGCTGCGATGGGCTTCGTCAGAGATCACCACAATATTATGGCGGTCGTTCAGAACAGGGTGGCCTGATTCACCGTCCAGCAGGGCGAACTTCTGTACCGTGGTGAAGATGATTCCGCCGGATTCCCGCTCGGCCAGCAGTTCGCGCAGGGCATCGCGGTCTTCGGCTTGAACGGGCTCCTGCTTCAGCAGTTCTTTCGCGGCGCTGAAGGTGGCGAAGAGCTGGCCATCCAGATCGTTGCGGTCGGTCACCACAATCAGGGTCGGGTTGTTCATCTCCGGCTGTTGCAGCAGTTTGCCGGCGTAACAGCACATGGAAATGCTCTTGCCCGAACCTTGAGTGTGCCACACCACGCCGGCTTTTTTGCTGCCGGGTACCACTTGGTCGCCGTAGGTGGCGCGCTTCTCGCTAATGCCATGGCCACTCATATCGCGGGCGGCAATCACGGTGGCCCGCACCGCTTCGCGCACGGCATGAAACTGGTGGTAACCGGCAATTTTCTTGATCAGCTTTTCGGAATCTGTTTCGAAGATGACGAAATAGCGAAGGTAATCCAGGAACAGTTCCCGGTCGAAGAAACCCCGCACCATGGTTTCCAGCTGCCATTCCAGCAGGGGCTTGTCGTCCTCATGCTTGAGGGTGCGCCAAGGCATGTAGCGTTCCTGGCTGGCGGTAAGGGAGCCAACCCGGGCCAGATAGCCGTCACTGATGATGGCCGCTTCGTTATAGGCGAACAGGTCGGCCACTTCGTCTTTGTAGGTCTGGATCTGGTTGAAGGCATCCCAGATATCCACGTTCTCGGCACCGGGGCTTTTCAGTTCCAGTACGGCAAAGGGCAGACCGTTAATGAAGCACACAATGTCGGGCCGGCGCAGTTGCTTGGAGCCCTCAATGGTGAACTGGTTGATGGCGCGGAAGCGGTTGGTGGTCAGATCATTGAAGTCCACCAGAAATACCTGGTCGTGGATGACCCTGTCGTGCTCTTTGTCAGAGGCTCTCGGCAGCTTGTATTCAACCGGCACGCCCTCCAGCAGCAGGCGATGAAAGGCCCGGTTGCTGATCACCAAATCCAGGCTCTCTGGTTTGCGCACCACATCTACAGCCTGCTCAACGGCGCTTTGGGGCAGGTGAGGATTAATGCGGCGGATGGCCGCTTCAAGATCAGCCAGTAACAATACCTGTCGATAGTCGACTCGCTCCGGTGACGGACCGTCCGGCGCTATGTCTGGCCCGTGGCCGATTTCCCAGCCACCTTCGGCGAACCACTCCAGACATTGTTGTTCCAGCTGATCTTCCGTCATTTTTTATCCTATTTCCTTTCATCTTTAACTTCGGCGGGCTCCTTTAGCAGGATGAAATGCTCGATCAACCGGATCATCAGAGTTTTCTGATCCGGCAAGCTTTCAGCCACTAAAAGCGCTAATGCCACCAGGGTGTTGTCGTTGATAAGGTGTTCTACTGGCTTTGCTAGCAGAGCTGCGTTACGGCGCAGATACCATAAAAACAGAAAAGAGCCGCAGCGCTTGTTGCCGTCCGCCAGCGGGTGATTCTTGATGACAAAGTAGAGCAGGTGGGCTGAACGGGTGGCGATGTTTGGATAGAAAAGCTCGTCACCGAAGCCTTGTTCTATGGTGGCAAGTGCAGAGGTTAGTCCGTCTCCCCGTAACTGTCCGAATAGCTCCGTTGCCTCGCCTTTGGCGATCAGTGTTTGCTTCAGCTCGCCAATAGCCCGCAGCGCCTCGTCCAGCTCTAACGATTGCATGCCCGGCTGTTTTATGCCGACCTCTGCCAAATGCTGTTCGTCATAGCCTTGCAGCAGGCTCCAAGAGCGGGCGTAATCGCTGATTACTCTGGCAACGGCTTCGCCTTCTGTAGAAACCAGGCCTTGATTGGTGAGCGTGCGGCTGAGCAGGTTAACGGCCTGCTCGAATTCGATGCCGCGTTCGGTTAGGCGGCGCTGGTTGAGGGTGTAGCCTTGGACCAGGTGGTCTTTGAGTACACTGGTCGCCCACTGTCGAAACTGGACACCACGCTGGGATTTGACGCGATAGCCGACCGAAATGATAACGTCGAGCGAATAGGCAGTGACTGGCTTGTCTGATTCGGCAATATGCATTTTTTGCATATTGCTCACTTCTGGAACTTCGCCTTCCTTGAAAACATTGCGAATGTGACGGGAGATAACCGACTGGTCGCGGCCAAACAGCTCACACATCTGAGCCTGATTAAGCCAAACGGTCTCTTGCTCAATCGCGACCTCAAGCTGAGCCTGACCATCGCTTGAGGTGAAGATTCGTACTTGTTGCTCAGTCATGACATTTCCTTGTCTCGGGTTCCTTATGGCGAAGAATGTTAACCACGAGGGCCAAACCTACCAGAGATCCTGACGTTATTCCGCATCCTGAGCCGGTTCCTTATTCAGGTTTGCAGTCCTCAGCTCCTGTCGAGCTTTTTCCAGGGGGCCACTCAAGGCTTGCTCTAGCCGGGTCATATGTTCAACCAGCCACTGGATCATCTCTGGCCAGTTTGCCTTGTTATAACCATCTACGGATTTTTCGTACTGAATACGGCAAGCGATTTTATCGGGTAACGGCAACCAAACCAGTTCGTTGCCAAAAGCGGTTTCGATCTGTAATTTCATGCTCTCCAGTTGGTCAAAGACAAAACGATTTGCCTCGGGGCGACTGCTCTGTAAGCTCAGTCCAACTCGCACTTCGTTCTTGCCGAATATCAGCTGGTAGCCCATGCCGCTGATGCCCGATCCCGCATTTAGCCAGTGATCTTTGGCGGGGCTAATGTTGTTGAACAGCGAACAGTCACTGCGTCCAAATGCTTCCAGTGTTTGCTCCCAGAAAGCCAGGCGAAGTGTGTGCCGGTGTTTTTGCTCGTGGCTGGCGCTCTTTTCCTCGGCTTCCTTGGCCATCATGCCGATCATGAAGTCAGAGGCTTCCGGCGTGGGGATGATCTGCTCCACATTCAGGAACAACTCGTCTCCAGCCTGCCAGGGAGTTACTTTGAAGCACTGACAGTTCACGCCAAACTGGCTGAGCCAGAGTACGGTGTTGGTGACTTCCTTACGGTAGTGGGCGGCCACCAGAATCAGGCGCTGGCTTTTCAGGGTGTTGAGCTGAACGGATGGCAGGTCATCGGCCTGCAGAAACTCCAACAACAATTTTTCAGCATCGGCAGGCTCGCCGCCTTCATTCTGGGCTTTCTGGTTGAGATAGCGCTGGAAGATCTCCACCACCTGCTGCTTCTTCAGGTTGGCGCAGTAGCTGGCGTACTTCAGTGCTTGCCAAACCACATCACGGCCGCTGTCGTCGAGCTTGTTTTCGATAATGACCAGGTTGCCGTCCTTATCAATGGCCAGTAAATCCAGCCGCTCGCGAGTGTCGTCAAAGCCGTCGAACTCCTTCTGGATAATCAGCAGTTCCTCGCCGTCGCTTTGGGCCAGCGCTTGCGGGTAGTTCTCTAGCCACTCCTGCAGATGTTTGCGCTCAGTGAACCCCAGCTCTCCGAAGCGTTTGGCTTCTAGTGGAGTGATGCGGTTGGAGGCTTGGTCGATCTTAAACATCCTCAGGGTTTCCCTTAACTTTTTGCGTTGTACGGGTATCAAGCGTGTTGGCTTCGATTAGGTTTGCCAACCGGCCAACTTCCGGTTTCAAAGCACCAATTTGCTTTCCAACGGCGTTGACTGAGTCAACGAGTTTGAGGAGGTGGGGTTTGTTGATGAAGCCCGGCAGATTGGCGTAAGGTTTTACGTCGAGTAAAAACTGATCGGTATGCCTTTTACTGCTGCTCATACTCTCCCACTCCAACTGGATATGGAAAGGGTCTATCGGTTTTTTAGTGTTGCTTTTTTCCTCATTTTTGGGTGAGAAAAGTTGGTAACCCACTGCAAAGAAAATGGATATTTTCCCATCCTGAGGAATGGTTGCTATTGGACCGCGGCGGTGAGAGCAGTCAAGCACGAGATCGTATCTCGCAAAGTTTTCGGAATTGCCCTCAAATTGAAAGTAGACATCTTTAGCCGGTCCTTTGCCCACATTGGCGATTGCTATATTTAGTCCGCCCGTACCATCAGGGTGCGGCTCAAAATAGGCTATCAGTCTTGGCTCTGAGCCCGCCTTGCGAAGCAAGCGGTTCTCTCGCCAAAGAAAAAGGGTTAACAACGCAATTACGAGAGTAGAAAATCCGCTGAGGACTGTTGCAAGGTCTTTCCAAGTATCCACATTGCTGACCTTTTGAAGTAAGACAGCCAACCAATCGGTCATTTATGTACCCACCGTTGTTATTTTCAGTGCCCCAGACAGAAGTTTGGGCAGAAGCGAGTCGCGCATAGCCGACAATGACTTGGATTCATTACCATGACTTCTTGCAAGCCTTAAATACGGGGATGCAATTCGGTTGAATGCTTCTGCTAGCGCTTGTGGATATATTATCCACGGAAGCTCTGCCAGCGCTTTTGCGCTGGCGCGCTGCCGTCCGCTTGTGCCAGTCATCGATTGAATGGCATGTTGACGAAAGCTCGTATCTCGGGCGATGACGTAGGAAATTGATTCTGGATAGGGCTCTTTAGATTTCATCACGATGTATTCTGTGGAGCCCCAGCCAACCTGACCGCTTTCCAAGAAATCAACGAATGCTGTTTTTCCGTTTTCAAGACAAGGCGTAATTCTAGCCAGCAGAGTATCGCCGTTAATGAATTTGGTTCCACTGTTCATTTCCCGCAGAACAACGTTCTCAGCTAGGTGGCCAGAGGTGGGGACGTTCTTCATATCAAGATAAGGGGCAAGAGCTCCTTTTTTCAGCGATCTGCGAGGATTGAATTGAATTAGCTCGGAAAGTTGATCAACACTCCACCCCTCCGGAAGCTCCCCCAACTCACTCTCCTGCATAGCCGACGGAAACAGCTCGGCGGTGGCGCGGAGCTCGGTGTATTGCTCGGGCTGTTCGGTCTGAAGGCGGGTAAGGTCTTCAGATGTCTTTCCGGAAATGGCCTGCATGGCGGCGAGCAGGGCGTCGTCTTCGCTGCCGCCGGCTTCCAGTGCGGCGATTTTGGCTTTGACCGGCTCGAAATCGACAAACCAGCTTTTGAAGATGGCTTGGGCGATCTGTTCGAGGGTTTGGTTGATTTGGTGGTTGAGTTGGATTTTGTCCTGCAATGCCGCTAGCACCCCGACAATTTCTTGCATTACAGTACGTGACTCAGGATAGATAATCGGAAACTTACGTATCTCTCCCAGTGGTAAATACTGCTGAGTTGTCCCTCGGAGACGTTCTTTGATTTGTGCTTGCGCTAGTGGCGAAGTCAGGTAGAAATAGAGCCATTTGGCTTTCAGTGGGTCGTGATTTTTGAGCAACCCCACGTTCTTGATTGCAAAGTCAGGCTCGTTCTCAATCAAGCAAACCTCACCAACGGTGCCAATCATAGATAGCAACACATCGTTTATATCGACTTTGCTTCTTCGATTCACATCATTGAAATCTTCTTCGGAAATTCGGTAAGACTTTGTAAGATCGAGCGTGCCACCGATAATGTTTTTAGACGTTACTAGAAGTTTGCCTTGCTCAGTTTTTTTGGGGGAGTCGTGTGTTCCGTCTGCTACTTTGACGCAGAACTCTTGCATCTGTGACTCGTTCCAATCCTGTGAGACGGAGAGTTCAGAGCTCATACCCCAGCCCCCCAAGACTTCGCTTGATCTCAGCTTCCAGTCGGTCACTCTCCGCAAACTGCTCCCGCAGCTGCCCGGACAGCCGCGCCATCTTCTCGGCAAATGGCTCGTCATCCTCTTCCTGCTCCTGTGCACCCACATAGCGCCCCGGCGTCAGCACAAAATCGTGCTTCTTGATTTCGGCCAGGCTGGCGGATTTGCAGAACCCGGCGATATTCTCGTAGCTTTCGCCGCCCTGCCAAGTATGGAAGGTGTCGGTGATTTTGCCGATGTCTTCATTGGTGAAGTCCCGCAGCACCCGATCCCGCATAAAGCCTAGGTTACGGGCATCGATGAACAGGAACTCTTCCCGGCGGTCGCGCTTTTTCTCGTTGCGCACTACGCCGTTGGCCTTGTCTTTGGTCAGGAACCAGATGCAAGCGGGGATTTGGGTGTTGGTAAACAGTTGTCCGGGCAGGGCGACCATGCATTCCACCAGGTCTTCTTCCACCAGCCGCTTGCGGATCTCACCTTCGTTGTTGGTGTTAGAACTCATGGAACCGTTGGCCAGCAGCAGGGCCATGCTGCCGGTGGGTGCCAGGTGGTGGAGCATGTGCTGCATCCAGCCAAAGTTAGCGTTGCCTTTCGGCGGGGTGCCGTACTTCCAGCGCACGTCGTCCGCCAGGGATTCGCTCCACCAGTCTTTGATGTTGAACGGTGGATTGGCCATCACAAAATCGGCGCGTAGGTCCGGGTGCTGGTCGTCCAGAAAGGTGTCGGCGTTCTTCTTGCCGAAGTTGAAGTCGATGCCCCGAATGGCCATGTTCATGGCGGCCAGTTTCCAGGTGGTGGGGTTGGATTCCTGACCGTACACGGAAATGTGCTTTTTCTGATCGGCGGCGTCGTAGTGCTGCTCGCTGGCGTGTTGTTCGATGAACTTGTCGCTGGAGACAAAGAATCCGCCGGAGCCCATGGCGGGGTCGTACACGCGGCCGGAGTAGGGCTGCAGCAGTTCTACAATCAAGGTAACGATGCTTTTCGGGGTGTAATACTGGCCACCCTGCTTGCCTTCAGCCAGGGCGAATTGGCCGAGGAAGTATTCGTACACATGGCCCAGAATGTCTTTGCTTTGCAGGCTCAGCTTCTCGCCACCCAATACCGGCTTGGTGAAGGATGTGTCGGAGAAGGTGTTGATCAGCCCCAGCAGCTTGTCGTTGTCCAGCTGATATTGGCTGATGCGGTTAAGAATGCCTTTAAGCTTGGAGTTGTTCTTTTCGATGTCTTCCAGGGCGTTGTCGATCAGCCAGGAGACGGAGCGTAACTTCACGTCATTACCGGCATCGTCTTGCCAGAGCACGGTGCCTATGGGTAGCACGGCTTTTTCTTTGAGAGTGTTCCAGCGGGCGGGCTTGGGCACCCAGAACACGTTGGCTTCACGGTAGTAGTCCAGCACCTCTAGCTCATCTTGGAGTGCTTGCTGGTAGTCCTCGTCGCTATCAAAGTCTTCCCTAGGCAGGTAATAGATGTTGTCGTCGCTGTCGGATTTGAACAACTCCAGCAATGCTTCCTGGCGCTCCTCGAAGGCGTCTGACACGTACTTCAGGAAGATCAGGCCCAGCACTACATGCTTGTAGTTGGCGGCGTCTAGGTTGGCGCGGAGCTTGTCGGCGGCTTTCCAGAGCTTGTCGTCCAGGGCTTTGAGGAATTGCTGTTCCGTGTTGTTCATGGATTCTCTCGTGGGTGTTTCGGTCGTACGGTTTTGTTCAGGATAGCGCGCAACTGCGACAAAAAGTGTCGCTATGGTATGCGGATTTCGAAATAATAATTGTGGAGCTTAGAGGAAGAGGGGAGCAACGGCAATTGATGCCCGCCTAGTGAAGAGCGGGCCGTCTGATCGTCGCTTAACGAGTGCGGCGAGTCTCGGCGATAGTATCCGGTTACAACGTCTGTCTTCGACAACACTTAGGCCTAACTGTTGTCATAAGAAGAGTGAAATCCATCCCCGAATAAGTAGTACCGTCGGGGATGGACAGTTGCAGAAGCTAGTCTAGTGGAGCGTCTTTTCGGTTTGCAGCAGAATGTTCCCGCAAGTATCGAAGTTGACTATGGCATGTAACCGATCAGGCTCTTCCTCATTACGATAAAGTTCCAGCGTGATCCAATCGTCGCCGCGGCGCATCTGAGCATTGAAGATCGTTTCGTCGCTGCCAAACTGCTTGGAGAGTTCTGCGGCCAGTTGCTGGGCCAGTTTCATGAATTTCATGGATAGGCCCCTTAAAACCATTCGTGTTTTTTGATGTCACCAAGACTGTCCGCCAGCGATTTCGGCTGTGGTGGCGTTTGTATCAGTTGGGAGCCTGTCTCCAGCGTATCTGCAATCAGCTCTGCCATGGTTTCAGTGATGGTGGCGGTTTTGCCGTCATGGCACTCCAGCTCCAACGTGACTGTTGCCGTTTTGAAGTGGTCGAGCAACCAGGCGATAACCAGGGCTTCTTGAAGAATACTGCTGATGTGACTGCAATGTTGATTCATGTAGGACTTCCTTCTGGGTTAGAGGTTTAGTTTTGACCGGTCTAAATCCAGAGTACATGAAGTCGTTGGCGCAGCAAGCAATTGGCCAGAGGGGGGCTTTGTGATTAAATGAAATCGAAAAACAGGGTGTTATGGGAGTTTTTTGTAATACAGAGGTCTGGAAAGAAAAAATTACAGTTTAGTAATTTTAGTCGTTTTCCAAGCAATTCGGGTATGTGGGGACTAATGATGGGACAACCACGATTCCCCTCCTAAGTTATTGATTTAGCGGGGGGAGTGGTGCCCGGAGGCGGAATCGAACCACCGACACGAGGATTTTCAATCCTCTGCTCTACCGACTGAGCTATCCGGGCATGTTGCAATACTGCGCTGCAACGGGGCGCTATTAAACCGGTTTGGCCGCACTGAGTCAAGAGGGCCTTTGAAAATTTGTTAAAGTTTTCAGTGCTGCTCGTTGGGCCACGTTTAGGGGTTACTTCTCAGGTGGAACGTAGCCTTCGGCTTTGTCGAAGGGTTCGTTATTAAAGAAGCGTTCCATCTGCGCCTGCAGGTATTTGCGGGTGTTCGGGTCCATCAGGCTCAGGTGTTTTTCGTTAATCAGCATGGTTTGCTGGCTTTGCCATTCGTCCCAGGCGGCTTTGGAGATGTTGTCGTAGATGTCCTGGCCGCGGGCGCCGGGCATGGGCGGGTTGTTCAGGCCTTCCATTTCTTTTTGATTTCTGCGGCAGAAAACGTTGCGGCTCATAGGGGCTCCTGTGAAAATTTTGGGATGTTTGGAGGAAAGTCAGATTGCCCTCATCATATCAGCAATAAGGCTGCCGGGTTGCTACAGCAGCGTGGTCTGCTCGGGGTCTGTCAGCAGTGTGCGTATGGGCGCCGGCAAGCCTAGGCTCAATGCTTGGTCACGGTGCAGCCAGCGGTGATTGTCGTCGGCAACGCAGCTCTGGGGTTCGGCGCTCATTCGCGCTGGCTGTATGTGCAGGTGGTAATGGCTGAAGGTGTGACGAAAACCGCTGATGCGTTGTGGATCACCACAGCTTAGGCCTAGCTGTTGTTCGCAGGCCTGCTGCAGTTCGTCTTCGCCCAATGCTGGGTCCAGCTCTGGCAGGCTCCATAGGCCGCCCCAGATGCCAGCGGGCGGCCGGCGTTGCAGCAGTATGCGACCGTCGCTGTCTTCCAGTATCAGCATCCAGGTGGTTTTTTCGGGCTTGGCTTTTTTCGGTTTCGAGCCGGGGTAGAGTGCGGTTTCACTGTTGGCGTAGGCCAGGCAGTTTTGCTGCACCGGGCAGCGTTCGCAGCCCGGGCGGCTGCGGGTACATACCAAGGCGCCTAGGTCCATAATGGCTTGGGTATAATCGCGAATACGTTCGTCGGGCGTGTGCTGTTCGGCGAATTGCCAAAGTTTCTGCTGTACCGCGGTTTGGCCCGGCCAGCCGACTACAGCGTGGTGGCGCGCAAGTACCCGCTTGACGTTGCCGTCCAGTATGGCGGCTTTTATATCGTAGGATTGCGCCAGAATGGCGGCGGCGGTTGAACGGCCGATGCCGCTCAGGGCTTCCAGTTGTTGCTGGTCGCGGGGGAATTCGCCGTTGTGTTCCTGCACCACGACTTGTGCGGCTTTTTGCAGGTTGCGAGCGCGGGCGTAATAACCCAGGCCGGACCAGTGGCTGAACACGTCGTCTGTAGGCGCTATCGCCAGTGAGTGAACGTCTGGAAAGCGCTGCATAAACGCCTGGTAGTACGGTATAACCGTGGCTACCTGGGTTTGTTGCAGCATAATTTCCGACACCCACACCCGGTATGCGGTGCGGTTGTGGTGCCACGGCAGGTTGTGCCTGCCGTGTTCATCAAACCACTTCAAAAGGGCTGAGGCAAAGCGGTCAGTCATCAGTTAAAGAAGCCTTTGAGCGCGTCTTTTACTTTGTCGCCGGCGCCTTCACCCAGCTTTTCCTGAAGCTTCTCTTTTACTTTGTCTTCTGCTTTGGTTTTTGCGCGGTCTATTTCTTTCTCTACTTTGGCGCGGGCTGCGTTTTTGGCGATGTCTTGCAGGCTGTCGCGGAAGCGCGAACCGTCGAAGGAGCAGAGCCCTGCTGGGTCATCGCTCAGGTTGCCGCGGCACTCCAGGGGTATAACCACGTTTCTCACAATGTCGGTTACCCGGCAGGCGGGGTCACGGTGGATTTCACCCACGATACGCAGGCCGAGTTCGTAGTCCACAAGGGTTTGCTGCATATCAACGCTGCCCTGGCCTTCCAACTGCATGCCTGCAAGCGATGCCAGCAGTTCGGTGTTGTTCAGAGTGTTGCCGTTAATGTCCAGGGTGCCGCGCATGTCATTAAACGGTGTGGTAGTGCCCCAGTCGGTCGTACCCAAGGTTTCCTGATTGACCAGTGCAATGCCCTGGCAGGCCAGGCGGGTCAGGTTCATTTGGCGGAACTCACCTTCTGCCAGGTTAAAGGTAATTTTGCCATCGGCGTTACCGCGCAATGCGGCCATGGTGTTGCCGGTGGATTTGGCGTTTATTTTGAGGTTTGCTCCGCCAGAGAGCATGTCTACTTCCGCCAGGTCGTTCAGTAGCGGCAGTGTTTGTACGCCTGCCACGTCGGTGTTTATGCTCCATTTCGGAGTGTCGGAGCGGGCATCGATGCTGGCATTGGCCTTAAAGTTGCCGTAGTAGAGTTTGCCGCTGAAGTCGTCGATTTCCAGTACGCCGTTTTTGGCCAGGGTGCTGGCTTTTATATCATTAATTTGAAGATTGCTGACGGTTAGCTTGTTCAGCCCCAAATCTATGTCTAGTAACAGTGCGCGCAAGGTGTCCAGGGGCAGCAATTGCGAGTCCGGGTCTGCTTGGGCTGCCGCAGTACCAGAACTAGAGCCAGAATTAGAGCCAGTGCCGCTTTCAGTCGCCGGGGTGTCCGATGGTGGCGGCAGGTAGCGATCGGCGTTTAGCTCGTCACCGGTCAGGCGAAAAACAAACGCGGAGCTGGCCAGGTTATAACTGCCTGAACCGTTGAAAGTGGTGTCGTCCAGTTTCAGGGTTAAGTCGGTTAGCTCCGGCTTGCCCGCTGCTCCGCCAATGTTAGTACTGAGGGCCAGAGCGGTGAGTACGTCGCCGTCACTGGTTTGAATAGCGGGTTGACCCAGGTTCTCCAGCAGTTTTTTCAGTGAAAATTCGTTGATGGCGATGTTACCCGCCAATTTTGGCTTGTCGCCAAAGCCTTCTACATTCAGATTGGTGTTGGCGCTCAGGTTGGCAAAGCTGAGGCTGATGTCTTTCAGGTTCGCGGTTTCGTTAGCCAGGTTGGCGGCCAGTGATCCGCTGATTTTAGCGGTGATGGTTTTACCGGCGAATGCATCGCCTTTTATGTCGAAGCTTGCGTCCAGGCCCGATGCGCTAAATGCATCTAATGCCTGGTTAGCCGATAGGCGGGCTGCAATACTGCCTTCTACCTTCATTTGCGGCTCGGTGGTTTCTACCCGAAAGCTGATGGACAGCGGAAACTCGGAACCCAGGGTGATGTCGCTGGCGCCCAGAGTGAAGTCTTCCAAGGTGATTTCCTGGCCGGTGGTGGCGTCGGTGTAGTGCACTCGGGCGTTGGCGATTTCGACGTTGCTGACGTTGAAGTTCAGTGGTTCTGGCGAGCCTTCACTCTCTGTTGCTGTTGCTGTTGTTGTTGTGGCAGTCGCGCCCGGAGCCGGTTCGCTGGAGGCAGCTTGCTGCGCGTCTTTCTCCGGCATTATGCGGGTCCAGTTAGCCTGGCCTTCTTTGTTAACGCTCAGATGCGCGTCCAGGCCGCCCAGTACAAAGTTGTTCACTTGGGGCGACATGGCGACCAATGACCAGAAATCGATCTCTGCGACCAGGCGATCGAGCGCGATGAAGCGTTCGCCGTCGAGTTTGGCTTCAACGTTATTCAGCTCTAAGCCGATGGGAATGAACGACCAGCTGATGTCGCCGTCTAGAATCAGGTCGAGATTGGTTTGCTTTTCTACGGCCTGCTCAATTTGCGGTTTGTAGGTATTGGGATCAATCACCAGCATGGCGACGGCTATTGCCGCTACGGCCAGTAAAATCAGTGCCACAATAGTAATGAGCAGGTAACGTAGTGCTTTCATTGGGCGAGTCCTGTTCGTTCAGATCAGTGTGCGATAGTTCAGAGGATAACGCAGGGTTAGCAAATTAACAGCGTGAGTGTATGACAATGCCGTAGTGTTAGGCCAAAGTACCGCCGTATTTCTGTGACGATCTTAGTCTCTAGTAATGAGAACAAGAGCCTCTAATAATGACAACAAGGAGTTGGCAATGGCCATCAACGTATCAATAGAACTCAGCCGCGAGCTGGAAATTGCCGGCAGTTACGATGAAGTGTTTGACCTGCTGGCGGATGTGCGCCGGTCAGTCAGTCACTTTCCAAAAGTGCATAAGTTGACGGACCTGGGCGATAACACCTACCTCTGGGAAATGGAGAAGGTAGGTGTCGACAAGTACTCCATCCAAACGGCGTACGCGTGCCATTATGTGTCTGACCGCGATGCCGGCACCATTCGCTGGGAGCCTGTTGCGGGCCAGGGCAATGGCGTGGTGAACGGGTCTTGGGTTATTACCGCCAAGGGCGATACTATGTCCACTCTGAAGTTTAAAACCAATGCAAAATTGACGCTACCGCTGCCGAGCCTGCTAAAACTGGCCATCAGCCCGATTATCAAGCACGAGTTCAACTCGTTGGTAGACCAGTACATGCGCAATCTGAAGAAAGTGTTTGCATAGCGCAGGGCAATGACTGCGATGAATCCACCGGCAGGACTCCGGTACGAATAAGCGGTATACTTGGCGCAACTATTCATTGGCGTCTTGGATTCTGGAAGTTTTTAAAACCTATTTTAAACAGTAAGTTACGGAGTTCACATGGTCGAACGCAAGGCTCGGGTCGAACGCAATACCCTTGAAACCCAGATCAGTGTTGAAGTAAATCTTGATGGCACCGGTAAAACCAACTTCCAGACCGGTGTGCCATTCTTGGACCACATGATGGACCAGATTGCCCGCCACGGCATGGTAGATCTGGATGTGGTGTGTGATGGTGACCTGCATATCGACGACCACCACACCGTAGAAGATGTGGGTATTACCATGGGCCAGGCGTTCGCTAAAGCAGTGGGCGACAAAAAAGGCATTCGCCGCTACGGCCACGCCTACGTGCCGCTGGACGAAGCTTTGTCGCGGGTAGTGC
>Ga0314771_100147_pt1 | contig 19479 bp, 17 predicted proteins | sample MetaGCB42018_FD_204522 | JGI IMG/M metagenome (GOLD analysis project Ga0314771, IMG submission 204522) | Cryopeg brine microbial communities from Beaufort Sea near Barrow, Alaska, United States - CB4 2018 | ecosystem: Environmental > Aquatic > Marine > Coastal | place: USA: Alaska | collected...
CTTCTGCTACAGTGGTCATTCTTATGGGAATGGGGAAGCTTAAAGAAATCGTGGGTGTTTTTAAAGCAGAAGGCAAAAAAGACATTCCCATAGCAATCATCCAAAACGGAACTTCTTCCTCACAAATATCGGGAGTTGGTTATATTTCAAATATTGAAGAAATCGTGAAGGAAAACGGCTTGTCTAATCCCGCCATAATAATAATTGGAGAGGTAGTGAGATCCGGGAATTATTCGAAGCTTGTCCAAAAGGCAAGCCTGAAAGGAACAAAAGTGGAGACTGTAGAAACGAACTGTTGAGTCAGGAATTAAGCTTAATATTTAATAAAAAGGGATTATGGTTAAAGTAAAATATTTTGGAATGGTAGCTGAAGCTGCCGGACGGCCCTTCGAATATGTGGAGGTCCAAACCTCCCAGCTTTCAGAACTGATCAAAGAGCTTTATATAAAATACCCACTGAATGGTTTTGCATTAAAAATTGCCGTAAACCAGGCAGTGGTTGATATAACGGAAAATAACACGGTATACGGCGAAGATGAGATCGCTTTGTTACCACCATTCGCAGGAGGATAGTTATGAAAAGATACAACAGACAAATAAAATTGGGAAACATTGGCAAAGGAGGCCAGCAAAAGCTTTTGGACGCCAAAGTCCTGGTAGTGGGAGCCGGCGGATTGGGTGCTGCAATTTTACCCTATCTGACTTCAGCCGGGATAGGAAAAATTGGAATTATTGACGGTGATGTGATAGAGGAAAGTAATTTGCAGCGACAAGTGATCTATTCTGAAGACGGGGTTGGAAAATCAAAGGTTCAACAGGCAGAATTAAGGCTTTCAAAATTAAATTCGAAAGTTGAAGTCCGCACTTATAATACATTTTTAAAACCCTCAAATGCCTTAAGACTTTTTGAACAGTATGATATTATAGTTGATGCTACAGATAGTGTTGAGGTACGCTACCTTATAAATGATGCCTGTATTGTATCAGGAAAACCTTTCGTGTATGGCTCGGTTTTTCAGTTTGAAGGGCAGGTCTCGGTATTCAATTATAAAAACGGACCAACCTACCGCTGCCTTTTTGGGAAGGAAAATGGCCGGGTGCCAAATTGTGAAGAATCGGGTGTACTTGGAACCACAGTAGGTCTCATAGGAATGCTTCAGGCGAATGAGGTCATGAAAATGATCTTAGGTATTGGAGAAGCACTTTCAGGAAAACTATTGATCTACAATACACTTTTGAACGATCAGCATATTTTCAAATTTAAAAAAAACAAGGCCATTTCGGTTGATGAGCCTTCCTTTAATGACACGTATCATTCAGAAAAAAATTCAGAAATAAAGGCAGAAGAGGCTTTATTTCAGCCTGGAGTATGGCTTGATGTTCGTGCAGTTCATGAAATTCCTAAACTCAAACTTCCAAATTCAATAAACATTCCTTTGCCATTGCTGGAGGAGAATCTTCATAGGCTGAATAAAAATGAACCCATATTTATATATTGCCAGGCAGGGAAACGCAGTTTGCAGGCCCTTAAAATTCTTCAAAAGCAAGGATTCAGGAATATAAAGAGTGTCATCGGTGGAGCAATGGCCCTAAATAAATGTATAGGGAATAAAAGAGCCGGGGGAAAGCAGTTATCAGCAGATATAATTATGCACGCCATTCCCGATTTCTGTAGGAGTTTCTAAAAAGTATAAAAAAAATGAAAAAGAAAAATGTATTTATAGAAGGAGCTATTTCAGCAGAATTTATAGCAGATTCCATTGCAAAGCATCAGGCAAAACACAGCATAGGGGCACACAATATATTTTTAGGCCAGGTGAGGGCAGATGAGGTGAACAATAAAAAAGTAGCGGCTATAGAATATTCCTGTTATGAGGAAATGGCAGGCGTAATACTTGGGGAAATTAGGAAAAGGCCTTTGCAATGTATGATCTTACTTGTATGCACATTTACCACAGTTTAGGGAAGGTGAGAGCAGGGGAAATATGCTTTTTTGTATTTGTATCCTCCAAACGCAGAAAGGATGTGTATGCTGCTACAGAAGCGATCGTAAACATGGTAAAAGATGAGGCGCCAATTTTTGGAAAGGAAATTTTTGAAAATGAACCCCATCAATGGAAAGTAAACACGGCAGTCTAAAATAAAATTATGGTAGATATAACCTCAAAAATAAAGACCTTGCGGTTTGCAACTGCTGAAGCTACTGTAAAAGTAAGCAAAGCAGAGACCATTGAAGCCATTTTAAATAATACCGTCCCAAAAGGAAATGTATTTGAGATGGCAAAAACAGCAGGCCTGTTTGCTGTTAAAAACACTCATATCACCATCCCCGATTGCCACCCGTTGCCAATTGAATATACAGGCGTAGAATATAAAGTAGATGGTTTAAGTATCAGGATCTTTATCACCGTCAAAACGGTTTATAAAACAGGGGTAGAAGTAGAGGCGATGCACGGGGCTTCAGTGATCGCGCTTACCATGTATGACATGCTCAAACCTATTGATAAGAAGATTGAAATAGACAACATCAGGCTTGTGAAAAAGTCTGGAGGGAAAACCAGTTTTCAGGATAAAACCTCCTCCCGCTTAAAAGCCTGTGTCATTGTTTGTTCCGACAGTATTTCTGAAGGAAAAAAAGAAGACAGGGCAGGGAAAGCAATTATCGATAAACTGAAGAAGAGCCAGGTGGAAGTTTCCACATACGAAGTAATTCCGGATGAAGTTGAAATCATTAGAAATAAAGCGCTTGAATATTCCCAAAACCACAATCTTATAATATACACAGGAGGAACCGGATTGTCCTACCGCGATGTAACCCCGGAAGCCCTGGAGCCTATACTTGAGCGCAGGATCCCGGGAATAGAGGAAGCAATAAGAAGCTACGGACAAGAACGAATCCCTTATTCCATGCTTTCCCGGAGTGTCGCCGGCACGATTGGCAACTGCCTGGTCCTGGCTTTACCGGGATCTACCAACGGGGCTACAGAATCTATGGATGCCGTATTTCCACACCTGCTGCACGTATTTAAAATTTTACGTGGAGCTCAACATGAAAACCTATGATCAAATCAAAACAAATTCTTACCGATACTCACAACCGGAAACACAATTATTTGCGCATTTCCCTTTCTGAAAAGTGTAATCTTCGCTGCACCTATTGCATGCCAGCAGATGGGGTGCCTCTTTCCCCAAGGAAGGATCTTATGGATGCAAATGAAATACTGGAGATCGCAAAGGTTTTTGTGCAAAACGGGGTGGATAAGATCAGGCTGACCGGGGGAGAGCCTCTGGTAAGGAAAGATTTTACAGATATCCTCTCGAAACTGTCAAGCCTTGGAACAAAACTTTCTATCACCACAAACGGAATATTGGTAGACAGGTATATTGAGGACTTCAAAAAATACGGATTGTGGGATATAAATTTTAGCATGGATACTCTTGTCGAGGATAAATTCAATTTTATCACCCGTCGTACCCAATTTAAAAAAGCATGGGAAAACCTCTTTTTACTGATTGAGGAAGGATTCAGGGTTAAACTCAATGTGGTATTGATGAAAGATTTTAATAAAGATGAAATTGTCAATTTTATTGAGCTTACAAGGGAATCACCTGTTTCAGTAAGGTTTATAGAATTTATGCCCTTTAATGGCAATAAGTGGAATGAAACAAAACTGATCACGCAGCAGGAAATATTGGATCTGGTGGAAGGTCACTTCGGAAAAGAAAATCTGTTCAAACTGGAAGATGAGAAAAATTTTACTGCCCGAAATTACCGCATTAAAGAGTTTCGGGGAAGCTTTGGGATCATAAGCTCGGTAAGCAATCCCTTTTGCGATGGGTGCAACCGGATCCGCCTTACGGCAAACGGAAAGATCAAAAACTGCCTATTTTCGAACAAGGAAGTTGATCTGTTATCCGCATTCAGAAATGGGGAGTCTTTGGAAGAATTGATCCATTCCTCCATATTTAAAAAGAAAGCTGTCAGGGCCGGTATGGATAGTTTTGAAAAATTTAATGATCTGGAGCGTCACTCCAATAACCGAAGTATGATCACGATAGGTGGATAGTTTGTATTTAATACCATTTGAATTTACTGTAATAAAACACCTTTTTTTCCTTAGGGTTTCATTAGATGATGAAACCCTAACTAAGGCTATGCTTTAATTTTCAAATGCTTGTCCTTAAAGACACCTAACGACCAAATGGTATAATGGTAAGATCAGATGATCAATCAAGCACCTTTTTTCCCGCAGATTTACGCAGATTGGAACCGCTCCCGATAGTTATCCAGAGCGCTGATAGGTTCAGCAATTTTTAATTACAAACCATAAACATTAAAAAGCGCAGTTTAATCCAACTCCTTCATTACTGTCTTAATAGTAAGATAGGATTTGTGAGCCTCACAAAGCTGACACACATAATCTTCCGGAAGATCTTCAAAAGCAGTATCAGGGTCTATTCCCTGTATGGTATCACCAAGTGCAGGATCATAAATGGTGAGACAATCTTTGCATTGGTAAATTTCAAGCGGCTTAAGTTTCTTTGCTTTTAATGGTTTTGCTTCTTCCTGTTCGTTGCCTAGTTGCTCAAAATACATTTTACTGAGTTCTATAAGCAATCCCGGCAATTCCACTTTATCCACTTCTTGCACATATGCAATATAACTGTGGGTGTTCGGGTTGAAATTCTTCGCATATAGTACATTATAGGTATCTCCTAATTTAATGCCTGACAGTTCCGGTACCGGCTTATTTTTTTCAATTACAATGGAGGTAAAATAATAGGCTTTACGCACATAATCTGTTATTCCAAAAGTGAGGCCATAGGTACTTATATCATTCTTATTGAAATTGGAAACCAGGTATTTTTTCAGTTTCAGGGCTTCATTGTTAGCCACCGGAAGATGCCAGTTTAATTCCAGCAAGGAATGCCGCACATTTATTCCAAATTTTCCGAGGAATTTTTCCCACTGCAATTTTAATTTTACCGGAATTCCTTTTATAATAAGGGATTTCCAGGGGGTTATAGAAATTTTACCAATTTTGCAATCGGCGCAAAGGTCACACATGGCTTTAAGAAATTCAATATCGTATTTATTGTTTCTCCAGTAAAGCCCCAGCCAGTAGCTGTCATTTTCCAAACGGTTCATTCCTTCATAATAGGGAAAGGGATGAAAAGGTACTTCCAGTGGTATTTCTACAGTGCGGTTATTGGTGTCTAAAACATCATTGACCAGGTCAAAGATCATCCCTGTGGTCTGGGGTTCTTCCTGCAGAATGTTCTCAATTTCCCGGGCTGTTTTTGCAATATCCCAGCTAAAGATAAGCACGGGGTACATCTCTGTATCTTCCCAATCCGGCAACCTCACATAGAGATACCAGTAATCTTCATGTTCTGAGGCGATAAAGTTGAGATGCCCTGTGTATAAGGGGACAAGCCGTTGTTTTGGATCTGTGATATTGATCTTAATATTAGGCGGGTAATTAAACTGCTCCAGGATATACAAATAGCGGTTACTTGTAAGCCAGGAGGTACGGTGAAAAATATCGGCGGAAACATAGGAGGAAACAATGTTCTCATTACCTCCACCTCCAGCCGGGATAATCCTGATCTTATTCATTTCTTCAAAGTCCTGTTCTCCCTTGTTCCTGGATAAAATCACATCCTGTCTCGATCCAAATGAAATGGTTTTTAGTCCTAAATTTTCAGCCAGCTCCACGATGTGTTTTAACTCTGCGGGAGAAAGAACACCTCCTTTAATTAATATTCTAGATAGGTTTTTTCTCATGATCACATAGTTGGATTAATTAGGATTTCACGAACTTCGGTCTTACAACTTCCACAGCCAAGTCCGGCGCCGGTTTGTTTACACAGGTCATTGAATTCTGTTGTACCCTGGGCAATAGCTTCTTTTAAATTGCCTTCTCCAACCTGGCTGCAGGAGCAAACTAATTTCCCGATTACTGGTTTACTTTGTGAAGATCCCCGAAGGAGGGATTCCCGTTTGTCCAGAAGTTCTATTTTACTTTCAATAAGATCTTTAAATTCAGCAAATTCATTCTTATCACCCATTAAAATTGCACCAATAAGAAAATCATCTTTTACAATGCATTTTTTATAATAGCGTTTTCCAATGTCGGTTAAAATAATCTCCTCATAGCTGTCATCATTTTCAGGAACATTTAGATCTCCAATACTGCAAAGGTTGAGGTCATGGAACTTCAAAATATTCATCAGTACAGAACCCTTATACCTGCTACCCACATCCCCGGCAATAAAATTGGCAAGAACGGTGGCCTGCTCTTCAGCTGCAGAAGTTATTCCAAAGAGCTGATTATTAATTTCAGCAATTTCTCCTATTGCAAATATATTGGGATCTGAAGTCTGCAGATGCTGATTGATTTTAATTCCCCGTCCACAGGTGATACCGCCATCTTTTGCCAGTTTGATATTGGGTCTTGTTCCAATTGCGTACACAATAGCATTTGCGGTGATCATTTTACCGCTTTTCAGGGTAATGTTAAGTTCGGCCTCAGAATCGCCGTCAAAAACGGTACTTACTTCATTGTCAAAATAAATTGGGATTCCACGTTCCTGAACATCAAGTGCCAGGAGTTTGCTCGCCACATCGTCAAGTTGTCGCTCCATAAGCCTTGAGGCTCGTTGGATAATGGTAATCTTTATATTTTTATGTTTTAGGGCTGCTGCTATTTCCAGTCCCAACAAACCACCCCCAACTACAACAACGTGCTGTTCTTCAGGAATTAAACCTGTGGAATCGAGGTGGTCCTTAAGACGGTCAGCATCTATTTTACTTCTCAGGGTGAACCTGCCGGGCAGATGTAACTGGGCGTCATTAGGCACAAAAGCCTCACTTCCTGTAGCGAGGATCAACCGGTCGTAAGAATGTTTTTCTCCTTTAACATCAGTAACGGTTTTTTCCTCAGGCTGAATTGATATTACCGGATTTTCCGGGTAGAGGGATATTTTTAAACGTTTTAATCCCGTCTCTTTTATTTTAAGCAGTTCTTCCCAGCTCAATTCTTTGGTGACATATTCCGGCAGTAAAACGCGATTGTAAAAAGGATGAGGTTCCTGTGAAAATACTTTGATCTCATCCGTTTTATTATGGTCACGGTAATTCTGAACAAAGCGGAAAGCTGCTGCGCCTGCGCCTACAACAATGATCTTTTCTAAAGGTTTTTTATACTTGCTCACCGAGACTGCGGTGAATTTGAAATCGGGTTCTTTGGACTGCGGATCTACGACAGTATTGGTGAGATTATTGGCTCTGTTCAGATCACTTTCCAGCTGTTTTCCCCAATGCATGGGAAGAAATACCACTCCCTCCCGGATGTCTTTGGTTACCTTTGCCCTCACTCTTACGCACCCGTTTATACTTTTTATTTCCGTAACATCCCCTTCTTTAATTCCTTTGAGGTATGCGTCAACAAGATTGATTTCCAATACTGGAACAGGATAGTGGGTTTTTAATCTGGAAACTTTCCCGGTTTTGGTCATGGTATGCCATTGATCCCGGATCCTCCCTGTAGTTAAGATCAGGGGGAAATCCCTATCGGGTTGAGGGGAAGTGTTTTCCAGTCTTTCAGGAACATTAAAAACAGCTTTTCCGGATGGTGTAAAAAACTTCCGGTCTTCAAAAAGCCTTGGAGTTCCGGGATGACGGTATTCGGGAACAGGCCACTGAATGCTCCCTTCATTTTTAAGCCTATCATAATTTAAAAAGGAGATGTCGATATTCGTTCCTTTTGTCATGGAACAATATTCGTGATAAATATCTTCTGTACTGTTAAAATTAAAGCCCCTGAATCCCATATGCCGGGCAAAATCACAGAGTATTTCAACATCCGGACGCGCTTCCCCGGGAGGTTCTATGCCTTTGGGAAGGTAGGAAATACGCCTTTCAGAATTTGTCATAGTGCCTTCCTTTTCAAGCCAACCTGCGGCGGGAAGTATTAGATCTGCAAAAGCTAAAGTGTCACTCTTATGTGAAATATCCTGTACTACCACAAATTTGGCCTTTTTCAAAGCCTCTTCAATTTTCCGCGCATTGGGCATACTCACTAGCGGGTTCGTACAAATAATCCAGATTGCTTTTAACTTTCCGGTGTCCAAAGCATCAAACATTTCAGTTGCAGTATATCCGGGTTTTTCTGAAATTTCATCAACTCCCCAGAATTGTGCAACTTCCCTGCGGTGATTTTTATTGGACAGATCTTTGTGAACTGCCAGTAGATTTGCCATTCCACCCACTTCACGGCCTCCCATGGCATTGGGTTGTCCCGTAAGGGAAAAGGGACCTGATCCCGGTTTCCCTACCTGCCCTGTAATGAGGTTTAAATTCAGTATAGCGAAATTTTTGTTGGTTCCTATTGCACTTTGATTGAGACCCATAGCCCACATGCTTATAAAGCCTTTGGAACGGCCAATCATATTGGCCGCCTTTTTTATTTGCTCTATAGGAATACCACATAATTTTGAAGCCTCTTTTAAGCTTAGGGAAAGAATTTGAGATTTATATTTTTGGAAACCTTCAGTATGATTTTGGACGAATTTTTTATCAATTAAACCGCGTTTAAGTAAATATCGGGCAATAGCATTAAAAAGAATTACATCTGTCCCCGGGATGATCTGAAGGTGGAGATCGGCAAAATTGGCCGAGTCTGTTTTACGGGGATCAACCACGATTAATTTTACATGGGGATTTTTTTCTTTGTGCTGTTCTATTCTCCTGAAGAGGATGGGATGGCACCAGGCAGGATTTGCTCCAGCTATAAGAAAGCAATCTGCAAGTTCAATATCGGCATAGGCAATCGGCACAATATCCTCTCCGAAAGTTTTTTTATAACCAACCACGGCAGAGCTCATACATAGCCGGGAGTTGGTGTCAATATTATTGGTTTGCAGGAATCCTTTGGTGAGTTTGTTTGCAATATAATATTCTTCAGTAAGGCACTGGCCGGAAACATAAAAGCCAACACTGTCGGGCCCATGTTTTTTTATGATAGATTTAAAAACACCTGCGGCTCTTTGCATTGCATCATCCCAACTTACCCTTTCCCGGGGGTGGGATTTGCTCCATCGCATTTCAGGATAAAGGATCCTGTCTGAAAGATCATTTGCTACAGAATGCAGGTTCATTCCCTTGGAACACAGCATCCCGCGATTTACAGGGTGGTCTTTATCCCCTGTGACGCTGATCTTGTTTCCTGAGGTTTTTTCAACTACAACACCACAACCAACTCCGCAATACGAACATGTGGTTTTAACTTCTGTTTTGAGCATTTATAACTTAATTTTATTACTAAATTGATGCATTTAAATCAGATAAAAAAGTATGGGAATAAGATTTATAGATTATTTAAAAAACTACTGATCAGATTTCTAAATTCATAAAAATTTCTACCTTAAACCTGTATTTCCGCAACCTCGATTTCACCTTTAAATTCCTTTTGGGCTACTGTTGCTTCCTGAGTTGAAAGATTGAGGGTCAGGGCAATAACCCCTGCTCCTACAATAAATAATCCAATTATAAAATAACCTCCGGAAACTGCGGCAGAAGCGGCTGCGGACTGTGCTGCCTGGATTGCAGAGTCATCCATTCCCAGGTTTTGTGCAATAGCTGTTTTTTCTGCCACAGCTGCCTTTGATTTAAGCAGAAGAGCAGCAAGAAAAGCTCCAACATTGCCTCCGGCCCCCACAATCCCCGAGATAGAACCAATTGCTTTTTTATTGATGAAAGGAACTACTGAAAATGTTGCACCTTCTGCCATTTGAACGGTTAAGCTGAATGCTATTAAAAAGAAAATTACCATTACAAAACCGGTTGTTGCGGCGAAAAAAGTAAGCATGATTCCTTCCAGGACAAGAATAAATGCCAGGAAAATTACCCTGCCCCTTAAGCCATTGCTGTTACCAAATTTATCACCAAAATAGCCTCCAAGGGTGCGGGCAAAAATATTCATGAGGGCAAAAGAAAGAACGATATTTCCTGCGGTGATCCTGTCAAGTTGAAATGTATTTTGAAGATAACCGTCCATAGTTCCGTAAACCGTAAGTTCTATTCCAAAGCAAGCAGCATATACAAGGAATAACACCCATACCCGATAATCTTTTGAAGCTTCAAGAAAACCAACCTGATCCTTTCTTGTTCCGTTTATTTTTTTGTTTTGTGCCTTTAAAGTTTTAAAATTTCCCTTTGGGGTATCAAGGGTGAAATTGTAGTAAATCACCCCCATTGTGAAACACATGATTCCAGCAATTACCATAGAGTATCTCCAGGCATCTGCATCTGCCACCCCAAAACTTACAACAGCTGCTGCAATAAGAGGCATTCCAAGCCTGTTTGCACCACCACCCAGGTTGCCCCAGCCAGCAGATGTTGCGTTTGCCGTACCTACTACATTTGAGGCAAACATCAATGAAATGTGTACCTGGGTAATTACAAACGATGCCCCAATAAAACCAATAAAAAACCGGCAGATGAGAAATTGTAATGGGGTTTGAACAAGACCTGAGAGAATCACGGGAATAGAACCGAGTATGAGCAGCCAGGTATAACATAAACGCGGCCCATAGGTATCACATAATTTTCCAATTATAAGCCTGGAAAATATCGTGCCGGAAACAGCAAGAATCACCGAGTTCCATTTTTGTTCGGGGGTAAGCCCAAGATCCCTTACCACATCTGACATAAATGGTACGATCCCAAACCAGGCAAAAAAGCAAAGAAAGAAAGCAATGGAAGTAATCCAGAAAGTCCTTATGGGAATGCTGTTAATATTGCTAAGATCAAATTCCGAATGTTTACTGGCTAAAAGTTGATTTTTCATAATACGTAGTTTTAGTACGTATCAAAAGTAAGTAAAAATACTTAATTAATAGCCTAAAAATTAAAATTACGTAATTGATAATACCAAGGGAATAAATTATCTAATTAGGGATTTGAGGAGGTGAAAAATATAAAAATGAAGTAAAAAGGAGGTTGGGGAAGTTAGTTCAGGTTCAACTCACGGGTTTTATTCGCCAGTTCAATCTGGTTTTTTACCTGTAATTTCTTCATAACGTTAAATCTGTGGACTTCGGCGGTGCGAATGCTGATATTAAGTTCTTCGCTTATTTCTTTGTTGCTTTTTCCCTGCAATACAAGTTTTAATATTTGTTTCTCTCTTTTGGTGATATTGTAATCCTCGCCAGTAGCTTGCTTTTTTACAGATTTGGAGGGTAAGCCACTCACAAAGTTTTTAATGATAATAGAAGAGATGTCCCCTGAGAAGTATTTGGTACCTGCGGCAATGGTGTAAAGGGCTTTTAAAAATTCCTCTTTGCTGGAACCTTTTAAAAGGTATCCATCTGCTCCGGCCTGAATAGACTGAACTACGTATTCTTCAGAATCGTGCATAGATAAAACCAGGGTCTTAATATCAGGATGGGATTCCTTAAGTTTTTTTACTACTTCTATTCCATTCATTTCGGGCATGCGAATATCTACGATCAATATATCCGGCAGTTGTTTTCTTGTTACTTCCAAAGCCTCCGTACCATTGGATGCTTCATCAATAACAAGTATATCTTCCTGGCTTTCCAAAAGGGATTTTATCCCGTCCCGCACCAAAACATGATCATCTGCCAACACAACTTTAATAGTTTTCATCCTGAAAATTTATAAGTACAAAAGTAAGGTTTTTTACGTAAGCAACTAATGGTTATTTTATAGGGATGTTAATAGTAACCCGAGTTCCTTCTCCAGGATTAGAATTAATAAATATCCGCCCGTTAATGTATTTAATACGTTCCTTCATAAAAGTTAAACCCATTCCGCCATTTCCTTCTTTTTTACTTTTTATTTTCTCAGGGGAAAAGCCCTTGCCATTGTCGTCTATGGTTATACTCAACAGGTCTTTACTATGCGAAATGGTTACTATGATATGGGTGGAGTCTGCATATTTTATGGCATTGTTAATGGCTTCCTGGGTAATTCTGTAAATATTGATCTCTACCAGGGAATCCAGCCTCTGTTGAAAATCCGTCTTATTGAAAAGGACAATATTCTTCGCGGTAAGACCGGCCAATTCTTTTGTAAGCTTAATGAGAGCTGGTGTAATACCGTGATCTGTAAGTTCAGGCGGGGTGAGGTTGAACGTCGCAGTCCGCACTCCCTGTATAATGTTGGATGTAAGGTTCTTTAAATTCTCAATTTTTGCAGCTGCTTTTTCGGGGTTGGAGAGCTCTACACTTTCCAGGGTGTATTTTAAACCTGTAAGCATCTGGCCAATCCCGTCATGAATGTCTTTGGCAATCCGGTTTTGTTCCTTTTCCTGATTTTCAATGATCTTTCTGAAAATAGTTTTTTGATTGAGCATTTTTTCTTCAAAACTATCGGTGGTTAGTTTTTTAATTTCCAGTTGAACCTGCTTGCGTTTGGTAATATCTATGCAAATTATTAGAAGTTCTGTCTTGTCTTCTCCTGTATTATAAGGAATAATAGACATATCCAGCCAAATATCCCTTCCGTCTTGGTGGGTTGTTTTAATCTCTCCCTGCCATCCGGATTTCCTGTGCTCTTCAATTATTTGTTCAATTATTGTTTGTTCATTTTCCAGTGTGGAAAGTACTTCTGAAAATTTGGAATGCATATTAAAATCACTAAACTTAAAAAGTTGTGAAAATTTATCTCCCATGTGAATAAGGAAACCATCAGGGGTTATACGGGCAAAAAGAATGGTCTTATCCAGGGCCTGGCTCAAACCACGAAGTTCTCTCACGGAATTTTCCTTTGATTCACTCAGGAGATCGGCATTTTTAGCCATTTTCACCGCATTCTTTTCCGCGTCCAGCAAATCCCGCAGGATACGCCTTATCGTTTTTGCGGTAGGCCAAAAGATCAGGAAAAACTCTGTGACCAGGATCAACAAGGCGATAGTCATCAACCACCTTTCCAGATTTCTGAGCCGGGAGATCTTGCTGCTGGCTTCTACCTCATACTGTTTTACCAGATGGTCCATTAGGACTACAAATTCTCCCTCGGCCTCTTTTAATGCTTGTAATTCTCCAATTAAATAGGTATTAAAATCTAATGGGTCAACTTCAACCCTGCCAATAATATTTTCGGAGATCTCCAGGAGTTTGTTGTAGGAGGGAGAGATTTGCTGAAACTTTTCTTCCACCTTTTTACTGAAATTCCCGGGAATACTGAAGCTGTCATTTCCATTTCGGAGTGCTTCTTGCGAAGCTGTGAAGAGGTTGACCGTTTCTTCCAGGTCATCTTTTATCCCAAGCCTTTGTACGGGATCTAACTCCGTTGCCAGAAGCAGGACTTCCTTTGTAAGTTTTTGACTCAACATACGTTGCCGGCCGGCGATATTGATGATCCTGGAATCATTTTTCTGGGTATCCAGGAATTTATGTACAAGAATTTGGCTAATGATGATAGAGAGGGCAATTGCACTTAATGCCAGAAGATATTGCCTGCTTAATTTTTTAAATGTGCGTTGATCTAATGTGCTGTTTTCACCTGCCATTAAGATAAAGATTTAGTAACCAGGGCAAGTATTTTGGGGCTCAACGGAAGTTTTAAAGCTGCTTCATGTCCTTTAGCGGACATCTTGCCCCAGGTTTTTTTTATAATACTTATCATCTTTTCTTCGGAATGTTTCGCCGCAAATTCTTCCAGGTAAAACTGAAGGAAGACCAGGCAGATAACATCTTCCAGAGTTTGGGTGCCTTCATCTTTTTTTAAAAATTTCTTTTTTATCAGGAAGGAAACCCGCTCAATAAAAGCGGGGTCATAACCAATTTCCAAAAGTAATTCCGCAGTGAGCTGAGCATGCATTTTTTTAAGCTCTTCCCGCCAATTTAAATAACCTGCACGGGTCATTTCAAATTCACTCCTTAGAATCTTCCACCTGCAAATGTGTTGTGCCCGCGCAGCTATACGCAGTTCATTTGAAGCTTCGGGTTCAAATTCCCCGAGTTTTTGTGACATACGTAGGGAATACAGAAGCTCGGTTGGATATTCTTTTTCTTCAACAATAGTAGTATGCGGGTCCATTGCGTTTTTTTCATCGATAAGCTGAATGGCTTGTTCAAATTTGGTCATGGGTAGGTAAATTAATCGGTAAAGCCAATATAAACATTTTCCTCAAGGATTTTGACAGGAAATACTGCGATTTTATAATCCTCCCCGTTGAGATTGGTTCCATTTTCCAGGGAAAAAGTTTTTTTATGCAGAGGACATGCCACTTTTGGAATTCCGTTTAGGTCTCCAGTCATTCCGCGGGATAAAACCATTTCAAATTTATGGGGGCATAGATTTTGGCAAGCATACCATTGGGAAGTTCGTTTAAAATAATATACCGCTATCTGTTTGGATTTATACTTGACGCATGCCCCACCATTTTCCGGAAAATTTGAGATATTCCCAGCCTTAAACCAAGTGGTCGCATTTTCTTCTGTCACGGTTTGGTATTGATTTAATAATTCTTCCATTATTTAAAATTTAAGGTTTAATTCCCTGAGGCTTCTCTCGTTATTTTTTTTTGAAATTTGGTGATTGGAATTTGAAATTTTATTTACCAAGGTCTCGGAGCTTTTTGTTCCCGCATCGGTACATATTCCAGCGTGTCATCGGTATCATCTGAATTGACAAAATGCTTAAAGCGTTTCATCATTTCCGGATCTTCAATGGCCTGTTTCCATTCACATTGGTATTTATCCACCAGTTCCTGCATTTCATTTTCAAGTTCTTCCCCAATTCCAAGGGAATCTTCCACAATTACCTTTTTGAGGTATTCAATTCCACCATCGAGTTTCCCCAGCCACGGGGCAGTTCTGGTGAGGGGAGGGGCGGTGCGTATATAATACATCAGGAAGCGGTCCAGGTATTTTATACAGGTTTCATCATCTAGTTTTTCTGCCAGGAGTATTGCGTGTTTTGGAGTTGCCCCACCATTACCGCATACATATAGATTCCAACCACCGTCAACGGCAATAAGCCCGAAGTCCTTGCCTCTTGCTTCAGCACACTCCCGGATGCATCCGGAGACTCCTCCTTTTAATTTGTGTGGAGAGCGCAAGCCTTTATATCTGTCTTCAATGCGTATGGCATAACTGACGCTTTCGTGCATTCCGTAACGGCACCAGGTGGAACCCACACAACTTTTTACAGTTCTTAAGGATTTTCCATAGGCATGCCCACTTTCAAAGCCTGCATCTATCAATTCTTTCCATATATTGGGTAATTGGTGAAGTTGTGCCCCAAAAAGATCTATACGCTGGCCTCCTGTAATCTTACTATACAGGTCATACTTCTTTGCGACCCTTCCTAAAACAATCAATTTTTCAGGAGTTATTTCTCCACCAGGTACCCTGGGGACAACAGAATAGGTTCCATTCCTTTGGATATTGGCAAGAAACCTGTCATTAGAATCCTGGATAGGGACCTGCCGGTTGGCAGTTTCCATATAAATACTAGCAAAAACTGAAGCCAGTACGGGTTTGCAAGTTTCACAGCCAGTACCCCTTCCAAAAAGATTCAGGGCCTCATCGTAATCTTTTACCTTATTTATTTTAATAAGGTCATAAATTTCATTTCGGCTGAAGTCAAAGTGTTCACAAATATGTTCTTTTACAGATTTACCCAGGGACTTGAGATTTGCATTGACCAAATCGGCAACCATAGGTTTACAGCCACCGCAGCCGCTTGCTGCTTTTGTATGTTTGATAACATCTCCCACATTCGAACATTCTCCACTGATAATTGCCTCACAGATGGTTCCCTTGCTCACACTCTCGCAGGAACATATCTGTGCTGTGTCGGGAAAATCCATCACCCCTACGGTAACTTTCTCACCACTTTGTGAGGAGGCAATAAGACTTTCGGGGTTTTCGGGAAGGGGGCCTTCGTTTATATAAATTTGAAAGAGGTTATTGTAATCTGATGAATCCCCAACTAGTATTCCTCCCAATAATTTTTTACCGTCCTTGGTGACATTGATACGCTTATAGATGCCTGTAAATTTATTGTCGTGAACTATAGCGACTACCTCGTCATTTTCAATGAATGGATCTCCAAAACTGGCAACTTCGGTACCTATTAACTTTAGCTGGGTAGACATATCTATGGTTTCCTGCATCACCTTATCTCCACCGGTGATTTGTTCCACCGCGACCTGGGCCATATTGTAACCCGGAGCTACAAGTCCGTATATCCCGTTATTATACAGCGCCACTTCTCCAATTGCGTAAACAGAATTGGCTGAGGTTTCCATTTTATTGTTCACGAATATTCCACCTCTTTCCCCAACTTTTAATCCGGCTTTTACACCAAGTTCGTCCCTTGGGCGTATTCCTGCGGAAATAATAAGCATATCCACATTCAGTGAAGTTCCATCTGAAAATTCCATTTTTTCAATTGCATCTTCTCCTGTGATCTCGTCTGTAGATTTACTGAGGTGAATGCGGATTCCAAGATCTTCAATTTTCGATTTGAGCATATCACTGGCCGCCTGGTCAAGTTGCCGTGGCATAAGCCGGGGGGCAAATTCCACGACCTGTGTTTTGAGTCCTAAAACTTTGGCCGCATTTGCTGCTTCAAGCCCCAGTAACCCGCCACCAAGAACAACTGCACTTGTTTTACCTGCTTTCCTGATCTTTGATGCATACGTGCTTATTGCCTCAAGATCCTCAATAGTCCTGTAAACAAAGATTCCCGGCTTGTCCGCTCCCTGAACCGATGGTACAAAAGGGTAGGAGCCGGTGGCAAGAACCAGGTAATCATATTGAAAAACTTCGTTTTTATGGGTAAATACTTGTTTGTCCTTTGTATCTATATTAATAATAAGTTCAGAAGTACGTAGTTTTATATTGTTTTCCTGGTACCAGTCTAAAGGTGCCAACATCAGTTCGTCTGCATTCTGGTTTTCAAAGTATTCACTAAGGTGAACCCTGTCGTATGCAGCCCGTGGTTCATCGCCAAATACGGTGATCTCAAAATCATTACTGTTGGGATGTGCTATCAGTTTTTCACAAAATTTGTAGCCAACCATTCCATTTCCTACTACTAATATTTTTTTCATAACTACGTATTTAAAGTTCAAATATAAGTAAAAATACTTAATAAATTATATAAGTAGTCATTTTTATAATAAAAAATGTGAACAGAAAATGAAGAAGGCCCTGGTATGCCCAGGCAGAATCAGGCTCCCGCTGTACGGTATGGCATCTTTAACCGGAAATTGTTATTCTCCAGGATCTGCGGTTTCTTTTTTGGTTCGGCTAACTTCTAAATTCCGGAACTTTGCTTTTTAAAAAAATGGGTTAGCAAGATAGGAGGGGAGGTGAATCAATAAACGGGGTGAAGTTCCAACCGGTTCCTGCAAGTACTAATCGTGAAAAAATTTCAGATCCGGCGGACTCAGGCAAAAAAGTGCTTCCCGGAGTGGAGCAGTTCCGTTTCAAACTTTTTTTAGGAATTCCGGATTGGCGCAACGAAGGGAGTCAACTTTTTTTCCTGTGTCCAAGACCTTCTCGACGAAGCGCTTTCCCCGCAATGGAACGTGTCCTTGGGGGAGTATCGGGATAAAGGGGAATGTGCTGAGGGGTTGGGATCTAAAAATTATGTTGGAGGTTAGAACCAATTTTTATTACCTGATTTCTATCAGAAATGCTTTAAAAGAAATGCTTTTGTGGCCACAAATCCAATATTAAATTCCAAATCCTGTATTGTTATAGTTTTTATTTTTTTTGATTCAAAAATTAAATTAAAAATATTATTGTATATTTACAATGATATAAGTGTAATAATACAATTATGAATGTAAAGACAAAATCAGGAGATTCAAACAAGGAGAAGACTGTAGTAAGAGCCAGAGTTGCTAAAAAAAGAAGCAATCCAGTTAGTCCTGCTAAATTCTCACCCTCTTGGGTTGTTTTACATGCACAAGATGCTCCAGGATATAAAATTGAATTAATAAATCGTATCAGGGAAGGCGTGAAAAAGACAGATTGGAAGCAATTAATACATTATACTGGTTCTACTGAGAAAGAGTTTGAACATATTCTGCCGGCATCTATTAGTAGTATGCAAAAGAAAACAGTTTATGGAAAAGAAACTTCAGAGCGAATTTACGAATTGGCGAGATTATTTGGATTGGGTTACGAGGTCTTTGATTCTAAAGAGGACTTTAAGAAATGGTTGATGACCCCATCAAAAACCCTTGGAAAAAGAATTCCATTTGAACTACTTGATAGTAGTTTTGGTTTTGAAATGGTAGAAAGCGAAATCATGAGAATCCAATACAATGTTTATAGCTAATGATTGTTTATAGAGTTGCCAATGTGAAATACAAAGATTTAACAATTTCTGGTATAGGTGCGGAAAAGGTTGGTGGTAGATGGAATAAAGTTGGAACACGCGCTGTTTATTGTTCAGAAAATATTTCATTGGCCTTGCTAGAGTATTATGTTCACTCTGAAAACATTGCATATTTACCAAAAGAAATATTAATTGCCAAAATTCAATTTCCAGATGACTTTGTAATAGAAGAATTAAATGAGCTTCCGGAAAAATGGAATCAATACCCATATTCTTCAAAAACAACAGAAGTTTTTACTAATTCAGCAAAAGACCGAAATTTTTTTGCATTACGAGTGCCATCTACTATTGTTGGTTTTGAATCAAATATTATCTTAAATCCTTTATATAAAGAATTTGGGAAAATAGAGATTATTGAATTTATCGAATTACCTATTGATGAAAGACTTAAAAAAGATAAACGAGAATAATCAAGTATTTTAATTCAATCTTTTGGTCTGGGTAATTATTGCCAACATTCTTATTTCCAAATCTAAACGTTCGTGAAAACCTGGAATTTGCATTACAAAAAGGAAAGAGTAAAAAACTGGTGGATGAACTGCTTGATTTAATGGAATTACAAAGTCTTCAAAAAAGCAAACCTCAAAATTTATCAGGTGGACAAAAACAGCGGGTGGCATTGGCACGGGCAATTATTCGCAAACCTAAAATCTTGTTATTGGACGAGCCACTTTCGGTCCTGGATGATGAAATGCGATTTAAATTGCAGGATCATCTCTTAAAAGCAGATCAGCATTATCAATTGACTACAATTCTAATAAGCCATCATATCCCGGAAATATTTAAACTTTCGGATAAAGTAATAGTGCTGGATAAAGGTCAGCTGGTAAAAGAAGGAACTCCGGCTTTTGTTTTCTCAGAAGAAAAAATCAGCAGTAAAATTAAAAATAACGGGTGAGATCATCTCCATTGAAAAGAGCGATGTAATATATATAGTAAGTGTACTTTCAGGCAATACTATTGTAAAGGTTATTGCAACCGAAGATGAAGTTTTCACTTTTCAAATTGGACAAAAAGTATTGGTTGCCTCAAAGGCTTTTAACCCTTTGATCCAGGTGATTTCATAGCACTGGAATTTTCAGTTT
>Ga0314771_100149_pt1 | contig 18670 bp, 41 predicted proteins | sample MetaGCB42018_FD_204522 | JGI IMG/M metagenome (GOLD analysis project Ga0314771, IMG submission 204522) | Cryopeg brine microbial communities from Beaufort Sea near Barrow, Alaska, United States - CB4 2018 | ecosystem: Environmental > Aquatic > Marine > Coastal | place: USA: Alaska | collected...
TTCTGAAGCGCCTACAAACGCAAGAACAATCTGGTTTGGAACAATAGGCAGTGTAACAGGTTTATGGTGTAGACAGTTCGATAGTTCAACTGTATGGAAAAGATTTGCTTTTGTAGAAGAAATATAAAGGGGTTTTACAAATGAAAACATTGAAATTAAAAAACGATTCAATTGTACAAATATATAACTTACTAGAAAAAATACCTATGAGGGGTGCAGCTAGTAGAGGGAAAACAAAACTACAAAAAAGGTTACAAGAAAAAGAAAGCGAGTACCTTTCTGAAAAATCAGAAATTCAAAAAGAATATACGCAACTAGATGAAGATGGAAATTTTATTACACTTGATGATGGTGTTAGTTCTCCTTTAAAAGAAGGCCTAACACTAGAAGACAAAGAGAAGTTTTTAGCAAGGATCGACGAACTACAAAAAGATACGTTCGAGATAAGTTTCTCAGAATATTCTGATAAATTTGAACAAATGTTTAAGGCACTTAGTGTGCTTGATATGGAATTAATTAAAGAAGCCGCTTTAGCTTATGACGAATTGATGGATGCATATGAAGCAAATGAAGATAAAAATGAGGAGGAAAAATAATAATGGAGAAAAAAATAACAACCCCCGCAGTCCGTGGAAAATCTGCGAAGGCTAGAATTAATAATTTAGAAATGTATCAAATTTCCTGTAAATCAAAAGCAGATGGTTTATATCAAATGAAAGTATTTTTACAGGAAAATAATTATAAATATTTGTGTCATGAGATTGAAAATAATGCTATTTATTTTCTTTATGAAAGGTTAGAAGGAAGAACCAAGAAAACTAAAATAGAACATTTAATTGCTAACTCTCCTCATTATCATCTGAATGTTGATCCTTTAATAGAGTTAGATGAGAAGTTTGCCCATTAGAAGAATTAGGCAATGATTTTTCTTCTTCCTCTATCATTTTTAATGCAACAACAGTTGAAAAGACACTTAAAGAAGTAACCCGTTTAATGATATTGATTATTTTTTGTTCGTGTTCAGCCCATTGTTCGCTAGTAAATGTTCTTTCGTCCTCTGGGATTATATCTAACAAATCTTCTTTGGCATCTTCCAAAAGGTTTGTGTTGCTTGAAAATATACTGTTTAAACTGTCGTTGATAATTTTATCGATATCCATATGTAACACCTCCTTTCATAAGGAGATTATCTCAAACAAAAACAAAATTAGAAAGAAGGAAAGACAATATGTTAAAAACAACTAAACAAATCAACTTAAACGGTACTTCAGAAATAAACGAACAACCGGTATTGGTTTTAAATGCTACGATTCCGGCTGATACAGGAGTAGGAAGTATTAATCAATACGTGCAGAATGCTGAATTGTATGATGCCAATAAGACGGAAATTAGACGAGATGTTTCCACTTTTACGGATCTTGTATATGCAATCGAAGATGAACTTGCTGCTGAATCCGTAGTTGTGTAATGGTAAATTTAAACGAAGATCTACTCAATTATGAGTGGGTCTTTTTATATTGATAATATTCACGAAAGGATGGCGCACATATGAACGACAGCGAACCAAGTTTAGATAATCATGAAATACGTATTTATGCATTGGAACAATCCAATTTAGATACGCAAACGAGTATTAAAGAAACTCAGCGAAGCATTAAAGAAGTTAAGGAAGCTATGTTAGTCAATCAAGGCCAGTCATCTGAACAATCCAGAATAATGATGTCTCAAAACGAAAGCTTAATGAAGCAAAACGAAAGAATGTCAGCAATGGTAGGTAATGTTTTTGAAACAGTAACCGTCACAAGAGAAAAGGAAGCTGTACGATCAAATGAAATGAAACGATTATCAGTAGATACTCGAATGAAACTATTCAGTATGGTAGTCGGTGCAGGTAGTATCGGTTATTTAGTAATTGATTTTATTTTTAATTTAATAGGAAAGTAGGAGATAAATATGGAACAAATACAAACAGCACTATTGGGAGCATTAGGTACGGTCCTAGTCACTTTAATTGGTATCGCAACTAATAAGGTGGTTGCCTTTCTAAACGACAAGGGCATCACAGAAAAGCTCAATAGAAAACAGTATCTAGTTGATATTGCAGTTAACGCTGCTGAACAAATTTATCAAAATGAAGATGGTTCAACCAAGTTGGCCAATGCACGAAAACAAGCACTAGAATTGCTTAACGACAACGGTATCGACATTACAGGAACGGAATTGAATAACTTAATTGAAGCAAGTGTTAAAACTATGAATGATGCGTTTAACAGCACAAAAGTTGGCGTGATTGAATTGAAAGAGGAGGAAAAACAATGAGTATACAAACAGAGAATTTCATTAATAAAGTAAAAGGAGGGGCTACTCAATTATGGTCCATCTACAAAGTATTACCATCTGTGGCCATTGCACAAGCTGCCTTAGAATCTGCATGGGGTACAAGTGGACTAACTACTAAATACAATAACTTGTTCGGTATTAAAGGTTCGTATAGTGGCAACGCTGCTAGCATGGCGACATGGGAAGTGTATGGTGGTATCACGTACAACATTACAGCTAACTTTAGAGCTTATCCAAGTTGGGAAACATCTATTAAAGATTACGGATCGTTCTTGAATGTGAATGGTCGTTATAAAAAAGCTTTAGGATTAACGAATTATAAAGATCAGATTAAAGCTATTCATGAAGCTGGGTACGCTACTGATCCAAATTATCAATCAAAAATTATTTCAATAATTGAAGCAAATAACTTAGTTCAGTTTGATAAACAAGTATTGAATGTTCCAGTATCTCTTTCTACTAAACCAGTTGCAGTAGCTCCTTCTATCAAAAAAATTATAGGTACTAGTTACACAGTCGAGTCTGGCGATACATTATCTACTATCTCTAGTAGAAGTGGTGTGAGCGTGGATAATTTGGCCAAATGGAACAGTATTAAAAACAAGAACGTGATCAGTACCGGTCAAAAATTAGTTTTAAAAGCTCCAGTTGCAAAATTAGTAGTAGCTGCTAAAGTATCTAGTAAAACATATACTGTCAAAAGTGGAGACAATTTAAGCACTATTGCTGCTAAAAATGGAACGACTACTAAAGCCTTACAAAGTTTGAACGGTATCGCTAACGCCAATAAAATTAATGTTGGTCAAGTTATCAAACTATCTGGAACGGTAGCTGTCAACGGTGGAACGTACACTGTTAAGTCTGGAGATACTTTAAGCGGAATAGCTCAAAAAGTAGGTTCAACAACCAAGAAGTTACAGGATAAAAATGGTATTAAAAACGCAAATAAAATTAATGTAGGACAAAAGATTAAATGCTAAAATGGTCGATTTCAATCAGTTTAGAATCCGAACGAACAGGGATCCCTGGCATGCATGTAAACAGCCTAATCACGAACTATAAATATTGGCCACAACTAATAATTAAGTAAAAGACGAATGAAAAGCCCTGTCCATAATTGGATGGGGCTTTTTTTATTTACACTCCATCAAAAAACTCTTCAACAGATTTCATTTTATTTAAATATTCATTGATTAAAGAATCAGCAAGCTGCCGCGCATCTTCAATAGTATCGCAAGGGTAGGTAGTTGAATCTTTTTCATAGCTAACTGTTACATAGGATGTTTTTATAACGGATCTAAATGTCTCTATTTTTAACCCTTCATGTCTAAAACAATTTATACTGGTATCTAGTGGTAAAAATTCTATAAATGCTTTCATTCAAGATTCTCCTTTTAAATGTGATACTTATAATATACGCAGATTAATTCAAATGATTTATTTATGGTATAATTTATTTATCGTCCTACTCGCTAAAGCTTAGAACTTAAGTATCTGGTCATAATGGTTATGACCTATTTATGACCTGAAACTTAATTAAAAAAGATTCGTTTAAATTGTGTTCAAAACATTCAATTGTCATTATACCAACACTTTTATCTGGTAATTTTATTTACATTTATCTAGTTTCTTCTATTATATAATTTGCCGATAAATACCCAGATGTAGAATTAACATCATTGTTATAAGGGTTTTAGCGACTAATTCATATCTAAATTTCGTTCGTGACCTACTTATGACCTAGTTGGCCATGAAAGTTGAGAATTTTTCAGCTGCGATTTCTTCTGTTTCTTTTGTTAAATGAGCATAGACATTCATAGTTGTTTGAATATCTGAATGACCCAATCTCTTTTGTATTTCAAATATGCTCATACCAGACGAAATACACAAACTTGTGTGGGTGTGTCTAAGCATGTGGAGATTAACTTTTGATCCATACATTTTACAAATACGTTTTAAACGCCATTGCATGAAACCAATTGTTTTAGGTCTTCCATCTGGTGCAGCAAAGACAAAATTAGCATCATGATAGCCTTTTCCAAAAGCGAGTTTCGATTCGTTTTGATATTTCTTTAGTTTCTTTAGTAGTTCAATTACTGAAGGGTCAATAGATATCAAACGATTTGATGCCTCGCTTTTTGGTGTATTTAGTTCGTATCTTTTACTTGAGTTTCCATTTGTAAACAACGTTTTATTGATGTCTAAGGTGTTGTTTCTGAAATCTATATCGTTCCATTGTAAAGCTAAACCTTCACCAGCACGCATCCCTGAGTAGGCTAATAAATGTAGATAAGCTTTTTCAATATCAAGACTGTATTTATTAACGTTTTCTAAAAAATTAATAAGCTCCGGTTTATTCAAAAACTTTATTTTATTTTGCTTTTTGTCACTTAAAGTTTTAACTCTTCTAGGTAAGCCAATATCAACAGTAGGATCTATGTTAATTAATTCATATGTCTTAGCGTAGCGAAATACCATCTTAACAACTTGGAAAATATTAATTACTGTGCCTCTTTTATATTTTCCTCTTTTGGACATATCTATCTTTTCTTCGTTGTCTAATAGGTCTGCTATCATATTTTCAACTTCTCTACGCTTTATATCTTTTATTCTTCGATTTCCAAAATAGATGCAAGCTGTATTAATTTTGGATTTTTGAGATTTGATTGTTGATTGTTTGACTTCGTTTTTATGTTTATTAAGCCATTCAAACGCTATTGCTTCAAAAGTAGCATTGGTGTCATTAACAATGCCACCATTTTTTACAGCTGCCTCAAAATCAACTGCTGCATCTTTTGCTTGCTTTTTAGTTTTAAAACCACGCCTTGTTGTTGTAATAGCTTTACCAGATTTATCATAACTAGAAACAGCTTTAAACAAATAAAGCGATCCTTTAGTTTTTGTTATATATTTTTGTATACTTGCCATTTATTTTACTCCTCTCTATGTTATAATTGGGTATAGCAAATAGCACCGTATGATAGCGTGGCATTTTGCAGAATATTAGGTTGAACACTCCCGACTTTGGACGGCTAGGAGTGTTCTTTTTTTATTTATTAATGCAGATTAATTACTTCAGATTCAGTTCCAAAAACACCTGTGGTAGCTTGTAATTGTGTCGTTTCGGAATTTGCTTGTTCTTCAGAAACGTCAAATACAATTTTCCCTTGCATTTCAATATCTGGATTCAAATTTTCTAAGAAGAAACCAATACTGTTACCAGATTCATCTTGATTTGCATACATAGAAGCTTCACTATCCGCTTCAAAAGTTTTTTCTCCATCTTTAAGCGTGAAGAACGAACTATCTACCATAACAGCTTCATTACCATTATTTTTAACTGTTAAATCTACTACTAAATATTTACCTTGTGCATCTTGTGATAGATACTCATTTCCAACACTATCCAACAGTTCTGTGCCATGTACTGTATATTCCATATCCCCGACAGAAACAACATCCCCTACTTTAAAGACAACTTCTTCTTCAGCTGGAGTTGATTCAGTTGTCGCAGTTTTGTCTGTTGTATCTGTGGCATCTGCGGCAGTCGTATCAGTTGCAGTTTCCTCACCACCTAAACCTCCGCCAATACCAGCTACCACGATAATTGCCAAAACCCAGAACCAGACTTTCTTATAGAAAGGTTTCTTGATTTTACCTTTCACTTCATTACCGTGTTCATCAAACAATTTTTTCTTCGCCATTTTTCATTCCTCCAATTTATGTATTTTTGTTACCCCTGAAGATTGGCAACCGTCAGGGATATTTTTATTTTTTGAATAAATCAAATATTGAAAATGTTGTTTTCTTATATATTTTATTATAAACAGCTTTCTTAGGATCTTTAATCCATCCAGAACCTTTTTTACCATAAAAAGGAATGACTGATTTTTTTATTACTCTTTTAGCCTTACCAGTAGTTCTAGCTCTAATCGATTTCTTTAAACTTGGTTTACGCATTCCAAACTTCATTTGATTGCTCCTTTTATATGTAATGATTTTATTATAACGCATGTACCAATTATAATGGTAACCTTATTTTATTTTCCCTTCCCAACCAATACCCAAATTATATTTTTCTAAAACACTAGAATAATTGAATTGTCCGTCACATTCATTAATTAAGTATTTAATCATAAACTTGGTTGCTTCGTTTTCCATTTTAGAATGGTAAAAAGAATTGTTATATAGGTAACTAAGATCTCTGTGGTTTAATACATGACCTAATTCGTGCAGCACAACTTCTTTTTGCTTATCTTCATCTAGATTTTCATTAATGAAGATAACTTTTAATTCAGAATTATAATACCCACCGCTTTTCATATCTAATAAAACAATTTTTATATCGTTCGCTTCGAGTAGTTCAAAGACATTATCCATATAATCTCCCTCACTTATTACTAAATCTTCCTTCTAGATAAGCGCGAATTGCTTCTCTATCATAATCGCTCATCGGTTTTCCATCAAAACTCATTGTATTGTCGAGTATTTCATTAAGATCAACAGGAGTATTATTTTCGCTAATTCTTTTTTTATCAGTTCTACCTAGCAAGTAATCTGTAGATACGTCAAAATAATCAGCAACAAGTTCAAGTTTATCAGTAGCAGCTTTTTGTTTTCTCCACTTATAAATTGAATTTTTACCCATATTTACTTTTTCTTCTACGTCTCCAATAGACATCCCACGTTCGTCTGCTAATTCTTTTACTCTGTCAAATACTGTCATTTCAACCATCCTTAAAGCTATCCATAAATAAATTAGACAAAGAGATAGAAATGAGTTGACTTCTATCCAAAGTGATAATATACTATGAATGTAGCTAAGATTTATAGCTTTTTAAGACAGTTAATTAAACCATAAAACCGTCGCCAAACGTTTTATAAGTACGCATTTAGTATGTCTTATTTGCTATGTCTAAATATTATCACTTTGTCTAATTATAGTCAACGAAAAGCTATAAAAATTAGCTATTTTAATAAAATGAAATAAGGAGGTTAAACAATGCCAACTGAATTCGGTATCAAAGTGAAGGTCGAACTAGCAAAAAGAAATATGAACATTAGCGATTTAGCAAGAGAACTAAACATTTCGCAACCATATCTTTCAGATATTATATACGGACGTAGAAAAGCTGATAAACAAAAAGAGATCATAAAAAAAACTTTAAATATTAAGGAGGAAAAGTAAATGAACGAGTTGCAAATATTTAATTTTGAAAGTAATGAAGTGAGAACCCAATTAATAAAGGGTGAAGCTTGGTTTGTTGGAAAAGATATTGCTCAAATATTGGGATACGCAAAACCTTTAAACGCGTTAGCAACACATGTGGATGAAGATGACTCCCTGAAACAAGGACTCATAGATTCGTTAGGAAGAATTCAACAAACTATTCTCATTAACGAGTCTGGTATGTATGCATTGGTTTTTGGTTCTAAGTTAGAAAATGCAACAAAGTTCAAAAGATGGGTAACAAGCGAAGTTTTACCAACAATTAGAAAAACTGGAAGCTATCAAACACCAATGAGTCAAGAAGATATTATGATTGCTACTTTAGAAAATCAAAAAGAAATCAAACAACGACTAAATAGCGTTTCAAATGATGTTGAGGGTTTAAAAAAAGAAATTGATCTAAGTAGGTTACAAAAAGCTAAATTATCACAATTAGTTAAAAAGAATGTGATGGCTGCAATTGGTGGCAAAAAATCTAATGCTTATCCATCGCTTTATAGAGTAGCTATTTCAGAACATTGGAGAGAAATCAAAAATTATTTTGAAGTTGCAAGCTATGAAGAAATACCAAAATTAAGATTTGAAGAAGCTTTAGAAATTGCTGAAATGTGGAATCCTTCAATGGAATTGGCAATTGAAATCAAACGGTTGAATACTCAAATTGAAATGGAGGTATAGACCATGTCAATCCAATTACAAGTGTCTGATGATTTGATTGTCACGAATAAAACTCAATTGTTTGAATTGCTTCAAGAAATGCAAATAGAAGTTATCAAAAAATATGATGCTGAAAGCCCAGCGATGACTATGAAGGAAGCCTCCAAATACATTGGTGTAAGCGAACCTACTATCAAAGACATGTTGGACAACAAAGAGATACCAGGCGTTAATGTAGGTCGTATTTACCGCTTTAATCGTTATGAATTAGATAAATGGTTAGCAGGAAACTAAAAGGAGATGATTACATGTCACTAGAAACAATCAAAAAATTAATATGGTCCTCAAATATGTTTTTCTTCGGCAGCAAGAAGATAGACAAAAATAGTTTCTACTGGTTTTACGGATTCATTAGCGCTTGCTTCATGATGCTAGTTTTATTGGTTGGTGTGTGGGTTATATGAGAGAGGGATAGATATGGATAGGAAGAAGATAGATTTAACTGGTCATAGATTTGGACGGTTGACCGCAAAAAATTATTTTGAAAAAAACGGTTCAACGTTCGTGAACTGCGAGTGCGATTGCGGAAATAAAAATGTAGTCAGAATAGATAAATTGAAGTCTGGATACACGAAAAGTTGTGGTTGTTTTAGAACTGATACCGCTAAACAATTTTCTTCTTTTTTAATAGAAGAACGAAAAAAAGTTAGCAAAGAAGGAACCAATTTGTTAAGGCTTAATTCTAAAATACCATCTAACAATACGAGTGGGACAAAAGGAGTATTTTGGACAAAAAAAACTAATAAATGGGGAGCGGAAATCGGATTTAAAGGTAAAAAAATCAGATTGGGATATTTCAAAAACAAACAAGATGCAATCAACGCAAGAAAGGAAGCAGAAGAAAAATACTTCCAACCAATACTTGAGAAATACGGAAAAGAGGATAAACAATGACTACACAATTAAACGGAATCAATTATACAGAAATGTTATTGACAGATGAAGAACTGGCTGTGGTTAAGTCAATGCGCGATGGAGCTAAAGTAGAGGTTAATTATTGGCTAAGAAGTAATCCAGATGAAGCAATTGAGAAAGTAAATAATTTTGGAGACGTTGATAGAATTTATGATCTAAAAGATACAGTCTCTTTTGCTTCTAATGACATGAAAGATATTGAATGTCTAGTTTATCTATGGAAATGAAAAAAGACCAACAAGGACAGCCATCCTAGTTGATCGGTTAGAAAATATCATTTACAAAAGTGTACCACAAATTAGGAGGAACACATAATGACTGAAGGAATAAGTTTTAACGAAAAATTGCTTGAAATACAAGCTAAATTAAAAGCACCAAAAGGTCAATTCAATAAGTTTGGTAAATACAATTATCGTTCTCAAGAAGACATATTGGAAGCAGTTAAACCGTTAAATAAAGAATATGGGTTGTTCTTAAGATTATCTGATGAACCTGTTTTAGTAGGAGATTGGCATTATATCCAAGCGAAAGCGATTTTAGAAGATGCTAAGAGTGGCGAATATGTTGAGGTGGAATCTTATGCTAGGGAACCACTAAATAAAAAAGGTATGGATGAAAGCCAAATAACAGGTACTGCATCATCTTATGCTCGCAAGTACGCCCTTAACGGATTGTATTTGATTGATGACACAAAGGATGCAGATTCAAATGAGCATCAAGATAATCAAAAAAATACGAATAATCAAAACAGTGACCAGTCAAATCCGCAACCGCAGCAACAACAATTTGAGGATCGTTCTGCACCATTAGAACCACAACAAACATCTTACAAACCAGAACCGAATATCCATGATGCAATTTTACAATACGTGAATCAACTAAAAGAACTTGGTATTGACATTAAACAACTTTACGTTGAAATAGCTCAAAAAGAGGGTGCTAACGACATTAAAGAAGTAGAACGCGGAAGAATATTAGGTCATATGAAAGCGTACCTTATGAGTGTTAAAAATCAGCAACAACCACAACAAACGCAACAACAATCAGAACCACAACAAGATTACGAACAAGGTAGCGTGTTACAAGGTAGAACAACACAACCAATGAATTGGGGGAATAAATAATGAAAAATGAATTGGAAGAAATCAGAGGAAGTAATCTTGGAACGATGTATGAACCAGCAACATTAGAAGTTAACCGATATGGTGAAATGAAAGAAATCGTACAAGGATTTGCTGACAAGTATACGAATTTAGCATTTACTCGTGATGATAAAAAAGGTGCCGAAGAAGTCCGCAGCAAACTGTTGGAAATACGCGAAAAATTTGAATCAGAACGAAAAACCATTAAGAAGGCATATAACGAACCTCTTAATGAGTATGAAGGAAAAATTAAAAAATTAAATAGCTTGATCGATGTTCCATTGAATCAAATTAGAAACGGCCTAAAAGAGATAGAAAATGCTGAACGGGACGAAAGAAGCGAAGCTTTGGATAAAGTCCTTGAATTAAAATTTGAAGGCTTAGACATTGAAATAACTGCTAATAGCACGTGGACTAATGCTGGTATGTGGACTAGCAAACTAAACCCTACGAAAAAATTAAATGATGAAATTGACAAACTAATCCAGGATGCGTTGAAAGAAAAAGAGTATCAAGAAGCTCAAGTTAAAATCTTAACTGAGTTTTGCAAAGCACAAGATATTGAACCTGCTGGGTGGGTTAGTCAATTAGAACACCGCAACGCAGTAGAAGTTATTGATCTAATCAACTTAGAAAAAGAACGTAAAAATAAGTTAGCTGCTGATCAAGAGAAAAAAAGAATAGAGCATGAAGCGTTCATTGAAAATCAACAAGAGGAATTATCTATTATCGAAAAAGCAGAAGTTTCAGAAACACCATTTGTTGAACCTTTAAATAACGTGTCATTTGAACAAACTTTTATCAATGTTATTCGCATCAAAGGTACTCAATCACAATTTGACGGATTGAATGATTTTATAATAAATAGCGGTATTGAAGTTGAATTTGTTGCTGATGAAACAACAACGATTCCTTATGCAATTGATGATCTACCGTATTAAGTAAGGTGTGGTGAAATGGATTATGAAGGAAAACTATTAAGAGTACAAGGTGATGAAGTGACGTTCAAATTAGATCGTGAATTTGATGTCACTGAAGCGCAGCGTATGAGCATAAAAGGAAATCCAAGAAGCATTATCCGATTAGTAGATGACCGTAACATGACGAGAGATCAAAACAGCATGATTCATGCGTTATTCAATGACATATCTCTCTACACCGGTTATCCTCCGGAATACGTCAAGGAATTGATGAAGGTTATGTTTTCTGGTTACAAAGGAATCGAAACTTTCAGTATGGGCAGTTACAGTATTAGTCAAGTTTTTGCTGGAGAGTTTATCGAATATATTCTTGAATTTTGTTTTGATAATCAGATTCCTTTTAAATACCAACAATTCCATTTAAGTAGTGACATTACAAGGATTCTATTTCTATACCTCAAACATCGTGCATGTTTTGTATGTGGCGAACATCATGCAGACATTGCACATTATGAGGCCGTTGGAGCTGGGAGGAATAGAAAGAAGATTGATCACTCAAAACATCGGTTTATGGCATTATGTCGTAAGCATCATAACTTACAGCATTCAATTGGGATTGAAACATTTATGAAAAAGTATGTTTTAGTACCAATTAAATTAACGCCAGAACAAATTAAAGAATTCAAGATTGGAGTGTAGAAATTGGCAGAAGTGAAATGGATTAAACTAGACGTTTCTTTGCCAGATAATAAGAAAATCAAACGTATCAGGAAAATGCCTGACGGAAACAACATCATATTGTTTTGGGTTTTCTTATTATCAAGAGCTGGTGAATCAAATCAAAAAGGCGGTTTGTTCTTCACTGAAAATGTACCTTACACAGAAGATGATTTAGCAGCTGATTTCGATTTTAGCATTGAGGTTGTTAGGTTCGCTATTATGACACTTGAAAAATATAAGATGATTGAGCTTTACGATGATGTCATTTTTATTAAAAATTGGAATGAATATCAACAAATGGATAAGCTGGAAAAAATACAAGAACAAAACCGAATCAGACAAGCTAATTATCGTGGAAAACAGCAAGAAATAGCTAAAAGTAACGTTACGCTAACGTTACCAGTCACGCAATGTCACGCAACAGATATAGATATAGATTTAGATTTAGAACTAGATTTAGAACTAGAGAAAGAAAGTAATAAAGACAATACATCGAAACAAGCTTCGATGGAAACTCTTTTTTCTGAAATATGGAGTCTGTATCCTAAAAGGACTATGAGAAAAGAAGCATTAGCAGCATTTAAGAAAGCTGTAAAAAATGGAACGAATATTGAGGACATTAAAAAAGGTGTTGAAAAGTATGCTAATCACCTTGAATCAAATAAAAGTTGGTTAAAACCAATGGACGGCGGCAGATGGTTCAACAAAGAACGATGGAATGATGAATACGATACACCGGATAAGGAGGTCAATCCTTATGAAAAACAACTTGGATTCTAGAACTGTTGGATTGCTAAAAGATGTTGAACAGAAGAAGCAAGATGAACAAGCCCGTAAAGAAAAAATGGATATCAAACCGCTTGAATTTCCTTTGTTAGATGAGTTGCTAGAAACAGGAATGATTTGTGAAAAACATGGATACCATTTGGTCACTTTTAAAGGTTTAAAACCATTTTGTCAGCAATGTGCGAAAGAGCAGATAGAAGCAGATAACAACAAATTAACACAAGAAGCTGCTGCTAAATATCATAAAAGAACCACATATGACTGGTTAATAAAACAATCTATCTTTAGTGATGAATCAATAAGAAATGCGACGTTTGCATATTACGTTGAAGATGAGCAAGAAACCATAGAGAACAAGAAACTGGCTAGACACATAGCCGGTGAATACTTAAAAGGAGCAAGTTATAACACTTTGTTCTACGGATCGGTAGGAACCGGAAAAAGTCATTTATCTATGTCTATACTGCAAGCAGTTAATGAAAACAGTAATCCATTTAAAAAATGTTTATTCGTTTCAACAGATGAATTGATGCGCCGAATTAAAGATAGTTTTAACAACAAACAATCATCATTTACAGAACAAGCGATGGTTGAGCGATTGATTAAAGCTGATTTATTGGTGCTAGATGATTTAGGAGCTGAAACAGGATCAACTGAAACCGATAAAAGTGCAACAGATTACACGGTTAGAACTTTAAACGCCATCATTAATGGCCGGATGGACAAGCCAACTATATTTACGACTAATCTATCCAGTTCAGAGTTGACCAAAATGTATGATCGAAGATTGATGAGTCGCATGTTCCGAGGTACTAAAGGGCACGTCATCAAGTTTACAAATACAAGGGATAAACGGACAGATATTGATTACGGATTCTAGGAGGGTAACAAATGCAACTAATGTCCAATGGTAAACACATTGAGAACATCGCAATTGAATACAATGCCGGTACATCATTAAGCGTACTTATCAAATTAACGAACGAAGCAGATGCTGCATATGAATTTGACCAAGAAGAACTAGATAAGATTATAAATCTAACAAGATTTAAAGTTGTGGAGGATTAAAAAATGAACAAATGTAACCATCCAGAATGTTTTGATGGAGTGATGCACGAACAACAAAGTTTTGGCATCATATCCATTTACAAATGTCCTTATTGTGTAACGGAAAACAAAGAAACCGATTGGGAAAAATCAGATACAGCTATCAAACTAAAAAACTTTATTGATGAAAAGGGGATATTAATATGAATAGTGTAAATTTAATCGGCCGCTTAACAAAGGATCCTGAGATGTCATATTCACAAAGTGGCATGGCCATTACTACAGCAACTATCGCAGTAAACAGAGCTTTCAAAAGTCAAGATGGTGTAGAAGCTGATTTTATTCGAATTAAGGCATTTAAGAAAACAGCCGAATTGATTGCTACTATCAGAAAAGGTGAGCGGTTAGGAGTAAGTGGATCGTGGCAAACTGGTAGCTTTGATAATCAAAAAGGTGAAAGAGTATATACAAATGATTGTATTGTCAATCAACTAACGTTTGTCGAAACTAAAGGACAAGGAAATAACAGTGGTCAACAACAGCAACAAAATAATCAAGGCTATGGTCAAAATACGCAACAAAGTGGTTATCAACAAAATAATTATCAAAAGCAACAGTCTAATAACCAATACGGAAATCAAAATACAGCAACTAACAATTATCAAAGAAATGATGATCCGTTTAATAAAAGCGGTCAACCAATAAATATTTCAGATGATGACCTTCCATTCTAAAAAAAGGAGTGTAGTAATGAGCAATGCAATAAAACTTAAAAAAGATAACATGGTCAAAGTTTTTCATAACCAACAACAAGTTGCTGATTATTTAGGAGTTACAAAACAGGCTGTTGCTAAATCAATAAAGAAACAAGTTTTGTGTAAAGGTTCTGAATTAACTGTTTTATATAAAAATTCTGGTTACACAGATAAATCAAAATCACTAATAATTGACGGCAAACTTATAGGAACTTATGAACGTATCGAAAGAAAAAACGGCAACTTATTTTTAATTGGATTTGAGGAGGAAAAATAAATGAACGAATTAATCGAAAACATAGAACAATGGGCAAAAGATAAAAATTTACACAACGCTAGTGTAAGCAAGCAGTATTTGAAATTCAGCGAGGAGGCGGGAGAAATAGCCGCTGCTTTAGCTAGACAAGATAGAACGTCTTTAGAAGATGCAATAGGAGACACTGTAGTAACTTTAATCATATTGGCTATGCAGAATGGAATGGATTTAGAAAGTTGCTTAGAGGTGGCTTATAACGAGATTAAAGGTAGAAAAGGCAAAACGATTAATGGCGTGTTTGTTAAAGAATCTGATTTGAAAGTGGAGGGCGAATGATATGGGATTTACGGAGGTATTAACAATTATATTTATTTTATTAAAAATATTTGGGGTTATTAGTTGGAGCTGGTGGTTAGTGTGGTTACCAGAGATTATTGCTGGAGTGGTCTATCTAGGGTTTATCTTATTTTCTTGGATTACGTATATAAAAATAAATAAAGATATAAAAAGGATGAAAAAAGAATCGAAAATTAGAAATGAAAAACACAGAGAAACGATGAATAAATTCGATAGATGGGGAGAATAACCAATGAAAGTTTATATCGTAGCAATCACAAGTGGACAGTACATGTATTTGGCATATGAAAAAGTATATAAAAGCAAAGGTTCGGCTCAAAAGAAATGTGATCAATTAAATAAAGATCGGTCAGCAGATAATCAAGTATCAGTATTGTATGCGAATAACTGGCAGAAAGAATAGGAGTGGTTTAGATGGGAACAGTCCAAACTAATTTAGATCTTGGTACAGATAAAACACTCCAAGATTTCAGAAATGAGTTGCAAGAGATTAGTTTTAAAGAGCTGCATCGAATGAACATCCACGGAGACACAAGCGGTTCTAATGTAATTACCAATCTTTTAAGAATACTGGATGACGATTACGGTACTGAATACCAGGTAACAGAAAGCACTAGAAAAGCATGGGAGCGTAACTAAATGGCTAAAACATTCGCAATATACAAAGGTGAAGAACTCCTAACTTCCGGCACGGCTAAAGAATGTGCTAAAGAGTTAAACGTGAAAGAAGATACTATTTATTTCTACAAAACAAAAACTTACCAAAACAGAGGTAGCGGTAAGAATAGACGGATTGCTATTGAATTGGAGGTAGCGGAATGATAAAACGTATATTTTCGTTTAACAAGAAAGATTGGAAGCATATTTGGTGGTTATTTATCAATATGAACAAACAAGCTTTTAAAACGAATTTTTCAGAGTCTTACGAAGCGTGGCTATTCATCAAATTACATTTTAAATATGATTCTAAATTAATTAAGGAGGAAGCAGAATGAATAAGCAAGATTTGATTGATATGGCTAAAAAGGAAAGATATAGATGGGACTTTGATTGGGGAACAGATTTATATTCAAAAGGCAGATATTTAAGCATGGAAGTAGCGTTGGAAGGTATGGAAAAACTAGATGAACCAGAACTGCCAGTAATTCCGCAGTTTGTTGCTGAGTGGATTGTAGATTATAAAGAAAGGTATGACTTTAGAGCAATAATTCAAGAAATTGAAATGACTTTGGTTAATTTAGATGTTGATATGTGGATAGAAAACAACTTTGAAAAATTTTCTAAAGCTTGGCTTGACGGTTACAAGATTGAGAAAGAACCAGAATGGATTGTCAAACTAGAAAAAGGTAGATACGTTGATAATTTCATCAAAAATACAGTCGGCATCGAAATTGATATAACAAGCAAGTTAGATTATACCGCTCCTATTAGATTTAAAGATAAAGCAAAAGCGGAAGCAGTCGCATTATTAGTCGGTGGTAAAGCAGAGGATGTGCCCGATGTATAACGAAAAACAACATTACTACCGGTGTACGGATCCTAAAAACGCACCACCATATTCATTTTACGACTACGCTAATGGTTTGGTTAGCTATCCAAGCAGACTAGCTCAACAAGTGGCAAATTACGCAGGTGCATACTATTTAGGATATATGACAGAGAAACAAGCGTTAAACCGTCCAAAAAGAATAAATAAAGTTAGCAGTTCTAAAAATGTGTATTGGGGGTAACAGAATGAGCGAATATTTCAGCGTTGACCTAGATACTTGCAGAATCATGCTACCGACTGAACAGGACGGTAATCAAGTAATATTGGAGGTTAAGGAATGAAAATTGACGATATTAAAGAAGCAAAAGAGATAGGTATCAATTTAAAAGGTAAGATTGGTCAGTGGTTATGTAAACATGACAACAAACAATATTTTGTACAACAAGGTGGCTCATTTCATAACATACAGGGTGAGCGGCATCACCTATATTGCCTTGATTGTGGAAAACATATCAGCAGTTACTTTGCTAAATATGAAGGAAATGGTTTTAAATAAGTTAGGAGCTGACAAAATGGAAGAACATGATTTGAGTAGTGTAACTAATCCTGAGTTGATTGATTTCATGAAAGACTTATTGACCATATCAGACAAGATAAAGACAGACGGAGATAAAGATAGCGACATACCGACTTTTTATGGTGGCACAAATTTAAATGATTAGGAGCTGATTGAATTTGAGAAAAGGAACGTACTCATTTATCGAACAAACTTTATTAGATTATAACGAGATCGATAAACACATAAAAAAAAGAGTTGAAGAAATTACTTACCCAGTTAGCATTCCAGACGACAACATAGGCGGTTCATCTGCAGGCACTATCTCAAACCCCACTGAAAGACTTGCTGTCACGATTATGGATGACATGTTGATAAGTAACTTGAAACATACTAAGAGTATTGTAGATGATGTATTAGATAGCTTAGAACCGAATGCTAGAATGGTCATTCAATACTATTACATTGACAGTCCAAGAAAGTACACATGGAATGGAATTGCTGAACAAACAAACTTTTCAGAGAAGAGCTGTCGAAACATTCGAACGGTTGTTTTTGAAAAGATTGCTAAAAAATTAGGCATGCCAGTATGATTGCCGAATCGTTACCGTTTATAGTGGTAAATAAGAGTTAAGATAGTATTGTAGTAAATCAACTGGTATACAGGTTGCGGAAACAATCTATATGCATAGCTTATCGATAAAAGGCATTCACTTAATTGTGAGTGCTTTTTTAATGAATAGTAGCACAACGGTAGTGCACTTGATGGCAGATAACAGCATATAAGACAATTGAAACAGTATTGCCTTGCACTGTACAAGAGTTGTAGGTTCGATTCCTACCTGTTCAATAGCAACTATATATCATTGCATGCAACTGAGATGGGATTGATATCCAATAGATATATTGGTAGTTGCGATAAATTTGTTGCGTACCTAGTCGTACGCTTAATACTTAAAGCACTTCGCTCCGGTGGGTGCTTTTTTATATACCCTACCTCCTAAAAGGAAGTGACCCCATGGCATTAAGAGCTGACAAACAAGGAGCACACAGAGCATCCTTTGATAAGAATAGAAAGATAATACTAAAGACTCAATCAACCTGTGGTATCTGTGGCAAGCCAGTCGATGTGAGTATCAAAGCACCTGATCCATTATCACCAACAGTTGACCACATTGTTCCGATTGCTAAGGGTGGTCATCCATCTGCAATGGAGAACTTACAGCTCGCTCACGCAGCATGTAACAGACAGAAGTCAGACAAACTATTTAATAATAAAGAAATAAAAGAACCAAAAGTAATAGGCAATAGAAACCTACCTAAGAGCCTTGACTGGACTTTATATAAATCATAAGTAATTACACCATAGAATTATTACAGTAGATTAGGTGAGACATAAGGGGGGGGGCATGGGTACCCCTCCGGTAGTTCCTTCGTCCA
>Ga0314771_100150_pt1 | contig 18453 bp, 14 predicted proteins | sample MetaGCB42018_FD_204522 | JGI IMG/M metagenome (GOLD analysis project Ga0314771, IMG submission 204522) | Cryopeg brine microbial communities from Beaufort Sea near Barrow, Alaska, United States - CB4 2018 | ecosystem: Environmental > Aquatic > Marine > Coastal | place: USA: Alaska | collected...
TGATCGTTTCCTAAACGCTCAATACCTTGGCTCTTTACCAAAGCACCTTTAGGTGGTTTAATGCCTTCTCCTATAAGTCGACACTGGTAGGTCGGTTCTACCATCTTAATTACAGTTCACAATGACAATTTATTGCCGGTCATTGCTTGCTCGGCACACTATGAAAAGTAGCAAAATTTCGGAGTACTTTTCTTTCCACCGGAAAGAAAAGTACTCCGAAATGCCTACGTTTCCACCGTGTAAAGATTTGCCACGTTTTATTAGCCGCTGTTGTGCAGCGTGATTTATTCCTCTCTTTTATTTCCTATCGTATTGTCGGTAGTTACAATATTTGACAACAAGAATTCTTCAATTGCAGCGCTTTCAAACTTGGATTCGTCAGGCACGGCTATAGTTATCACAAATCTAGGAATTGTTTTCCACGTGTTTTTAATTTTGCATTTCTTATCATCATCATACGCAAAATAACTTCCAAATCTATACCCAAAATGTTTTGTTTTTCCAATGTACGCAATGTCAAGATCTTCATCAAGAAACATATAAACTCCTGCACTCCCGCAGGATATCCACTCATTTGGCCATGACTTTTCAGCTTTGTGTTTTGACTCTTTTTCTGGATACAAATCAAACAATCCACTTATTTTCAACCTTTCCAAATCTGGATGTCTAAATGTGTTTTCATAATCACTAATCAGACTTAATGCATTCTCACTTTTTGCCATATAAAATTAATTTTCTGTGTTTCGTTGTTTTTTACCAAATTACGCAACAAGGTTTATAATTAGCAATTTAGTCTTTTAAGACAATTTATTACGGAATAAACATAAAACATTATTATTTATTGAAATATTTACTAAATCTTATCCTATTTAAACTCCTTATTAATAAGAATCGCAATTGCTCTACTATTTTTCAATGCTTTGATACTGTATCTATTGAGACCCTTTCAAGTCTTTTTTCATCAATAATAACATACTTTATTCAGGGTTCAGGGAAAGCATTGCGCGATCAAAGCCGGGCCGCTTAATTCCACCGGAAAAAGCGGCCTCCACAATATCTTCAAAACATTCCCTATATTTAGCCTTCTTAAAATCATTCGCAGATGCTCCACAAATTAGTACTGACATTACTTTTGGTAATGTCCTCCGCCGCCCTGTTTTCCCAGAAAAAAGACAAAAAAGACGAAAAACCCAAATGGGATGTTTCAAATCCTTACACCGCCGACTGGAAAATAAACGAAGTTCCTTTAAATACAGACGAAGGAACCTGGATGAGCCTGGATGTGAGTCCCGATGGTTCAAAAATAGTTTTTGACCTTTTGGGCGATATCTATATTATGCCCATTTCCGGTGGGGAAGCCACTTCTTTAAGAAGCGGAATGCCTTATGAAGTTCAGCCGCGGTTTAGCCCGGACGGCAAAAAAATTTCCTTTACCAGCGATGCGGGTGGTGGCGACAATATTTGGGTGATGAAGCCTGATGGCAGCGATGCAAAACAAATCACAAAAGAAGATTTTAGATTGCTCAACAACGCGGTTTGGACTGCCGATGGAAATTCCATTATTGCCAGGAAACATTTCTCTTCGGAAAGATCTATAGGCGCAGGTGAAATGTGGCAATATCATCTTGCCGGCAGCGGCGGGCTTCAGCTCACCGAACGCAAAAACGATCAGCAGGACGTGAATGAACCGAGTACTTCTACAGACGGCCGTTATTTGTATTACAGCGAGGATATGTATCCGGGCGGGAATTTTCAGTATAACAAAGATCCCAACAATCAGATCTACGTGATTAAACGCTACGATTTTGAAACCGGAGAAACCATCACGGTTACAGGTGGTCCGGGCGGAGCTGCAAGGCCTCAGATCTCCCGGGATGGAACTAAACTTGCCTTTGTAAAACGCGTCAGGACAAAAACAGTGCTTTTTATCCAGGATCTAAAAACCGGCGAAGAATGGCCCGTTTACGATAAACTGAGCAAAGACCAACAGGAAGCCTGGGCGATTTTTGGAGTATATCCCGGATTTAGCTGGATGCCGGATGACAAAGCTTTGGTAATCTGGAGCGAAGGAAAGATCAAAAAAATCAATATTGAAGATTTAAAGGTGAGTGAAATTCCTTTCAGTGTAAATAATACCATAAAGATCGCTGAAGCACAACACGCTTCCCCACAGGTTTTTTCTGAAACTTTCAACCCGAAAACCATTCGCGATGCAGTGACTTCCCCCGATGGAAAAACATTGGTATTTCACGCAATCGGGTATTTGTGGAAAAAGGATTTGCCCGATGGCAAACCTCAGCGAATTACCAAAGACACAGCTTTTGAGTCTGAACCCAACTTTTCCCCGAATGGAAAGGAACTGGTTTATGTTACCTGGAACGATGAAAATAAAGGAGCCATCAGGAAAATTGATGTTTCCGGCAGAAATGCAAGCAAACTAACTTCGGAAAAAGGAATTTACCGCAATCCTACATTTTCAAATAACGGGGAGCGCATCGTATTTTCAAAAGAAGACGGAAATACTGATCTGGGCCTGAATTTCACCAAAGAGCCCGGAATTTACCTGATGTCTTCCGACGGAAAAAATATCAAAAAAATCAATAAGGAAGGGACATTCCCTGTTTTCAATAAAAACGATACCAGGATTATTTTTCAAACCGGCGGGGCATTTTTCGGAGATCTTACCAAAAGCCTGAAAAGCATCGATTTAAACGGGAAAGATGAACGCACCCATTACAATTCAAAATACGCCAACAGGTTGGTGCCAAGTCCGGACAACAACTGGATCGTCTTCACCAATTTGCACAAAGCATATCTCACGCCTTTTACAATGACCGGAAAAGCCATAGATCTGGATGCGAAAAGCAAGGCTTTCCCCGTGACACAAATCACCAAAGATGCGGGAATGAACCTGCACTGGTCCAATAACAGCAAAAATGTTCACTGGACTTTGGGCGAGGAATATTTCACCAATAAAGTGGCAGAACGGTTTACCTTTTTAGCAAACTCGCCGGACTCGATCGCGGCAATTACCGAAAAAGGGATCAAAATAGGCCTGGAGGCAAAAACAGATGTTCCAAAGGGTCAAATTGCGTTTACAAACGCGAGGATCATCACCATGGACGGCGAGAAAGTGATAGAGAACGGAACTATAATTATAGATGGAAATAAAATTATGGCACTGGGCGCATCCGGCGATGTTGACATTCCGGAAAAAGCCATGGTTTATGATCTTACAGGAAAGACAATTATGCCTGGAATAGTAGATGCTCACGCTCATGTTGGTGCTTTCCGTGCCGGCTTGACCCCAAAAAAACATTGGCCATTTTATGCCAATCTGGCTTTTGGGGTAACAACTTCCCATGATCCTTCTGCCTTGAGCGAAACCGTTTTTGGAATGGCAGAATTGATAAGAACTGGAGAAATGGTTGGACCACGCCTGTTTTCAACAGGGATTATTTTATACGGAGCCGATGGGGATTTTAAAGCGGAGATCAATAGCCTGGAAGATGCGAGATCTGCCTTAAGAAGAACAAAAGCATTCGGGGCAAATTCGGTGAAGAGCTATAATCAGCCGCGTCGCGAGCAACGTCAACAAATTATGCAGGCCGCCAAAGAACTCGATATGAATGTGGTGCCCGAAGGCGGAAGCACCTTTTTTCATAATATGAGCATGATCATGGACGGGCATACCGGAATTGAACATAACATTCCCGTTGCCCCGGTTTACAAAGATGTCCTCACCTTATGGGGAAACTCTAATTCCGGCTACACTCCTACCCTCATCGTGAATTACGGCGGGATTAACGGGGAATATTACTGGTATGAAAGATCCAATGTCTGGGAAAATGAAAAATTGCTGAATTTCACTCCGAGATTTATCATAGATTCCCGATCCAGGCACAGAACTATGATCCCGGAAGAAGAATATCAGAATGGACCTGTACTTGTTTCTAAAACCGCAAAAGCGCTTTCGGATGCCGGAGTGAAGGTGAACCTGGGTGCTCACGGGCAATTGCAAGGCCTTGGAGCGCATTGGGAGTTATGGTTGCTACAAATGGGCGGAATGAGCAATATGGAAGCCCTGCAGGCGGCAACAATCAACGGCGCTCATTATTTGGGAATGGACAAGGAAATAGGATCCCTGGAAACAGGAAAACTTGCCGACCTGATCGTGCTGGATAAAAATCCTTTGGAAGATATTCATAATTCGAACACGATTATTTATACCATGGTGAACGGCAGATTATATGATTCTGAGACCATGAATGAAATTGGAAACCATCCAAAAGAGCGGGGCAAATTTTACTGGGAATATAATAAATACAACGCATCATTCCCATGGCATGAAAGCACTCAGAGTTTTACCGCTCCGGGTTGTTCCTGCCAGGCAACCCATAATTAAGGGAATCCTATTAATAGAATGTTCCTGGAATTGAAAAAAATGATTTAAGAACAAGGAATGCCGATTTTTGATTTTTGAAGTTTTATTAACCGCAAAGAACACAAAGGAAAAAATACGCAAAGGGCGCAAAGAAAATGATTTAAACAAACAGAAAATGGGGGCCGTGCTGTGACATTGGGTTATCAAAGGATTGCTAAACTTTGCTGCCTTTGCGATTCACCTTTGCGGCCTTTGCGTGAAAACATTTCACCGAGATTTTTCTTAATTAGTTTCCCGCAAAAAACGCCAGAAAAAAAGGCAAATGAAGCAAAGAAAAAAATGTTGACTGAAAATTAAATCACGAATAAAATATTATTTAAATTGTCACAAAGACCAATTGAACACGTTATCAAAAAATGGTTTTAATCAGTATTACAGATGAAAATTAAAAATCCTTTTAAATCAAGGCCAATTGATGTGAAACTTATAAGAGAACATCTGGCGCTGGAACGCACAAAACTGGCCAATGAACGTACCCTGCTTTCCTATACGCAGGCTGCTCTTTATTTTTTGCTGGGTGGTCTTGCCTTATTACAACTTAAGGAATATGTAGAATTGAGGTACATTGGGTACCTGGCGCTGTTTTTCTCAGGTTTGTTCTTCATTATAGGAATTTGGCGCTATATCTCCCTCAATCGGAAAATGAAAAAACTTTTGCGCCCGCTTAATGACCTGGTCATAGAAGAAAAAAAGGAAGAAAACCCCTCGTAGAAATTAAAACTCGTGCTGCAAACCATAGTTCATTATTTACTTCATTTTATTGCCATTGGGGCAATTGCTTATTGGGTTGACAAGGAGCACTGGAAACGAAATTGGATTATTTTACTTGCTACAATGTTGGTGGACGCTGATCATATTTTCGCAACCCTTTTATTTGATCCGAATCGTTGCGGGATAGGTTTTCATCCTTTGCATTCGGAAGCTGCTATCATAGTTTACATTCTTGGAGTTGCATTTGTGAGGCATAAAATTTTCAGACTGATATTTATCGGACTCTTATTCCATATGCTCACAGATTTTATCGATTGTTTATGGATGTTCTCTAATTGTGAGGAATGCTATCTTACTTCTGAAATATATAAGTGGTTTAATGGTTCGGGTTAAAAAAATTCCGGGCTCCGGGATAAAAATTCAAAATTCAAGATTCAAAGTTTAAACCTCCTGAAACCTTTTATTTTTCCCGCTCTCGATAGCTCGGGACGCAGAGCTTTGAATTTTTCTGATAAGATGTTTTGTACTCCAATTCTGGTTTATCTTTTCTATTTTTCCCGCAGATTTTCGCAGAGCTTTGAATTTTTCTGGTAAGATGTTTTGTACTATAATTCATATTTACTCTTGCTATTTCCCGAAGATCTTCGCAGAGCTTTGATTTTTTTTGGCTAGATGTTTTGTGCTCTAATTAATATTTACTCTTGCTATGTTTCCGCAGTTTTTCGCAGATTTTGAATTTCCAAAAAAAGATGGTTTGTAAAATTATTCCTTGTTCCATCTTTTGGCCAATTTCTTATTGATTTTTCTGCGAAAATCTGCGGTTTTGATCTGCGGAAATCTGCGGGAATTTTTTTCACGTGAAGCCTTGAAGATTTTAATCCCGGAAATGGATTCTGAACAAAAAAAACCGCCAGGGAATTGCTTCCTTGGCGGATCTTTTGATTAATTAAAAATAAACTTATTTATTAAAATGCTCGCTTTCTTCTTCCGTGAGCAATCTGGATTGGATAAGAAATCGCTTTCCCAAAGGAATTTCAAGCGAAAAGCTGGAACCTCTTCCATCAGTTAAATCTACCGTGAGATGCGTGTGTTTCCAATACTCAAACTGGTCGCGGCTCATATAAAATGGCACTTCGGCTACCTCTCCTAAAAAAATATCATTATCGTCTATATAAAAATCGTCTTTAGGCAGCAGCATAGGGGAAGAACCATCGCAGCAACCTCCGCTAAGATGGAAAATAACTTCTCCATGCTGTTGCTTTAGTTGCCGGACAATTTCTTCAGCTTCCTTAGTTATTTCTACTCTTTTGTAATCCATGGTTATTTCTAAAAGAACCCTAATTTATTTTTATCATAAGAGATCAACATATTTTTTGTTTGTCGGTAATGATTTAACATCATCAAATGGTTTTCCCTTCCGAAACCTGATTTTTTATATCCTCCAAAGGGAGCATGAGCAGGATAATCGTGATAGCAGTTCACCCAAACCCGGCCGGCTTTAATGGCCCTTGGAATTTGATATAATTGATGCGCATCCCTTGTCCAAACCCCAGCACCCAAACCATACATAGTATCGTTGGCAATTTCTATAGCTTCGGCTTCATCTTTAAAAGTACAAACGGCCAGAACCGGCCCAAAGATCTCTTCCTGGAATATCCGCATTTTATTATTTCCTTTAAAGATAGTTGGCTGAATATAGAAACCATTTTCCAGATCTCCTTTTAATTTTTTGGCTCCGCCCCCGGTCAAAACCTCGGCTCCTTCTTCTTTCCCTATCTTGATATAGGAAAGGATTTTTTCCAATTGATCGTTTGAGGACTGGGCGCCCATCATCGTGGTCATTTCAAATGGATCCCCCATAACAATGGCTTCTGTTCTTTCAATAACCCGTTTTATAAATGCATCGTAAATATCCTCCTGAATCAACAATCGGGATGGGGCGGTACAAACTTCTCCCTGATTGAAAGCAAAAAGTACGGCACCTTCAATACATTTATCCAGAAACGCATCATCGTGATCCATAATGCTGTTAAAAAATACATTCGGGGATTTTCCGCCCAATTCCATGGTCACCGGATTCAGGTTTTTAGATGCGTATTGCATAATTAATTGTCCGGTGGTGGTTTCGCCGGTAAAGGCAACTTTGTCCACAAGAGGGCTTGATGCGAGAGGTTTCCCCGCTTCAGGACCAAAGCCGTGAATCACATTAAACACGCCCGGAGGCAATATATGAGCGATCTTTTCAGCTAAAAATGTAGCCGAAGCCGGGGTTTGTTCCGCCGGTTTTAGGATAACACAGTTTCCGGCCGCAAGTGCGCCCGCAACTTTCCAGGCTAACATAAGCAATGGAAAATTCCAGGGGATTATTTGGGCAACAACTCCAAGAGGTTCCCGGATGATAAGGGAAAGGGTGTTTTCATTAAGCTCGGAAGCAGAGCCTTCTTCTGCACGAATTACCGAAGCGAAATACCTGAAATGATCAACTGCCAAAGGCACATCGGCATTCACGGTTTCCCGGATCGCTTTTCCGTTATCTGCCGTTTCCATTTCAGCAAATTCCTTTGCATTCTCCTGAATGACATCGGCTATTTTCTGTAAAATTAAAGCTCTTTCAGTAACAGATGTCTTGCCCCAGGAATCCTTTGCCTTGTTTGCGGCTTCAAGGACAAGTTTCACATCCTTTTCGTTGGAACGCGGGTACTTTGCAAGCAGTTTATTGTTCACAGGGGAATGATTGTCGAAGTATTGTCCGTCAACCGGATCTACAAATTTCCCGTCTATAAAATTGCCATATTTCTCTTTAAATTTTGGTTTTGAATAATTCATAATGTTTTTTTAAAATTATATGAATGTAAAATACTACATTTAATCATACAAAACTTGAACATTCCTATATTTAACTATGACATATCTACTTAATTAATAAATATTTTATACTTTGAATGTTAATTTACTAAAACACGAAAACAGCCGTAAACTCAGCACCCTTATTGAGAACAGGACGATTTACAGCGCAAATTTTGCCGAATTAAACGTTTTTGAAACTCATATAGCTGCCGAAAAGGTAGATCTGCAATTTGGTTTCCCTGTAATAGCAAGTATGCTTTCCGGCAAAAAAATAATGCACCTGAAAAACCGGGAAGCTTTCGAATTCTTTCCGGGGGAATCTGTGGTGCTTCAGGCAAATGAAAAGATGACAATCGATTTTCCAATTGCTTCTGCCAATAGCCCAACCCGATGTTTAGCCCTGGGAACATCTCCCGATAAAATAAAGGAACCAGTTGAGCTTTTTAACGAAAAGACGCGATTAGAACTTGAAAATGACACCTATAATTTTGATGAAAGTTCCATTCATTTAAATAACAATGAACAGGTTCAATTTATTTTAGACAGGATCTTTACTACATTTTTAGGAAGCAATAAGTCCAAAGATGCTTTGGTGGACCTTATGGTTAAAGAATTAATTATAAGATTATTGCAAACCAGGGCGAAATCGATGTTGGTTGACAAATCAATTATTTTTGACAACAACAGGATGGCATTTGTCGTCAAATATATGCGCGATCATTTAACTGAAAATATCAATGTTAATAAACTGGCAGATAAAGCTTGTATGAGTACTTCCAATTTTCACAGAACCTTCAAAAATACTATTGGCGAGAGCCCGATTGATTTTTTAAATGGAGAACGCATAAAATTTGCGAAAAATCTCATTCAGAATACCTCCGGCAGATTTTCGGATATCGCAGTTAAATCCGGATTTAATAATATCAGTTATTTCAACCGCCAATTTAAACGCCTGGAAAAGATCACTCCCAATCAATATAGGAACAGGACAAGGCTTGAAGACGGAAGACCGAAGACGGAAGTAGTAGGCGTATTTTATAAGTTGTTGCCAGCTTTTCCAAAGTTTTGAACTTTGGAAAAATTGAAAACTTGATATTCTTTTTACAGATTTTTGCAAATTTATTTTTGAATTTTTTCTGCGAATATCTGCGATTTAGATCCGCGGAAATCTGCGGGGATTTTTTTTACACGTGACGCCCTGCAAGGTTTAAATCCCGGATCCAATAATTTAATACCCAACTTTTCCAAAGTTTTGGACTTTGGAAAAGTTGAACTATTGATATTCTTATACGGATTTTCGCAGATTGATTTTTGAATTTTTTCTGCGAAAATCTCCGATTTTGATCTGCAGAAATCTGCGGGAATTTTTTAACACGCAACACCCTAGAAGATTTCAATCCCGGAACCAATAATTCGTTTACTTAGCTTTTCCAAAGTTTTGAACTTTGGAAAAGTTTCAAGTTAGTCACTTTATAAAACAGCTTCCATTTTCCTCCGGATTTCCTCCAGGCACAAATTCCCTAAACTACCCGCATGGGTATGATCGATCTCCCTTTTAGGCTTGAAAGTGCCATCGGCAATTTGTTGGCCGATTTGTTTGTAAGCATCCCTGAAAGGCACTCCGCTTAAAACCAGATCGTTTAAGGTATCTACACTAAACAGGTAATCGTACTTTTTATCGTCGAGGATATTGGGTTTTACCTGGATACTTTTGATAGAAAACATCATCATCTCCAGGCAAGATTTTAATTCCTGGATTGCCGGAACAATAATTTCCTTGGTGAGCTGTAATTCCCGGTGATATCCGCTTGGCAGATTGGCTGTTAGCAGTGCCAATTGATTTGGAACTGCCTGCACCTTATTACATTTTCCACGGATAAGTTCAAAAACATCCGGATTTTTCTTGTGGGGCATAATGCTGGAACCGGTTGTTAATTCATCCGGAAAGGAGATAAAACCGAAATTCTGGCTCATATACAGGCAAATATCCATCGCCATTTTTGCAAGGGTAGATGCGACGCTGCTCAGGGCAAAAGCGGTGCTTTTTTCGGCTTTCCCGCGGCTCATTTGGGCGGCCACTACATTGTATTTCAAGGTTTCAAAACCCATTTCGGCAGTGGTAAAATCCCTGTCTATTGGGAAAGAACTCCCATATCCGGCAGCACTCCCAAGAGGATTTTGATCGACAACTTTGTACGCGGCATTTACAAAATGCAGATCGTCTATCAAGCTTTCGGCAAAGGCGGAAAACCACAATCCAAAAGATGAAGGCATTGCGATTTGTAAATGCGTATAACCGGGAAGCAATACCTTTTTATGGGTTTCGGCAAGCTCTATTAAAATATCAAAAAGTTCTTTGGATAGGCCTTTTATTTCAGATAGTTCGTCCTTCAAATACAAATGAACGGCCACTAAAACCTGATCGTTCCTGGAACGGCCCATATGTATTTTTTTTCCCGTATCTCCCAATTTTTCGGTAAGTAGAACCTCTATTTTGGAATGTACATCTTCAAAATCATCTTCAATAACAAAGTTTCCACCTTCAATGGTTTTGCTGATATTTTCCAATTCATTTACCAGTGATTCCGTTTCGGATGGGGTCAACAAACCTATTTTTCCCAACATTTTAGCGTGGGCCTTGGAAGCGATCACATCGTATTTCGCAATCACCAAATCCAAATCCCTGTCTGACCCAACGGTGAAAATATCTATTTTTTTATCTGTGGTAAATCCTTTTTCCCAGAGTTTCATTTCTTTTATTTTATTATCCTGAATATATTCACAAAGGTTGTGATTTCAATTTCAAGATTCTATTAAATGTTGTTCTAAATTTTATTGAGCTTGTTTGTGTTTTTTAACCACGAATGCACGAATATTTTTATTCCTTTTTTTTGACTTGACTCTTGGCACCTAAGTCTTTTTTCTATTCTCTATTTTCTTGACCCTTGTTTCTGTTTTACTGCCACGAATACACGAATGATTTTATCACATTTTTCTTTGGTCTTTTCTCTCTATTCTATTTTCTTAAATCTCAAGTCTATTTTCTTTTGTCTTGGCTCTTGACTCTTGACTCTTGTTTCTTCCCACTTCGTACCTCTACCCTCGTACTTCTAACTTCGTATTTCCCACCACCTTTTCCAACAATTTTATATACAAATCTATCCCTTCTTCAATTTCATTTACATAAATGAATTCATTTGCAGAATGTGACCTGGTGGAATCCCCCGGGCCTAATTTAAGCGACTGGCAAGTCAATACTGCCTGGTCTGACATAGTAGGTGAAGCGTAGGTTTTCCTGCCCATTGCAATTCCCGTCTGCACCAATTCGTGTTCAACAGGAATGGAAGAGGAATTTAACCTGAGCGATCGGGGTTTTATATCACAAGGCGCATTTTTTGCAAAGATCTCTGCCACCTCAGCATTGGTATATTTATCGTTTACACGCACATCTACCACCAAATTGAGTTCTGAGGGAACTACATTGTGTTGTGTACCGGCATTTATTTGGGATACCGTAACTTTTACTTCCCCCAAAAATTCTGAAACCTTTTCAAATTTAAAATCCCTGAACCATTTAAGAACTTCAATTGATTTGTAAATACAGTTATCGTCGTTTGGATGTGCCGCGTGACCGGGTGTTCCGGTTACTTTAGCATCAAATACCACAAGGCCTTTTTCGGCTACCGCAAGATTCATCAATGTCGGTTCTCCCACAATTGCCACATCAATTTCCGGAAGGCTTTTCAAAACCGAATTCAATCCGTTTGGCCCTGAATTTTCCTCTTGGGCAGAAGCGACAATCACCAGGTTATACTTCAAATCTGTCCTGTCGTAAAAATGGGTAAAGGTTGCTATAAGCGAGGTCAAACATCCTCCGGCATCATTGCTTCCCAAGCCGTATAATTTTCCGTCCTCAATATGCGGATAAAAAGGATCCTTGGTATATGCCGCATTTGGTTTCACCGTGTCGTGATGAGAATTGAGCAACAACAAGGGTTTTCCTTCCTCAAAATGTTTGTTGAAGGCCCAAATATTGTTATTTTCCCGTTGGAATGGAATGTTTTGTGTTTTGAACCAATCCTCAATATATTCGGCAGTTTTGTGTTCTTCGGTTGAAAATGAAGGAGTGGCAATGAGATTTTTCAGTAATTCAATGGCGTTATATGTAAGTTCCTGCTGAGTCATTCTTAAAGGTTTATGGTTGTATATTTCTGATTTTGTTCACTGATCATTTTCACGCTGCCAATGCACACTTTTGATACATTTCTCTCTAAAGCATTAAAGCAATTATGAAGTTTTGGCAACATTCCATCTGCGATGATCTTTTCCTCTTTTAATTTTCGATAACTATTGCGGTCTATATGTTCAATCACCGAATTCTCATCCTTTATATCCATTAAAACCCCTTGTTTTTCAAAGCAATAATATAGATCTGTATCAAAATCCCGGCTTAGGGCAATAGCGATTTCAGAAGCGATCGTATCGGCATTGGTGTTTAATAACTGCCCGTTTTTATCGTGGGTAATGGCACAAAAAACAGGCGAAATTCCATTGTTCAAAAGCATAGAGATCATTTTGGAATTAACTTTTTCCACATCCCCAACAAATCCATAATCAATATCTTCAACAGGTCTTTTTACCGATTGAATGCTGTTCAAATCGGCTCCGGAAAGACCCAAAGCATTACAATTGTCAGCTTGCAGTTTGGCGACTATGGTTTTATTTACCAATCCTCCATAAACCATGGTGATTACCTTTACGGTTTCGGCATCTGTAATTCTTCTGCCTTCGTTCATTTTGGTTTCAATTCCAAGTTTTCCGGCCAGTTGCGTGGCCAGTTTTCCGCCGCCGTGAACAAGGATCTTAAGTCCTTCAAGTTTGGTGAAATCGACCAGGAATTCGTCCAGAATATTTTCGTCTTCAATTAATGAACCTCCTATTTTTATGACTGATAATTTCTTCTTCATAACCGGTTTTCAATTAATTGTTTTCCAAAATTCGTTTCAACACAACCTGAGCTGCATAAGTCCTGTTACTGGCTTGCTGAATAACTATGGATTGTTCGCTGTCCAAAACCTCATCTGCCACCACCATATTTCTTCGCACCGGAAGGCAATGCATAAACCTGGCTTTTCCCAGTTTTTCCATGGTCATCATCCAGTTCGGATCGGTATTTTCAACTTTTCCGTAATTTTTATAACTGCTCCAGTTTTTCGAATAAACAAAATCGGCATCTTTTAAAGCCTCTTCCTGATCGTATTCAATTTTACTTCCTTTGGTGATTTTCGGATCCAGTTCATAGCCTTTTGGGTGCGTGATCACAAAATCAACATCTATCAACTGCATCATCTTCGTGAATGAATTTGGCACGGCATGTGGCAAAGCTTTTGGATGCGGAGCCCAGGACAAGACAACTTTCGGTCGTTTTTTTAGCTTAAATTCGGTGATGGTGATGGCATCGGTGAGAGCCTGCAAAGGATGGGCGGTTGCACTCTCCATATTTACAACGGGCACCGAAGCGTATTTCTGAAAACTTTTTAGGATATGCTCCTGTCCGTCTTTTTCTTTATCGATCAAGCCCGGAAAAGCCCGTACGGCGATAATATCTACAAATTGAGAAATAACTGCCGCTGCTTCTTTTATGTGCTCGGCCTTGTTGCTGTTCATAATGCTTCCGTCTTCAAACTCCAACGCCCAACTCTCAGAATTTATATTCATCACCATGGTTTTCATTCCCAGGTTTTGCGCTGCTTTTTGCGTGCTTAAACGCGTGCGTAAACTCGAGTTAAAAAACAGCATTCCAATGGTTTTATGTTTTCCCAAATCTTCGTGTTCAAAAGGATCTTTCTTCAGGGAAATAGCCTCTTCAATCAGTTTTTGAACATCGGAAATATCTTCTAAATCTAAAAATTGTTTCATTCTTGTAATAAGTTTAACGTTGCATTCTTTAGCCACGAATGCACGAATATTTTTCTTTGGTCTTGATTCCTGGCTCTTGATTCTTAAGTCTCTTTTCTATTCTCTATTTTCTATTTTCTATAGTCTTGATTCCTAAAGTTCGATTTTTTATTTCCCGCAGATCTCGCAGAATTCCGCAGATAATAATCAGACCTATTCGAACAATTTACTATAATCTCTATTAGTCTTGTTTCCTGATTCCTGGTTCTTGACTCTTTTTTCTATTCTCAATTTTCTTTCGTCTTGATCCTTGATTTCTTGTGCAGTATTTTAGCCACGAATGCAATAATATTTTCTTTTGTCTTTTTCTATAGTCTTATTTCTTGTCTCTTAACTCTTAAGTCTCTTTTCTATTCTCTATTCTCTATCTTCTTTTGTCTTGTTTCTTGGCTCTTGACTCTTAAGTCTCTTTTCTATTCTCTATTTTCTTTTCTCAATACTCACATCTAACTTCTCAATACTAATTAACGCTTCAAAAAACCTATCAATATGTTCTTTTTTCACCGTCAATGGCGGAAGTATCCTGATCAAATTTTTATTGTTGGAACCTCCTGTAAAAATGTGTTTTTCGTAGATGAGTTTTTTTCTCAGTTCAGCTACCTCAAAATCAAATTCAAGGCCGAGCATAAGTCCGCGCCCTTTTATTTTCTTTACCTGCGGAAGGCTTTTGGCTTTCTCAAAAAAGTAAGCCGAAATTTCGTTTACATTATCGATCAACTTTTCGTTTTCAATTACCTCCAAAACTGAAATTGCCGCCGCACAAGCCAGGTGATTTCCGCCAAATGTAGTTCCCAACATGCCGTATTTCGCCTCGATTCTTGGGTGGACCAAAATGCCTCCAATAGGAAAACCATTTCCCATTCCTTTGGCTACGGTGATAATATCCGGCTGAATTTGATGATGCTGAAATGCAAAGAACTTTCCGCTTCGCCCGTATCCGGATTGTACCTCATCCAGTATTAAAACGACATTGTATTTTTTACATAATTTTTCAACTTCTTTAAAAAACTGGGGTGTACCCTGGTCCAACCCGCCAACACCCTGAATGGGTTCAATAATGACAGCACAAACATCGTTTTTGGCTAATTCATTTTCCAATGCTTCGGAATCGTTTAGGGCTAAAAAGCATACCGAATGCTGGCTGTTCAAAGGCGCATTTATTTTTTTGTTATCAGTAACGGCAACCGTGGCAGAGGTCCTGCCATGGAACGCGTTTTCAAAAGCGATGACCTTTGCTTTTCCGGTTTCAAACGAAGCCAGTTTTAAGGCATTTTCATTGGCTTCTGCCCCGGAATTGCATAAAAACAGCTGATAATCTTCACAACCGGACAGTTTTCCCAGTTTTTCAGCCAGTTCCACCTGCAACGGATTTTGAATAGCATTGGAGTAAAATCCGATCTTTTGTATTTGATCCGTGATTTTTTCTACATATTTCGGGTGAGTATGTCCAATGGAAATCACTCCATGCCCGCCGTAAAGATCCAGATATTCCTGTCCATTTTCATCGGTAACAAAAACGTCCTGAGCCTTAACCGGGGTTATGTTATATAATGGATATACGTCAAATAGTTTCATTTCTTTGTGGTTTGTGGTTTGTGGTTTGTGGTTTGAGGTTTGAGGTTTGAGATTTGAGAAATTTAGTAAACTCACTTAATAGTAACAACCAGTTTTAAAAATAAATTTTCAATATTAAATAAAATTCCCGCTACTAACAGCTTTATTCTATTTTAGCCACGAATGCACGAATATTTTTTTTCCTCTTTATTCTTTTGTCTTATTTCTTGGCTCTTGATTCTTAAGTCTCTTTTCTATTCTCTATTTTCTTTTCTCTTGTTTCTTGACTCTTGTTTCTTGACTCTTGTTTCTTTAATCTAATTTCTAACATCTAAAATCTCATATCTACCTAAGTTTTCGATATCTGGTTTATCTTCTCAAACGAAGCGACAATTCCTTTGATCAGGGAAGAACTCAATCCGCCGTGTTCCATTTCGTTCAGGCCTTGAATGGTACAACCTCTGGGAGTGGTCACTTTGTCAATTTCCTGTTCCGGGTGATTGCCAGATTCTATCAGTAAATTTGCGGCACCTGAACAGGTTTGCATCGCCATTTCCTGAGCTTCTTTAGCGTCAAATCCCAATTGAATTGCTCCCTGGGTCGTGGCGCGAATAAGTCGCATCCAGAATGCGATCCCACTTGCACAAATTACTGTAGCAGCCTGCATTTTTTCTTCAGGAATGGAAATACTCGTCCCCAAACGATTAAAAATAGCTTTCGTGAGATCGATGCGCTTTTTTCCCTTTTCGTTACTGCAAATGCAGGTCATGGATTTTCCCACGGAGATAGCGGTATTGGGCATACTTCTGATAATATAATGATCAATGCCAATTATGGATTCCATTCTTGAAATTGTGAAACCGGTAATCGTGGAGATCAGGACATGTTTATCGTTTAATAGGTCTTTTACATCGTGTAAAATAGCTTCAAACTGACCTGGCTGCACCGCGAAGATCAGGATATCAGAATTTTGAACTGCCAACCGGTTATCTGAAGTGACCTTTACCCCTTTGTACTCTTCAAATTTAGTGATGGATTCTGTATTTCGTTTTGTCAAATAAAGGGTGGTTATTGCATTGGTAGTAATTAAACCCTGAGCAATGGCAATCCCTAAATTTCCGGTACCTATAATGGCTATTTTCATGATCTATATTTCTTATTATGTTGCTTTTCCAGATAATCTTCAGGAAGGATTGTAATTAAAAACAACTCGCTTTTAATTGCAGCCCTTCGGTTTCCTCAAAACCAAACATCAAATTCATATTCTGTATCGCTTGTCCGCTGGCGCCTTTCAGTAAATTGTCAATGGCGCTTGTTATCAACAAAATATCATCGTGTTTATGTAAATGAAGGTGACAATGATTGGTGTTCACCACTTGTTTCAAGTGGATCTCGTTCTCTGAAACCTGTGTAAAAGGAGTTTTAGCATAAAAAGACTTGTACATTTTTTTGGCATCTTCCAGACTTCCGTCAAACCTGGTATAACTTGTGGAAAAAATCCCCCTCGTAAAATTCCCCCGCTGCGGAAGCAGGAAAATATCGGTTTTACTGTGCTGAAGAGATTCCAGGCTCTCCCCTATTTCCCCCAAATGCTGATGGATAAAGGGTTTATACCAGGAAATATTGTTGTTTCTCCAGCTGAAATGTGCCTTGTCATTTAATCCCACGCCTACTCCGGTACTCCCCGTTGTGGCGTTTATATGCACCTCATGCTGAAGATTTTTCCCTTCGGCCAGGGGCAATAATGCCAACTGAATGGCAGTGGCAAAACAACCCGGATTCGCGATGAATTGAGCCTTTTTAATTTTTGATTTATATAATTCGGGCAGGCCATAAACAAATTCTTTTCCATTGAAATTTGAATCTTCTGAAAGTCTGAAATCATTGCTTAGGTCAATGATTTTTGTCTTGTCTGAAAATTGATTTTCATTTAAAAAGGAGGTTGAATTTCCGTGTCCAAGGCATAAAAAAAGCACATCTACATTGGCATTTATTTCCCCGGAAAACCTCAGACTGGTGACTCCCAGTAGATCTTCGTGAGCATCGCTTACCGGTTTCCCGGCTTTGGTAGTGCTATACACAAAGTCTATTTCAGCTTTTTGATGGTTTAGTAAGATCCTGATAAGTTCTCCGCCCGTGTAACCCGATCCGCCTATAATTCCAACTTTGATCATTTTATTTTTTGTTTACGGATTGGTGAATTTTTGTGGCATTAGATGATATTTTGATAAAGCCTTTGGCATCATCTGCTGTCCAGGCTTTATTGACTTCACCATAGGTTCCAAACTCGGCATTCATCAAATCGTGCTTGGATTTTATTCCGTCAATCGCAAATCTGTACGGATGTAAACTCACCCAAACATCTCCCGTAACATTTTTTTGAGAATCTGTTAAAAATGCTTCTATGTTCCGCATCACTTCATCCAAATAATTCCCCTCGTGAAGCAGCATTCCATACCAATTGGCCAAATAGTCCTTATGGTGCAATTGCCATTTTGTAAGCACATGTTTTTCAAGGGTATGATGGGCTTTGATAATGATAAGCGGCGCGGCGGCTTCAAACCCAACCCGGCCTTTTATTCCAATAATGGTGTCTCCCACGTGAATATCCCTTCCAATTGCATATTGGGAAGCTATTTTTTCAAGTTTTTCAATATTATCAACAGGCTTTGCTTTTTTGCCATCTATTGCAACCAATTCTCCTTTTTCAAAAGTCAGTTTCACTTTTTGAATTCCCAGATTGTCGAGTTTGCTAGGATAAGCCTCATCTGGCAAGGGAAGGTGAGAAGTCAATGTTTCTTCCCCGCCTACGCTGGTTCCCCAGAGTCCTTTGTTGATAGAGTATTTGGCCTTGGCCCATTCAAGATTGACGCCTTTACCTTTTAAATATTCAATTTCGTCTTGTCTTGCCAATTTATTATCCCGAATAGGAGTAATAA